>Ga0078972_1005271_pt1 | contig 33186 bp, 30 predicted proteins | sample YelNatPaOPGAMG01_FD_67568 | JGI IMG/M metagenome (GOLD analysis project Ga0078972, IMG submission 67568) | Hot spring thermophilic microbial communities from Obsidian Pool, Yellowstone National Park, USA - OP-RAMG-01 (SPADES assembly) (version 2) | ecosystem: Environmental > Aquatic > Thermal... | reverse complement strand
TAAAATCCTGGGCTCTTTTCGATAGGAGGGGCGCGGGGAAGGGAGCTATGCGCTCTTTGCCGTAATGACGGCAGAAGAGGAATCAGGGACCCGAGGCTTGGGAATGAAGGGATGGCCCTCGAGAGCCCGGGTCAGAACATCGAGTATATTCTGTTCGTTCTTTGCGGCCGTCGAGATGTCGGAGCGAATCCAGACAAAGCGCGTGGCTCCCCCTACCACATCAAAAACCTGGTGTCCAGTGGTCAAAAATTGATCATCTGGAGGGGCACCCCCCCCCTGAATAGTTACCCGAAAACAAAAAAGGAGGCTCCTTTCGGAGCCTCCCCATAGATCGTCCGGTCTCGAAAAAGCCCCGGCATAGGTAAGACGGCTAGATCGCTCCCGCTAATGACGTCACGGGATGGCCGTGGTCGAAGGTCACCGCCGTAACCTGCGGTCCGGCGAGGGTCTGTCCGGCCTTGGCCCAGCGCGACCGGTAGAGCGTCACCTGAGGATTTCCGTCCTTGCCTCTTGCGATCCCGATTGCCGAGATCTTCTTCGAGGCTCTGTCGTAGTGCCAGGCCATCACGACCTGACGTCCTGACTTGTCGGCCTTCGAGAGCCACCCGTCCGGGCTCTTCGTCGGGTCGACGCCGGGACCTACTGTCCGGTCGGACGAGACCGAGGGCGCGTTGGTCACCGGGTTAACGTGGGTCCAGAACTCGATAGGGTTGAAGATGATCACGTCCCCCAGTCCGGCAAATTCATAGACAGGAAGAATGACGAGAAGCGCCGTAAGCCCGGACCGGGCCCACTTGTTCTCCACATTGCCGTTCGCCTTGTAGAGGATATGGACCAGGGCGAACTGCCCGTAGCATCCCGACATCACCGTGGTCATCCCGGCAAATGCCAGCGCCAGTCCAAACCGCCTTATTGCTTTTTGTCCCATAAAAACCTCCCTTTTGTCCGCAGTCCCTGCGGGACGGCCCACGAAAAACCCTTTCGCCGGGATTTCATCCCGATTGCGGCCCGCTAGAACTAGAATAGAAGATCCCCCCTGAGAGCGCAAGGGAATTCCCTGAAATCAGGCATGTGAGCGCCTGGAGGCATGTGACCCCGGTAAAGTTCAGCTGGGTGGCCGAGGCGGGAAGGAGCTGGGCGATCGCCGCCTCCCCGGAGACCGAACCGGATGACAGGGCGGTCACCTGGTAGAGGGCCCCGTTTAGCCCGTAGGCAAAGACCGTCCCCCCGGGACCCACGGCAACCCCGGTCAGGGACGGGCTGGCCCCCGCCCCGCCTCCGAGAAAGAGCGTAGGCGACCAGCTGGCCCCCCCGTCGCTCGTCTCAAGCAAGGCGCCGGTTCCCGCCACAAAGCAGGTCGTGGGGCCGGTGCAGCCGATCCCCTCCACCCCCATGGGCGCTAAGGCCTGGGCCACCACAACGAGCGTCCAGGTGTTGCCCCCGTCCTGGGAGAGAAGGAGGGCGTTCATTCCTGTTCCGGAGGTGGTGGAGACGGAGATCCAGATCGTTTGTCCCTGAAGAACCACCTGGTCGAAGTTCGCCGGACCGATGGCCGCCTGGAGGACATTCAGGTCGGGGGTCCAGGCCCCTCCGGCCTGACTCTCGAGCAGAAGGGTGTTGTTGTCCCCGACGATAGCGCAGGCAGGCGTCCCCGAGCTCTGGCAGACCACCTCGTTAAAGGTGAGGTTGCCGTTGGTCGTGACGTTCTGGATGGAGAAGCTCTGCCCCCCGTTTGTGCTTCCGAGAATCAGCCCCTGGTTGCCAACGATGGTGCACTGGGTCGAGGAGAGACAAGCCGCCGAGGTAAGGTTGTAGTTGGCGAGCGCTGCCCCCAGTCCAGAGTTTGCGGGAAGCCAGGTCTGCCCTCCGTTCTGGGAGGTCAGGAAGAGTCCCGCCTGCCCGACCGCGATGCAGTACTGGGGAGAGGGGCAGACGACGGACGTGGGTTCGGCGCCCACGGGAATGTAGGAGGTAAACCAGATGAGGGCCGCCGGGGCCTGGCAGCCTCCCGAGAAGAGCAGGACAAGTCCCCCAAAAAGCCCGGAGAAAAGGGCGATCATTTTTTTTCTTCCCCCCCGGGAGATCACCTTCTCTCCTCCTTCGCCAAGCCATCCCCCTGAACCTGTCCGACACCCCACTCTCGCTTTCTCAGCTCGAGCAGGATCTTTTTTGCCACTCCTGTAAGGGGAAGAGCCCCGGCATTTGAAAAACCTCCGGAGAGCGCCCGGCCCAGAGACAAGAAGACCCCGTCCTCTCCAACCCCACGTTCCGCCACCCCCTCAAATGTGGTCTCCACAGCCACGACCCGGACCACCTCCGAAAAATGGGAGTAAACGTGGGTGACGGAAAAAAGCTCCTTCCCCACCCGGGATCCTGCAAAGGGCCCGTCAAGGATGAGCGTTCCCGGAGAGATTCCCGGGAAGGCGGCGATGCCGTAAAGGTCGAAAAGACCTTCGAGAAGGCGGCCCTCGCCCCGGGGAACGAAGAGAAGGGGACCCCGATCGGGGACAAGGACCACCCTTTCGCGCCGGGGCCGGAGAGCCCTTCCCTTTTTTCGGACCGCGGAGGGAGTAGGCATTTCTGGCCCTTCCAGGGACTGAACGGACAGGCTGGCCTCCCGGGAAGGGGGCTCCGCTCCCCGCGTCCGGCATCCGGAGACGACGGGGCAAATGCCGCACTGCGGTGAGCGGGGAAGGCAGCAGACGGCGCCAAGCTCCATGAGAGCCTGGTTTATGTCTCCGGGCCGGAGACTTTCCCGGCCGAACGAGTCGGAGAGCTCCCAGAGGCGGGGTTCTCTTCCCGGACCCCCCCTCTCCACCGAAAAGAAGCGCTCCACCACCCGGCGGACGTTGGCGTCGAGAATGGGGGCCCACCGATCCCGGGAAATAGAAAATATCGCCCCGGCGGTGCTCCGGCCGATCCCGGGCAGGGCCATCCAGCCTTCGACCGTGTCAGGGAAGGCCCCGGCGGACGAGACCAGATTGGCGGACCGGTGGAGGTTGCGGGCGCGCTGGTAGTAGCCCAGCCCCTCCCAGAGCTTGAGGACCGAGGCGATGTCGGCCGCAGCCAGCGCCCCCACGTCGGGGAAGTGTCCGAGGAAGCGGTCGTAGTATCGGAGAACCGTGGTCACCGTTGTCTGCTGGAGCATGATCTCCGAGACCCAGATACGATAGGGATCCCGGCCTTGCCTCCAGGGAAGCTCCCGCCTGTTGGCATCGTACCAGGAAAGAAGCGCCCGGACCGGATCGAACGGCAGAGGGACGGAGAAAGGATCCGTCGACTGGGCAATGGATGTGTCAGTAGGAGACATACCAGGAAAACCCCTGATAGCCACCCCACCCGGACGAGACCGAAGACCGCAGGAGTCCCCCGTCGAGAGTGAGATAGGAGTGGATCCGGGGGAGGGAGAGGCCGATTGCCGCTCCGCCCTGCTGCGCGTTGTAGGAGTTGTTTCCCTGCCCGATGAGCTCAGGCCCCAGGAAGAGTTCGGCCAGGTCCCGGACCTTCCTTGCCGGAACAAGCCAGCGGGCCTGACCATAGAGGTAGGAGATATAGCCCGTGAAGTTTGCGAAGAGGTCGAGGGCCCCGGGGCCCAGGAGGCTATAGTACTCGCTCTGGAGATAGACCCCCACCACCGTCTCAACCGGCGTCCCCGTCGCAAGAGCATTCGCTACCGCCACTCCCACGTCCCCCTCCCAGAACCCCTCCCGAAGAGGAATCCTGACGCCTGCGGCGGGGGCAATCCCGTTGTAGGCGTTGACGGTCGACCCTCCGGTACCGGGGGTCTCGTAGGCGAAGTAAGAGGCCAGAACGAAGAGATGGAGGGAGGGATCGGAAAGAGATGCAGTGCCGACATCGGTCGCAGTCCTCCGGGCATCCTCCTGCCCTCCGAGAGAGATGAAGTCTCCCGCCATGGCAAAGTAGTACTGGCTGTTCTGAGAAAAGACCGTCTCCCCCCCCTCGAGCTCGAAGGTCTGGCCGGTCGGTCCGATCTGGGCAAAAGCCGGGCGGTCCGTAAGTGTCAAGAACAGGAGGATCCCCGACAGAAAAAAGAGGAAGGAAGCAGGGAACAGAAGGCCCCGGAGAAAGGTCCGCCGGAGCCTCCGGGAGATCCCCGAATCTGTCGGGGAAAGAGCGCTCACCGGATCCCCTTCCCCTTAAGATACCTGCCCGCCCGTTCGTGTCTCCGGGCGCGATCAACGAGATCCAGAAGCTCCGGACGGGCCTCGAGCCTCGGGTGGGGAAGGAGAAGATCCTTCATCGGGGAGGGCGGTCCGGAAAAGAGGAGAAAGTCGAGGTCGAGGGTCCGCGGGTAGAGCTTCCCCTTCCCCCGGGGGCGGTCTCTTCGCTCGATCCGGAGAAGAAGGGAAAAGATCCCCGGCGACCCGATTCGGGCATACCCCACCACCACCATGTTGAGGAAGTCCGGAGAGACGACCCCCCATGGCCTTGTCCTGCGGATCGCCGAGGAGCCGAGAAGCCGGATATCGGGTCTTTCCGACAGGGAGTGGAGCGCCCGGCAGAAGGCGGCCCTGACTTGTCCTGTGTTTCCTCCGAGGGAGAGGACGAAAAAGCCTCCCATGTCCCCCTCCGTTTCCCAAATCTTTCCATGAATAAATCAGGGGGCGTGAGCCACTTCAACAGAGTCTATGGACAGAGAGTAAAAACCCTACGCAATCGGGCGGACCGAGAGGTATCATGTCATTGTTCAAGATCAGGATCGCAGGTGTCAAACAATGCGAAAAACAACCCTATTCTGATGCTTTGAGGGCCTGTCCCTGACGTCAGACGGGAGATAATGAAGGAAAACGGTTAGCCCTATGCCGTTCTGATCTCGTTCAACAGATCGGGGTGACGGTCAAGCACCTTGAGCAGCTTCACCAGCGCCAGGGGGGGCTTGGTCTTGCCGTTCTCGTAACGCGAGAACGCATTGACTCCCCCGCCGAAGATTTCTGCGGCTTCCCGCTGGTCGAGCGCGAGCTTCTTGCGAACGCGGACAATGAAGTCTGGATCAACAAACGCAGTATTCACCTGCTTGGAGAAGGCGCGCATCTCGCGCATGACGCGATCGGATTCGGCTGCATCCAGAATGGACTCGGCGCAAGCCGGGCAAAAATCACCCGTAACCGCCGACAAAAAGGTCGTTTCGCCCTTGTATGTGTAGGGCAAGTCGCGTGTGTCATGGATCAACTCCGCTATGCCACAAACAGGACATTTCATGTTCAAAGCTCCTTGAAGGACACGATCAGCACATCATCGATGACTGTCAGTTTCAGATACACTTCCCCAGCGGATGTATTCGGGCGATATACGTCCTGCCAGACCGTGTGATCGGTGTGAGCAGTCATGCTTTTGTAAAAATCCGCTGGCTGGAGTGCCAACACCACCGCCCGCATGCCGGGAAAGTCGAACCCCAAGGCGTCAGCGCCTACGCGCGCTGTGTGTGTTGTCCGCACCTTTCCTGCCTCGATCAAGGCTTTGACAACCGCCAAATTACTGTGAGGCGTTCGTTTCTCCATAGAAGCATACTACCCGAATTGATCTAATTTGGCAAATTGGTTAATTAATTTAGCGTTTCGGGAGACGGTTGCAAAGTCCCCGTCCCTTGCCGCCCCGGAGCGACCATGAGTCTGTTATGAATTTCTTTACTCTGCTGACATTGATCCGCCAGGGAGAGTTAATGCATTGAGGAGAGAGGCGGATGACGACAGGGTGTGCCCGGAGGGAAATAGCGAAGCCCATGGACCAGAGCGCATTTGCCTGAGGCGTTTACTGGCTCTCGGGTGGCGTCCCCCCGCTGGTTCGCCCCGTCTTTACCGCACCCATGCGCTTCAGTGCGACACGAAGCCCACCCCGAGCCGGAGATCGACCGCAACGTCGCATCCTGGATGACAAAGAGAATCGTTCCCCACCCGACCGGCAATGAGAGCGCCCTCCTTTCCGACAGGGAGTGGAGCGCCCGGCAGAAGGCGGCCCTGACTTGTCCTGCGTTTCCCCCGAGGGAGAGGACGAAAAAGCCTCCCATGTCCCCCTCCGTTTTCCAAATCTTTCCATGAATAAATCAGGGGGCGTGAGCCACTTCGACAGAGTCTATGGACAGAGAATCAATATCCGTTTACTTCCATAACACGACCACGTCAAAGTCCCCCCTCGAAGCCTGATTGGAGTTGAAAAAAACGGAGGGAATTTTTAAAAGTCGGAGAGGAAACGAGAAAATTTTCGGGAAGAAGGGGAGACCCAAGGAAGAAAGTCAGGATTTCCGGATTCTTGTCCCGAAACAAGACGCACCGGGGGCGGCCCTGCCTTTCGGTGAGGAAAAAGGAGTTTCGCTAATGGAATGGTCCGGGTGGCTCTGGGGTGGGATCCCCGCTCCTGTTTGGATATACTTTTCGGGACAAAAAAGGGGGGAGGCGCCTAAAACGCCTTCCCCCCCACAACAAACACGCACTTTCATTATTGAAGGAGTTGCCATGAAGGTCAAGACCTCGACGAAAAAAGAAGAAACCGCCCGCATTCTTGCCAGCATCGAGCGCGTCTGCGTTGATCTGGCCAAGAGTACATTCCACGTGGTGGGACTCGATGCCGACAGAAAGACGGTCTTCCGGAAGAAGTTCAGCCGGGAGGCCTTTCTCGGGTGGCTGGAAAGCCTCGAAAAGAAGGTCATCGTGGTGATGGAAGCCTGTGCAGGGTCTCAGTGGTGGGGGCAGCAGTGTCAGGCTCTGGGGCATACGCCGATGCTGATTCCTCCGCATCGTGTCAAGCCGTATGCGCTCAATCAGAAGAATGACTACAATGATGCGGAGGCCATAGGAGAAGCGTCCCGGAACCCCAAGACCGTTCCCGTTCCGGTCAAGACGCTCGAGCAGCAGGATCTGGCGATGCTGATCGCAGCCCGGCAAGGACTGATCAACGATCGTACCGCCCTGGCCAACCGGATACGGGCCTTCCTTCTGGAACGCGGAATTGCCCTCCCCAAGGGCATCAGTGTGTTGCGATGCCAGCTCTCCGACATTCTGGACGACGGAACAAATGCCCTGACGCAGATCGCACGCTCCTATCTCCGGGAGATGCAGGCCCAGCTTCGGGAGCTTGATGGGAAGATCGAGGAGATTGTCCTCATGATGCAGAAGATCGCGAGCCTCAATGCCGTGGCCAAGATCCTCCAGACGATCCCCGGGTTCGGCCCCCTGGTCGTCGCCGCCCTCGTGGCGGTGATCGGAGACCCCAAACGGTTCAAAAACGGGCGTGACATGTCGGCCTATCTCGGACTTGTCGTCCGCCAGAACACTTCGGGGGACAAGATCCGGCTGGGAGGCATCACCAAGAGGGGAGACGCGGGCCTCCGGACTCTTCTCATCCATGGGGCCCGGGCGGCTCTCCGATGCATCGAGACCAACGAAGAGGGAAAGATGGGCAACGGGAGGCTTCGCGCCTGGTGTCTTGCGCTTCTGGCAAGAAAAGACAACCGGAACAAGGTGGTTGTCGCACTCGCCAACAAGCTGGTACGCATCGCCTGGGCCGTGTGGACGAAGGAAACGGCCTACAATGCGGCGATCGCCTAGAATGAAGTTCTTTCGCGGCGAGACAGCGAGCGCGCCATGAGCTCCTGACGCCCTGAGCGAGAACACGAAAGAGTCATGAGTCGCCTTCCGTAAGACGGATGCCCACGCCTGGTTGATGGCGGAAACGGTCCTATCACCTGCAGAGAGCCCGAACAGAGAATGGCCCACAGAGGCCGCTTCACTAACACCTCAGAGGAGCGCTGCAGGCGCGCATATCCATCATGGCCCCGGAGACTCTCCGTGAGGTCCGATATATTGGAGCATCCGATTCCTTCCAGGGATCAGAGTGCAGACAGGCCAGAATAGTGGACAACCGATCGCAAGGAAGACGAACACAAAAGAACTCCTGTCGGGGATTCACGGGAGAGTCTTGTCCCGGGAAGCTCAGCATCGGGAGCGGGGTTCCCACTCCAGAGAGCCTGGCAATCTGAGCTCGACGAAAAAATGGCTACCATAAGCCGTTTCGCTTATTGAGTATTTTGTCACCCCGACATAAAAGAGGGCACTCTTTTGGGGGGCTTGACATCTCACCCGGACCATATATTTTTTGGAGGGAGCCCCCTCTATCGCGGAATCAGGGCTCTCTCGCCGGCCTTGAGCGAATTCTGATCATCGTTTATGCTCAGGCCCTGATCGGTGGTGAGGGGTTGCCCCATGCTGTCCTCGGTGAAATGGGCCAGGTCGGAGCTCTTCTCGTCACGATCCCGGCGTTTCCTTTTACTCATATTCATCCTCCTTGATTGACTTTTTCACACGTCTCGCCCCGTCATTCCAACTGCCCAATAACCGCTGATACACCCCCAAACCAACAACGCGACACGGATCACCGAAGGAGCCATCCGGACAAGAGCCTCTATCACACATAAGTAAAAGTGCCAACGACCCTCGTTTGTTCGTCTTAAAACAACCCGTTTCCCGGAAATTCTGACAATATCCTGACTTGGTATTGAGGCAAGATGAACACACTTAGCGCCACACGATTCTTTTGAGATTGGCTCGGTGCCGGATAAAAGACGGCGAGTCAAGAGATCCCGGGAGCGCACTTCTGGCCGTGGGCAACGCGCAACCCGTCCGTCAGAAAGTCCTGGGGAATTTTTGATTCGTATTCTTCGGAAAAGCAGGATCCGACGGACTGGATTGGAGCGGCCAAAGAAACAGAGGAGAACGCCCTCCTTCGGCATCGGAAGCTCCCCATCGCCGCCTTCCAATTCCGCTTATCCATATCGTTCACCGGCGATTCTTCCTGCGTACATCCATGAAATGGGTGGATGGAAACAGCAGTTTTCTCCCGGAATGCTTCCCGGGAGATCATGAGCTCCTAGCTGGTCCGGAAAACGTTACGGACTTATCGAATGAGGACGATCGCAAAACCAGGCTATCGTCACAGATATTGCAAGATCAATGCCATAGATTCGAATACAACACTCATCGGCTTTAATTAGGAACCGCACGGGGCATAAGTTATTTTTTTATGGAAAAATTCCTGACAGAGATCTCTTTTTTTGTAAGCATTCGTTGATGCCTTGAAGTGCCGTTGTCCTGGGGGGCTCGGCTTCACAAATGAGCGAAGCCTTATCAGTGCGGTCTTTACCGTTGGGTTCAGAGAAAGGACACAAGGGAAGCATTCCTCGGAGGGCAATGTAATGAGATCGGACGATCAGTGGAACGGGAGGGGATCAGGAGGTGTCGTCGGACGGGGGCCGGGAGAGTCACGAACCGGCTCCCGTCTTCCAACGGCGATCCGAACCTTCGGCGCTTTGCCTATCGCCAGCATGATCCGGACCTGAAAGACGCGGCGAACTACGGAGCGACTTTCGCCGCCAACCCTGGTCAACCCGCTCTCGGGCCTTTAGGCCTTCAAGCCCCCACTGCAACCGCTAGGTTTAGTGGAGGGTTGTTGACCTTCTGAACAAAATTGAGGATAGTAATGATCTGCATCCTGTTTTCTTTATTTTTGATGTCAAGTTAAGGTCTTATGTCAATCTATAATCTCAGAAAATGGGGCAGGATGCACTCTTCAATTTTATCGTTCGATCAGTTCTTTGTTATCGCTTGGCAACGGCCCACTAATTATCCGGAAGAGTCTACCACTACAACAGAAACGATTGCCGAAACCGGGAGTTGCAAGTCTGTCCTTTTGTCTCGCTATCTCCGACGGGAGCGCTCGTGACGGCAGGGGGGCAGTGATGCCGTCCTTTTTCGCGATCCTCTCGACCCTCCTTTTCTCCCTTTCGACTCCGTTCTCGAAGATCCTGGCCGCCCGCTATCCCCCCCTCTTTTTGGCGGGGCTCTTCTACGCCGGCTCTGCCTTAGGTGCCCTGTCGGGGCTGTTTCGGCCCCTGGGGCTTGGTCCGGAGAGCCCTCGCGCCTTCCTCGATCTTCCGGGATTGTCGCGCCGGGCCCGCCTGGCGCTTGGCGCCTCGATCGTGGTCGGCGGCGTCATCGCCCCCGTCCTCTTTGTGGTGGGACTAAAGGGCGCGCGGGCCTCGGCAGGAAGTCTCCTGATGAACGCCGAAGGGATCCTGACGGTGGTCCTGGCCGTCATTCTCTTCCGGGAGCGCCTCACTCTCCGTCTGGTTCTGGGTACCCTTCTGGGGGCAGGCGGCTGCGCGATTCTCTCCCTTCACTCCTCCCTGGGGTCGGGCCTCTGGGCTCTTCCCTTCCTGGGGGCCTCCTTCCTCTGGGCCCTGGACTCGAACCTCCTCCGCTATCTCCCGGGAGTCAATCCTCTGGTCCTCACAGTCTGGAAGGGGGTCGGCTCGTCGGTCCTCCTGCTTGGCATCTCCGCCATGGTCGAGCCCTGGTCCCGGCCCCCTCTTCCCGACTTGGGGCTCATCCTGGCGGTCGGCGGGATCGGTTACGGGGTGAGTCTCGTCTTCTTCGTCCGCTCCATCCGGACGATCGGCGTCTCCCGCACGGGCGCGTGGTTCTCCTTTTCCCCCTTTCTCGGGGCGCTCCTCTCCCTATGGCTTCTCCGGGAGAGGGTTCCGGAGGTCTTCTACATGGCGGCGGGGATCCTGTTTATTGCGGCGCTCCTCCTTACGGAGAGGCCGGGGGAGGAGTGAGGATGCCGGACGGGAACGGGTGTCGAGACCCTCAGCGGGTCAGGCGTCCGCTCCGGTAGTCGTCGATCGCCTGCTCGATCTCGTCTCGGGTATTCATGACGAAGGGGCCGTAGGCCGCGACAGGTTCGCGTACCGGAACGGCCGAGGCGAAGAAGATTCGGGCACCTCCCGGTCCGGCTCCCATCTCGATGGAGGGGCCTTGAGGATTTCCCGAGGAGAGAACCGCAAGGGTCTCCTCGGGGAAGGATCTCCCCGAGATGCTGGCCTCGCCCGAGATCAGAAAGGCGAAGGCCGACCGGCCGGAGAGAAGGTCGGGGGGGAGTTCAAGGGAGGCGCCGGGGGAGAGCCGGATATCGGCGCAGACGAGGCCGGTGAGCAGGTCGAGGTCAGGGCCAGAGACGGTGCCCCAGGAGCCGGCAAGGAGGCGGACCTCCCCGCCGGTGAGGGGGAGCCGTCCCATCTGGTCCGGAAGGATCTCCCGGTAGGCGGGATCGGAGAGCTTTTCCCGGGAGGGGAGGTTGACCCAGAGCTGGAACCCGCTCATCCGCCCCTCGGTCTGCTTGGGCATCTCGGAGTGGATCACCCCCCGGGCCGCCTTCATCCACTGGGCTCCTCCGGTGGCGAGGTCCCCCTCGTGGCCGAGGCTGTCCCGATGGAGCATGTGTCCCTCGACGAGGTAGGTCAGCGTCGAAAATCCCCGGTGGGGATGGTCGGGGAATCCCGCAATATAGTCTCCGGGGCTGGTAGAGTTGAAGTGGTCGAGCATCAGGAACGGGTCGAGCGACCGGAGCGCGGGCGTCCCGATGGTGCGGTTAACGACGACCCCCGCGCCCTCCATGAGTCGCGTTGCCGGGACAAGGGAGACCGGCTCCGCGCTCATGCGTTCTCCACGTCCATGTTCTGTGCCTCCGATTCCCCCAGGGCTTCCAGAAGAATCTGGTAGGTCCGAAGATCGATCCTGTTTTCGGCCCAGGCGAGGTCGAGCTTTTCCATGAGGGTCTCCCACATGGGAGAGGAGATGGAGGTTCCGTCGAGGTTCTGGGCAGGGAGGGGCTTGCCGTTCTTGCCTGAAGTGGGATGCGCCATGGGACCTCCTGATGTTCGGGTTGGTGGCGGGGGAGACACGCCCTCCGCCTTGGTTTACCGGCCGCATGCGCCGGGAAGGACCGGGAATGAGACGGTCCTTCCCCCATGCAGACCGGTTCTCCTGTCGGTCGCGGTCTGAGGGGGCCGCTCTCAGGACGCCTGGGCCCTGAGCATGATCTGCCTTGACAGGGATATTCTACCACACTCAAAATCGCCTCTTCCTACGTCCTCCGGGGAAGGCCCCCTCCCCCGGAGATTGCCCCATTGCCTTCGGCGGCTCTTTGTTCCTCCGGATGTTTTTTTGCGATATTCGGACGGCAAGGGAGTGCTGGCCTTCGACTCTTCTCTTTAGAATCCCAGGCCATTTTCGGGGGGGGCAATCCTTGAAAATTCTCCCGGTTTTTGACACACTCTCCCGGGAGCATCAGCTCCTCACCCTCTTTCTTGTTTCCTGACCTGGAGGGAAAGCGGCCCCTCGCCGCAGCCCCTTTTTCGACAAACCCCTTCCGAGGAACGACCCGAGACATATGGAAGACGAGACTCCCCGCATCTTCAGTGGCCGCCCATTCACAAAGGAAGAGATCGACCTTGTGAAGTCCTGGACGGAGGATTCCGCCCTTTCGCGGGCGGATATCTCCCGGCGCATCTGCGAGGCCTTCAACTGGGTCCATGCCGACGGCAAGCGTCCCAAGATCATGAGCGCGCGAGTCGCCATGCTCCAGATGGAAAAAAGGGGGCACATCGTCCTTCCTCCCCCCCTGTCACCGGCTCCCGTCCGGGGCCGGTGGCGGATCCAGAACAAGCTCGAAACATCCCCTTCCCCCGTAGACACCCGCCCGGCAGGCGCCTGGGGGCCGATCGACCTGCGTCCCGTGGCCAAGGGCTACGAGTCGGAGTTTTGGAACGACTTCATCGAGCGCTACCACTACCTGGGGTACACCGTCCTTCCCGGCGCCCAGATCCGCTACATCGCCTGGGTGGGGGACAAGCCGCTGGCCTGCTTGGGATTCTCGGCGGCGGCATGGAAGACGATGCCCCGGGACAAGTGGATCGGCTGGACCCCCGAGGTCCAGAAGAAAAATCTCCAGCTCGTGGTCAACAACTCCCGCTATCTCATTCTTCCCTGGATCCAGTCGAAGAACCTTGCCTCCATGCTGCTTGGCATGGTGGCAAGAAGGCTCGTGGCCGACTGGCTGGCCCGCTACCACTATGCCCCGCTCCTTCTCGAGACCTTCGTCGACTCAGAGCAGTTTGCCGGAACCTGTTACAAGGCGGCCAACTGGATCTATGTGGGGCAGACCCAGGGCCGGGGGAAGAAGGACGTCAAGAAGGAGTTCCCCGTGCCGGTCAAGGACATCTGGCTCTATCCCCTCCGGAAGGACTTCCGGGAGATCCTGATCAAGTAGCCGCACATTTCTCCTTCGGAGAAGCCCTGTCAAAAAGGACTCGCGCCTCTTGCCGGTCGGCGTTCCCCCCTTTATCCCCAACCCCTCTTTTTGTCCCGATCTGTACGTCCCACCCCCTTGACCTGTCTCCTCCGGGAGTCGCTCCTAGAAGGCCCAGTAGGGGGTCTGCCCGCTTGTCTGGTACCCCACCGCCACCGTCCTCCCGAAGAAGAAGGGGAGCCCCGCGTCGAATGTCCCTTTGGATCCGTACGGGCCGGCCAGATCGTTCCAGGCGATATTGTTCGACTGGGCAATGGTTTCCTCGCTCAGGATGAAAAGCGTGAAGCTTCCCGTGTTTCCGTTGGCTCCCGTCACAGAGAAGGTGATCGGGGAGGGGGAGGGAGAAGGGCAGTACCAGTTCCCGTTTCCGCAGATCGGGAAGGTCGATGTCCCGAATAGGAGGCCGTTCGACCCAGAGTCGAGGAAGGCGCAGGAGCCGCTGGCCCCCCCGGTGAAGGAGGCGTCGAGGTAGTCGTAGCTTCCGCACCCGGAGGTGGAGGAGGTATCGACTGTGTAGGTCGTGAGCCCCGAGAGGGTATTGTCGGACTGGGTTCCGATCCCGAAGGTGAGGAGCCCGTAGACCGGAGAGGCGCTTCCCCCTTGAGACACGGTGGTCTGCCAGGAGAGCGTGACCCCGTTGTTGTCGGTGGGGAAGGAGAAGATGGGGTTGGCCACCTGGCAGGGGGAGGAGGGGTTCGAGAGGTCCGAGCAGGAGAGGGTGGATGTCCCCGAAGCGCAGCCGGACGAGGAACAGTCGTAGTAGTCGCCGGAGTCATACTGGGCGAAGGGGTAGCCCACCCCCAGGATCCCGTTGACCCCGGAGGAGGTGATGGTTGACGGCGTGCAGGAGGAGGGGGATGACAGAGTGGCATTTGATATCTGAACATCAAGTTTTGTCACGGCCGGCTCCCCTCCCAGTGTCACGTCGGCCGAGACGACCGGGCCGAAGGTGTCTCCCGAGGCGAAGCTGTAGCACTCGAAGACGTCAGAACCACTGTCCGTCACCGGCGGAAGGGAGATCGAAAGGACGCTATGTGAGATGCGGAGCCCCACCGAACCGGTGTCGAGGAGGATGTTGCCGATCGTCTGGCAGGTGGATGTGCCGGGAACGCAGAGGGTGACGCTCACTGTCGGAATGTTAAGCTGCCCTGGGAGAAGCGAGACCACGATCTGGTTTTTGTAGACGGTGGGAGGGCCGGAGGAGGATGATCCCCCACCCCCCCCACCCCCGCAGCCGGCGAGCAAAAACAGGAGAAGGAGGAAGCGCGAAAGGGCGGCAAAACTCCTCCGACTTCTCTCCCTCGTCACGGAAGCTCCAGGAGTCTCCGGAGATCGGCTCCGGGGGGAAGAAGGCGGGGGTCCCAGGCCGTTCCTTCGGAATGAATGACCGTTCCCCCCATGCGGAGCTCGAGGGTGGGGGTCGAGAGGATGCGCGCCCCCCGGGCGAAGGGAAGGGGGGAGGGGAGGCGCCCTCCCAGAAGCCTCCGAAGGTCGGGGTGATGAACCCCGGACCAGGAGAGGGCAAAGATCCGTCCGTCGGGGCCGGCCACCTCCCGGAGCCGCTCCGTCAGGTCCGCTCTCCCCAGCGGGCTTTTTCTTGTGCGGCTCAGGGTGTAGAGGGTGAGGCCTCCGGCTTCCGGGGTCGTCGTAAGCGCGGAGTAGTGGAGGCTTGCGAGCTCTCCGGAGGAGAAGACCTCTCCCAGGGCTGCCCGGGCCGTATGAGGAGACAAGAGAAAGATCAGGAGAAAAGCGGCCAGGAGGAGCGGGCCTCCGGGACGATGGAGGTGTTTTTTACGGCGGGGCTGATCCATGGGCCTATCTCCCGAAGGGAAAAAAGTGCGGAATGGAAAAGATCCCCCAGGCAAAGGCCAGGACAAAGACCCCCGCGCCGCGCCGGAGAAAGTCCCCCACCCGGTAGTCCCCCGGCCCCCAGAGGAGGGTGTTGACGGGATGGGAGAAGGGGGTAAGAAAGGCGAGGGTCGAGGCAAAGGCGACGCCCATCATGAGGGGGTAGGGGGAGAGGTGGAAGGTCCGGGAGAGATCCATGGCGATCGGGGCCATGATGAGGGCGACCAGGTTGTGCGAGAGAAACTGCACGACCAGTGCGGTCGTTCCCATGAGAAGAGCCAGGAGGAGTGTGGGGTTTGATCCCAGACCCAGTCCGTCGATATGGGTCGCCAGGGCATCTCCGATCCCGGTCGCGGAGAGGGCCCATCCCAGGGGGAAAAGCCCTCCCAGAAGCATGACCACCCGCCACTCGATCGCCCCCCGGGCCTCCTCGATGGTCAGGCACCCCGACAGAACCATCAGGAGTGCCCCGATAACGGCCGAGAGGCTTAAAGGGAGCCACCCCGTGACGTTGGAGAGGACGACCCCCCCAATGATAAGGAGGGCCGAGACGGCCTTCCCCGAACGGAAGGTCTCCCGCTCGTACCGGTCGAGATAGAGAAAGATGTTGCGGCCGGAGAGCTCCTCGACCGCCTGTCGGGGCCCCAGAAGGAGAAGAAGATCCCCGGCCTCGATCGTCATGTCGGCTAGGTGGCTCAGAACGTGACGGCCGCCTTCGCGATGAACCCCCACGATATCGACCTCGGGCGGCAGAAGAAAGTGAAGGGAGGAGAGCTTGCGGCCAACCATCCCCGACCGGGGAGAGAGGACGGCCTGGGCGAAGATCCACTCTGCGGACTCCATGAGGGGGCCCAGCCTCGTCCGGTTGTTCCGGTCGCCGCCTCCGGGAAGGGAGCCGTGGACCGGTTCGAGTGAGAGCCCCCGGATGTCCGACAGGCGATGGAGCTGGGCCAATGTTCCGACGACGTGGAGATGCTGTCCCGGAGAGAGGATCTCGTTTTTTGTTTCGATGGCCTCCGGCGGGCGGGGGGCTTCGGGCTCCACGGGGGCGATCCGCCGGCTCCAGTCCCACGAGGCCCGGAGAAAGGTCTGGGCGCGCTCCCGGGCAGAAAGGGGCGGGATGTTTTGGCTTCGGGAGAGGGAGAGGCCGATGGTGGTCGAAAGGGGCGTCTCCTCGAAGGTTTGCCCGTGATAGGGAAAGTCAGGTCCCAAAATGAGCTCGAAGTCGTAGACGCGGTCCTCCCCCCCGTGGGTCTGGGGTTCGGGGGGCGCCGGGCTGGTCGAGCTCCGTCCTCCGACTAAAAGAAGCCAGATTATCCCCAGAAGGAAGGCCCCTCCTCCGATGGGCAGGAAGTCGAACATCCGGAATGGGGGGACCGACAGGCTCTCGAGGTACCCCGAGACGACAATGTTGGAGGAGGTGCCGATGAGGGTCGCCGAGCCGCCGAGGATCGCCGCATAGCCCAGGGGGAGAAGGAGAGGCTTCCGGGAGAGGTGGGCCTCCCGCAGGAGCGAGAGCGCGACCGGAAGAAAGATCGCCGTCGTTCCCGTGTCGTTTAGGAACATGGAAAAAAGCCCGACCGTCAGGAGGAGTGCCGGGAGGAGAAGGCGGGGGTTTCTCTGTCTCAGGATGCCGAGAAAGAGGGCGACCTTCCGGACAACCTTGGTGCGGGAGAGCCCTTCGGAGAGAATGAAGAGGGAGACGATCGCGATCACCGCCGGCTGGGAAAATCCCGAGAAGGCCCTGTCGAGGGGAAGGATCCCCGTAAGCGCAAGGGTGACGGGGACGGAGAGGACGACGACCTCGAGCGGGAGAAGGCGCGAGGAGAGGAGGCCGACGACGACAAAAAGGAGCGAAATCACTACGATGGTGTGCATCGATCTCCAGAAGGACGGGTGGACGGTAGGGGAAATCTTACCATTTTTCGCCCGCCTCTGTTAATCTTCTCTTGTGCAAAGACTCCGATTCCCTAAAGCCCGGGAGGTCCCCCGTGACAAGAAAACCGACGACTGCCGCGCTCGCTCTCCTGATCGTTTTCCTTTCGGCCTGCGCCTCCTCTCCGCCCCTTCCTGACTGGGTCGCCACTCCCGGGAGCGTCCCGGGTGTTGTCCGCACCGTTGGCTTCGGAGAGGGGAAGGACGTGCCGACGGCCATGGAGATGGCCAGGCGGCATGCCCTTCTCCAGATCGTCGACAGCGTCTTCGGGGAGAGGATCCGCTACCGCTACCAGAAGGCCGGCCACCGGGACGAAAGGACTGATGCCGCGACCGTCCGGGATTTTTTCGAGGCCGCCTCCCGCGGGACCCTTGTCGGCCAGCGGGTGGTGCACAACGAAGTCCGGAAGATCTCCTTTGGCTATACCGCCTACGTGATGGTCGAGGTCCCGAAGAAGGATCTCGAGAAGTCCTACCGGAGATTCGTGCTGGAGGAAAAGGCCAGAAGGCAGCTCTACGAAGCGGAGGTGGAGGGCGCCTCCCTCCTCGACGAGGGGCACTTCCGGAAGGCACTGCGCTACTACCGCAGGAGGGTGGCGAAGGAGCCCGAAGGCGATGTCTGGTGGATCGGGGTCGGGGCCGCCCTCTACAGGCTGGGCCACTTCGATGAGGCCCTCGAGGCGACCGACCGGGCTTTGGGGATGAACAGGCGCTCCTTCTACGGATACTGGAACCGGGCCAGTATCCTCGAGCATCTCGGCCGCCTGCAGGAAGGGGTGGCAGACCGCCAGGAGGCCTGCCGGATCAGGCCATCCGAGGACTGCTCCGCGCGTCTTGCCGCCGATCGCCTCAGGCTTTCGCTAGAAGGCCGTTAGCGCTTTCGGGCGCGGGGGCTCCGGATGCCGGGGGCGAGCGGTTTCTCTCCCCTGTCAGGCGGGAGGGCGTCCCTGTCCCCCCGCCCCTGCCCGGAAGGTGTCGCGCATGCGAAGAAGGAGGGGGCGGATCATGTCCATCTCCTCCGGGGCGAGGCTTCTTTCGAAGTAGCCTTCGAGGTGGCGGATGTGGCGGGGAAAGACCTTTTCGTAAAGGGCGTCCCCGGCCGGAGTCAGACGGATGATCTGGCCGCGCTTGTCCTGGGGGTTCTGGGTTCGGGCGATGAGCTTCTTTTTCTCAAGCCGCGTGAGAACGCCGGTCAGGGTCCCCTTCGTCACCAGCGTCTCCTGGGCGATGTCGGTGCAGCGAAGGCCTTCCGTTCTTCCGAGGGTGACGATGACGTCGAACTGTCCGCGCGTCAGCCCCATCGAGGCGATATTCCGGTCCGAGACCTGGAGAAAGGCCTGGTAGGCCTCGACCAGAGGCCGCAGGATCTTGAGAAAGTGCGGATCGGGGAAGGGGAGGCCGCTTTGGGACGGGGAGGAAGATTCCCCCAGTTTTGAGGCTTCCGATGGTTCGGAGACCCTGGATCTAGTTGACGGTGAGCGTGCCATGTGCGGTCCCCGGGTGAAAGTCTCCAAAGTAGTCGTAGCGTCCCTTGCCAAGCCCCGAGACCGGGATGAGGACGGTCTGTCCGGGCCGGACGACCACCTCGAAGCCCATGTCGTAGCTTTCAAACTCCTCCATCTGGGGGTCGAGATTCGTCACCCGGAAGACGATCGGCTCTCCCGGAGGGACCGTCAGGACAGAGGTTTCGAAGTGGTGTTTCAAAATGGTGACGGCGATGGTTTGTGGCGAGCCCGTGCTTGCGGCCTCGGCATACCCGGGAGAGGCAGCCCAGATCGCAAGGAGAAGCGCCCAGACGGCGATCGGGCAGGTCCAGGGGGGGAGGGTGTCGATCCATCTTTTCACGAAATCTATTTTACCTGTGTTTGGAATCGTTTTCAAAAGGAGCCCTCCCGGATTTTTCAGGGCGGTTGACGGGGGGACAGGAGAAAGGCCGCTTAAGGGCGGACCGTCCCCCTCCCATTGACGGACCGACCCCCAGACTATTCTTCACGACGGACTCCGGAGAGGCTTATCCCGCTCCCGATCCGGTGGACGCGGATCCACCAGGCGAGCATGATGCCGGTGTAGGCGAAGGTGGCGAGGACGACGATGAGGGAGGGACGGGCCCGGTAGCCAAAAAAGTCCGCCATGAACCCCCCGAACAGAGTGTGTTCCGGGAGGATGCGGCTCGTGTCCCAGACTTGGCTCACAAGCGGTGGAAGGGCCCCGATCATTACCAGCCGTCCGCCCCCCGCCGAGACCATTCCGGCGGCAAAGAAGATGAGCAATACCGAAGTGATGGAGAAAAACTTGTCGAGGGGGATCCGTACGAGCCCCGTGAAGATCAGGACGACAATCCCGATACCGGCCAGGACTCCGAGAATCCCGAAGGCGAGTTCCGATGTGCCGGACTCGCCGCTCTGGGTCACGATGCCCCAAAGGAAGAGGATCGTTTCGAGCCCTTCGCGAAAGACGCCGAAGAAGGAGAGAAGGAAAAGCGCCCCGTGTTCACCCGACTCGAGGAGACGGGTGGCCCGGCCGGAGATCTCCCGGGAGAGGTTCCGGCCGTGGTAGTGCATCCAGACGACCATCGTCGTGAGGAAGAAGGCGGCGAGGAAGAAGACCAGAATGTCGACGCCGGTGCGGAAGCGGGTGGAAAAGAACGCCGGGATGTCCCGGGAGCCTGCCAGGACAACCCCGCAGAGTGCCAGTGCCGTGGCCACTCCCGCGATCACATAGCGCCGGTCGCTCGGGCGCCCCGCCTTCTTTACGGTCGTGAGAAGGATCCCGACCAGAAGTGCGGCCTCCAGGGACTCTCTCATGACGATCAGGAACGTTTCCATGACTCCTCCAAAAAAATATGAGAATAACTATCATTTTTATAATACATTCTGGCGTCCCAAGCGTCAAGGGGCAAAGGTCCATGGGGCCATGGGACTATGGACCCATGGCTGGCTCGGATGTGTCTTTTGTATGGGGAGAAAGGCGATTTGGGATTGTCCGGAGGTATGGTAGACTGAGCGGTGTTCTTTCCTCCTCCATAACAACATGATTGAGGGTTTTTCGATGAAGATAACGTTCCATGGAGCGGCGCGCCGCGTGACAGGTTCCTGCCATCAGGTGACCGCCGGCGGCCGGGAGTTTCTCGTCGACTGCGGCATGTTCCAGGGCCATGATGACCTGGGCCACGAAAACAGCCAGCCTCTCGGATTTGACCCGAAGGAGATCTCGGCCGTTCTCCTGACCCATGCCCATCTCGATCACTGCGGCCGTCTTCCCCTTCTCGTCAAGGGAGGGTTCCGGGGGCCGATCATCGCGACGCCCGCGACGCGGGACCTCACCTCCATTGTCCTTCTGGACGCGGCCCACATCCTGTCCGAGCATGCCCTCCACCAGGCCCGTCATGGCGGGGGAGCCCAAGCCCCTCTCTACACCGCGACCGACGTCTTCGACACCCTTCGTCTCTTTCAGATCCCGGCCGAGTATGGCGAACGGATCCCCCTGGCGCCGGGAGTCGAGGCCGTCTTCCACAATGCGGGCCACATCCTGGGGTCGGCCTCCGTCCAGATCATCGAGAGGCAGGGGAGCGTTCGGACCCGGACGCTCTTTTCCGGGGACCTCGGCTCCACCGGCCGATCCTTCCTCTCCCCCGCCGCCCCCCCTGTCGACTCCGATGTGGTGGTGATGGAGACGACCTATGGCGACAGGAACCATCGCTCCTACCAGGACTCCGTTGCCGAACTCCGGGAGACGGTCTCCGCCACCTTCAAGCGGGGGGGCAGCGTCCTCATCCCCACCTTCGCCCTCGAGCGCACCCAGGAGCTCCTTTACCTGTTCCGGGCCTGGGACCGGGAAGGGTTTTTCCCCTCCGACGCCCGGGTCTATCTCGACTCCCCCATGGCGATCCGGTCGACCGATGTTTTCGAGCGCTACTCCCGGGACTTTACTCCGGAGATCCGGGACATGCTCGACCGCCACGAGGATCCGTTCCACTTCGAGCGCCTGGTCATGGCCCGGTCGAGCGACGACTCCCGCCGGATCAATACGGCCAAGGGGCCGGCCCTGATCCTGGCCGGCTCGGGGATGCTCTCCGGCGGGCGGATGATGTACCACATCGAACGCGAGATCGAAAACCCCAACGCCTCCCTGATCTTTGTGGGCTATCAGGGGGAGGGGACCCTAGGCCGGACTCTGGTGGACGGTGCCCGGCAGGTCCGGATCCTGGGAACGGAGAGGCAGGTGCGGATCAACATGGCCATGATCAACGGCTTCTCCGCCCACGCCGACCAGAAGGATCTTTTGGCCTGGGGTCGCTCCATGGCGGTTCCCGGCCTTGCCATCCTCGTTCATGGGGAGGCCCGGTCGATGGAAGGGTTCAGGAAGGTTCTTCCGGAGATCGGGTGGAGTCGCTCGACCATGCCGGACAAGGGAGAGAGCATCACCCTTCCGGGGTTCCCCCCCTGACCGCTGACGGAGGGCCCAGATGACGGACGACCTCTCTGTCCTGCACAGGTTTTTCCGGATTGCCCGTGCCCATTCCTCGCGGCCCTTTTTCGAGTGGCAGAGCGGGGACCCCGGGGGGGAGAAGGGGGCGCTTGTCCGCCGATCCCTGACCTATGGCGAGACAGGGGAGGCGATTCTCCTGCGGGCCCGGGAGTTCAGCCGGCTCCTTCCTCCCGGACCGGTTATTCTGGCCCTTCCTCCCGGGCCGGAGTTTGTGGTGGGCGAGCTTGCCCTCATGCTCTCCGGCCGTCTTCCCCTTCTCCTCGACCATCTTCTTCCCGCCGAGGGTGTCGGGGAGGTGGCCGATCTTTTCTCGGCCGCGGCGATCCTCTGCCCAATAGACCTCTATAAGGCCCTCGAGCGCCCCCCTCTTCTCCATCTCTCCCCGGAGATTCCTCCCCTGTCGGGCGATCTCCCCGATCCCTCCGACCTCCTCGACCGGGCGCTTCCGGAAGGGGCGGGGACGATCGCGCATCTTCTCCTCACCTCGGGGACGACGGGACGGCCCAAGGGGGTTCCCCTGACCCACCGGAACCTTCTTGCCAACGCCGATGCCGTGCTCTCCCGGGGCGTCTACACCGACGGCGACCGGGTCCTCTCCGTCCTCCCTCTCCACCACTCCTACCCCTACATGGTCACCCTCCTTTTGCCGCTCTCGGTCGGGGGGACGGTGATCTTTGCTCCCGACCTCTCCCCCGGAACGCTTCGCGAGATCCTCGCCAAAGACAGGATCACCCTCTTCCCGGCCGTTCCGGTCCTGTGGGAGGGCTTCCACAAGAGGATCCGGGAGGAGATCGACCGGCGTCCGCCGGCTATGTCGGCCCTGATCAGGAACGGACTGATCCCTTTTTCCTTTTATCTCCGCCAAACGCTTGGCATCAACGTGGGAAAAATCGTTTTCGCCTCCTTCGGGAGGCGGTTCGGGAAAGATATGAAGGCCCTGGCCTCCGGAGGTGCGGCCCTTCGCCCCGAGATCGCCCGGGATTTTATTGCGATGGGGCTGGTGATGCTCGAAGGGTACGGTCTCACTGAAACCTCCCCCGTCGTCTCCATGACGACGCCGGAGGATCTTGCCGTGGGGACGGTGGGGCATCCGCTCCCGGGAGTCGAGCTCCGGGTGCTTGCTCCGGAGGAAGGCCGTCCGGGGGGGCGCGTCCTCGTCCGGGGAGAGTCGGTGGCGGAGTGCTGGTGGACGGGGAAGGAGGAGCGGGTTCCTCTTCGGGATGCCGACGGCTGGTTCGACACGGGGGATCTCGGAGTTCTTTCGGAGGGGCGTCTGAGGCTTGTCGGCCGGGAGAAGGAGGTGATTGTCCTTCCCAGCGGCAAGAACATCTTTGCCGAGCCGCTCGAACGACGTCTCGGCCTTTTTCCGGGGGTCGCCGAGGCGGCTGTCCTTCTTGAGGGGAAGGCGCTTGTGGTCCTGTTCCGGCCCGATCCTTCGGCTCCCGCATCACTAGAAGAGATTGCCTCCCAAGTCGACGCGGTCAATCGCGAAAGCGCCTCCCACAGCCGGATCTCCGCCTTCGAGACGATTTTCGACCCTCTTCCCCGGACCCGCCTGGGCAAGCTTCGCCGCTTTCTCCTTCCCGAACTCTACCGCATGGCAAGAGCTCTCCGCCTGGAAAGGAAAAAGGTCGTCGGGAGATCCTTTGACAGCCCCCTACTGGCCAGGGTTCGGGAGGCGATCGCCCGGGTGTCGGGCGAGGGGGTTCCGGTTGTCGACGAGGCGAGGCTCGAGGCCGACCTGGGTCTCGACAGCCTCCTGCGGATCGAGCTTTTGCAGGAGGTCGAGGAGATCCTCGGACGAAGCGTGCCCGACGATCTTCTTTTGGGCGTACTGACGGTCGGCGATCTTCTGGGGAGGCTCTCCTCTCTCGCAGGTGTGGGAAAGAGCCCCGGAGAGGAGATCCTCCTTCGCCCCTTAAGTCCCGGGGAGGAGGCCCGGATCCCCGATCGGGGACGGACCCTGCGGAAGCTCTCAATCGGAGAGCGGCTTCTCTACCATCTCTTCCGGGGGGTGGGGCGGATCTTTTTCCGGATCCGCTGGCCAAGATGGCGGCAGGAGGGGGAGGCGTTCCTGCTGGAGAGGGCCCCCGACGAGGGGAAGGAGGCGCAAGAGGAGGTGCGGATCGTCCCGGGGCCCTTCGTGATCGTGGCCAACCATGGAAGCTACCTCGACGGGCCGTTGCTTGCCCTCATGCTTCCGCCGCCTCTTCTCTCCCGGACCCTTTTCTGGGGATTTGCCCCGCTCTTCGACGGGCCCCTGGCCCCCTTCAAGAATCTCTTCGGCATCGTCTCCATCGCCCCGGACTCGGCCCTGTCGGGCCTCCGGGTTGCCCTGCGACTTCTCCTGTCGGGCCGGGGGCTGGGAGTCTTTCCCGAAGGGGAGCGCTCGACGGACGGACGGATAGCGCCATTTCGTCCGGGCGTGGGGGTGATCCTCTCGCGGATGAAGGTTCCGGTCCTGCCGGTGGGGATCGCGGGAACCTTCGAGGCCTTTCCTCCCCATCGCGCCCTTCCCCGTCCGGGGAGGGTCTCCTTCTGTCCGGGGGAGATGATCCGGCCCTCCGACCTCTCCGGTCTCTCCGACCATGAGATCGCAAGGCTTCTAGAAGAGCGGGTTCGACAGACGCTCTGTCCCTGAACGGAGATTCCTCCCGCGCCTGTTCGCAGGAGATGGACTTCGGAGGATCACTCGGGGGAGGGTGTGTCTTTTTGATGGGCTGGGATCGCTAGTGGTGGGAGGCGTCCTTCGTGGCGAGGGAAGGGTCGAGCCCCACGCTTTCCATGGCACGGGCAAGTTCGCCCGTCAGAAGGTCCCGGATCTCCGCCATGCGGGCGGCGGTTTCTCCCTCGAAGCGGAGAACGAGCGCGGGTTGGGTGTTCGAGGCCCGGATAAGACCCCATCCATCGGGGAACTCCACCCGGATCCCGTCGATGGGGTTGATCTCAAGCGATCGCTCGAGAAGGCGGGCCTTGAGAGATTCGATGACGGCGAACTTCTTCTCGTCGGGACATTCTCTTCGGAGTTCGGGCGTGGAGAAGGTCCGGGGAAGTCCCGAGAGAAGGTCGGAGAGCGACCGCCCCGTCCGGGAGATCAGAGCCATGAGGCGGGCTCCCGCATAGAGGGCATCGTCATAGCCGTAATACTCGTCGGCGAAGAAAATATGGCCGCTCATCTCGCCGGCCAAAGGAGCTCCGGTCTCCTTCATCCGGGCCTTGATGAGGGAGTGGCCGGCCTTGTACATGTCGGGGATCCCCCCGAGTTCCCTGATCCGGTCGTAGAGGAATCGGGAGGCCTTGACCTCCGAGATGATGCGGCTTCCCGGCCGCCGCTTCAGGAGATCCTCGGCAAAGAGGACCATGAGCTGGTCGCCGAAAAGGATGCGGCCGGTCTCGTCGCAGGCGCCGATGCGGTCGGAGTCCCCGTCGAAGGCCAGCCCCAGATCGGCCTTCTTCAGGGTCACCGCCCGGGTGAGGCTGACCAGATTTTCAGGGACCGTGGGATCGGGGTGGTGGTTGGGGAAACGGCCGTCGGGCTCTTCGAAGAGGTAGTCCGCCTCCACCCCCATGGCGCGGTAAAGATCCCGTACGACAAGCCCTGCCGTGGCATTGCCGCAGTCGACGACGACGCGGAGGGGGCGGCCTTCGAAGAGGGGCAGTGTGCCGATACCCGTGGCAACCTCCCGAATGTACCGCTCCCGAACCGACTCGGTCTTTATACTGCCCCGGGGGCCCAAAAAGGGCGGGGGAGGAGTTCTGTCGAAGGCCAGCGCCCGGTCGCGGACCGTGGCGATATCCTCTCCGTAGATCGTCTCCCGCCCGATTGCCATCTTGATGCCGTTGTCGGGGGCGGGGTTGTGGCTTGCCGTGACCATGGCGCCGCCCGAGACGGGAAGGGCAAAGAGGGCATAGTAGAGAAGGGGTGTCGGAACCACTCCCACATCGAGAATGGAGATCCCCCGGGAGAGAAGGGTCTCGGCAAGCGTTGCGGCGATGCGGGGGGAGGTGAGGCGCACGTCCTGCCCCAGGGCGATCGTTGTGGCCCCCCGGTCGTGGAGGAGGGAGGCAAGGGCCAGGCCGATGGCCCGGACGGCGGGGTCCGGGAGATCGGTCTCTGCCCGGCCGCGGATATCGTATTCGCGGAAGATGCCGGGATTGATCACGAGCTCTTGTTCCGGAGCGGGGGGGTGTCGAGTCCGGGCGCCTCCTCCATGCGCCGGTAGTCGTCCTGGAAGCGGATGATATCGTCCTCCTCGAGATACTCCCCGTTCTGGACCTCGATCACGATCAGGGGGACCTTGCCGGGATTCTCGATGCGGTGGCGGGTGGACTTGGGGATATCGATGCTCTGGTTCGTATGGAGGAAGATCTCTTCCTCTCCCATCGTGACGCGGGCCGTTCCGGCGATCACGACCCAGTGCTCCGACCGGTGGAGATGCATCTGGAGAGAGAGGCGGGCCTGGGGGTTCACCGTCACGCTCTTGATCTTGTACATCGGTCCCTGGTCGAGGATTGTGTAGGAGCCCCAGGGCCGGTGGGTCGTCCGGTGCTCCAGTGCCTCGACGGCGTTTCTCTCCCGGAGGCGGGAGACGACTTCCCGGACCTTCTGTGCCTGGTCCTTGGCGCAGATCAGGGTGGCATCGTCGGTGTCGACGACGATCATATCCTTGAGGCCGATGGTGGCGATCACCCGCTTGTCCGCCTGGATGATCGTATTGTCGGAGTCGATGACGAGGGCGTTGCCCCGGACGACGTTCCCCCGGGAGTCTTTCTGGGCGATGTCGTCGAGGGCCGACCAGGATCCGACATCCTTCCAGTCGATGGGGCCGGAGAGGGACCAGACCCGGGACGAAAGCTCCATGAGCCCGTAGTCGATGGAAAGGGAGGGGGTGGTGCGGTAGAAATGGTCGAGCTCCCTTCGCTCTTCGGAGGTTCCCAGTGCCTCCTTCAGGGGCTGGAGGGCGGCGAAGAGGGCCGGCTGATAGCGTTCGAGCTCTTCGAAGAAGACCTTCACCGAAAAGACGAACATCCCCGAGTTCCAGTGGTGGTTCCCTCCCTCGACGAACCGGCGGGCGGTCTCAATATCGGGCTTTTCGACGAAGCGCGCGACCCTAGAGGCGGCAAAGAGTCCGGTCGAAAAGGCGGGCAGGGCCTCCCCCAGCTCAAGATATCCGAACCCCGTCTCGGGGCGGTGGGGGGGGATGCCGAAGGTCAGCAGGACCTTTTCGGTCTGGGCAATCTGGGCGGCATGTTGGAGAAGCGCCAGGAAGTGATCCTGGGGGGAGATCAGGTGGTCGGAGGCCATGACGGAGACCACGGCGTCGGGATCCTCCCGCTCGATGGCAAGGGAGGCGACGGCGATGGCCGGAAGGGTATTGAGGGATCGGGGCTCCACGATGATCCTGGGGTGACGTCCCAAGCCGCCGTTCATGGACTGAAGGATCCGCCGTGTTTCGGGGGCGTGTGCGGCCCCGACCACGAGGGCAATACGCTCTTCGGGGATCAGCGGAAGGATGCGGTCGATGGTCCGGGAGAGGAGGGAGCCTTCCCCCTCAAAGGAGAGAAACTGCTTCGGAAAAAGCTCCCGGCTCATGGGCCAGAAGCGGGTGCCGGAACCTCCGGCCATGACAAGGCTGTAAAGCATCTCCGATCCTTTCTCGTTGTCCCGACCGTGAGGGATCCGGGTCGTTAAAATTGGCCTATTATGCCCTTTTTTCTGAAAAAAAGACAAGAACGAGATCCCCGAACTTGCAGGCCATTTTTTTCGGACCCCGAGAGAAAAGCTTCCGGTCCTTCAGTAAAGGCTTCGGAGAGGGGTAACGGGTAAGAGACAAGCCCCCGATTTCCCCGGATCTTGAGGCGCGATTGACAATGTCGCGGATTTTTCTTTTATTTTCGTGTAATTGGTCAATAAGATTGTATTCTTGTCAATGGAGGTAGCGTTTTACCCGGGTCCCGACCCTCCCCACCGGAGAAGGCTCATCATCAGAGCTTCCCGTTGGCGCCCCGCAGGAGGGAGTCCCGGGAGAGGGTCAGGCGGGTTCTGAGAGCTAGGGCAAACTGACGCATCGCCTCGGAGGCGAACTGGTTCGGGCAGGTTCCGAACAGAAAAAGAGATAATCGGCCAGGACCGCTTCCGTCAATTGTGATGGAGAGGGCGCTGCGGAGTGTGGGGGTCGCTTCTTTCCCGATTCGATCCTCGACTTCGAGGATCGGGGCGAGGGAGGGGACGGGGTGGATCCCGGCGTCGTCGGCCCCGAGGAGCCGCTTCAGCAGGGAGGTCGGGCCCTCCCCGATAACGTCCCCGGAGGTCAGCGACCCGAGGGCTCCGGGGATCTCGCCCCGGGACTCCCGGAGAGAAAGGGATCCGTCTCCGTTGTCTTTAACAAGACAGCCTCCCGCGATTCCTGAAAGGGCGGCGACCCTGTCGAGGGTCTCTCCGGGAAGGTCCTCTGAGAAGGACGGGGCAAGCGCCGCTTCGAGATAGGCAGAACGGATCTTGGCCTGGGCGTGGACCTCCGTCGATACATGGATCTCGATGCGCCTGTCGGCCGTTTCGAGAAGGATGCGTCTCTCCCGGTCGTAAATGAGGGATCTCCTGAGGTGCGAGGAGAGAAGCCGCCGGTAGAGGGAGGTCGCCTCGATCAGGAGTTCGCTCGAGACTCCTGTGAGAAAATGGATTTGCCCAATATGGCGCGACATCTCGACTAACTCCTCCCGGGTGGTCTCCGGGGAGAGGGCCTGTTCGAGATAGCGCTGTTGCTTTTCGGCGAGGTGACGAATCGCCTGGGGGGAGAGGTGGGAAAGGACCTTTCCGGCCTCCAAGTTCCGGGGGAGGGTAAGGTAAAACTCGTCGACAAAGGTCTTGATGCTTTCCTTGATCAGGGGGGCCTGTTTTTCGAGAAGTCTCAGTGCCTCCCCGCCGAACTCGGCCTCCTCCTGAGAGGGCTCCCCTCCCGTTTTCGCCTTGAGATCCCTGGCCGTTCCCCACCAGCGTTCCCTGTCGGTTTTATGCTCCTTGATCCTCCCTAAAACCTTGTCGGCCGCCCTGACAAGGGCGTCCGGCGTCGATCCGTCCTCCGGATAAAAGGCGACCCCCATTGAAAGCCCCACGCGGGTCGCGGCATTGTCGCCTATCGTAAAGGGGGCGGTCAGGGCCTGGTGGATTCTCTGAAGGAGGGCGGAGAAGGATGGGCTTGTCTCGCCCTCGGGGAGGTCCTCCACGACGACGACAAATTCGTCTCCTCCCAGCCGTGCGGCCAGATCGTGCTGGCGCAGGGAGCCCGAAAGTCTCTGGGCCAGCTCCCGGAGGAGCTGGTCTCCCGCTTGGTGCCCCCAGGTGTCGTTCACGGGCTTGAAGTCGTCGAGGTCGATCATGCCGACGGCAAAGGGAACCCCGGCCCGGTTCTCACGAGAGAGCAGTGTTTCGAGGTGCTCTCCAAGCGCGGTCCGGTTCGCAAGCCCCGTGAGGGGATCGTGGCGGGAGAGATAGGCGAGTCTGTCGTTCTGGTCTCTAAGCTCCCGGATGTCGGTGACGTCGTTCTGGACGCCTACGAAATGGGTGATCCCTCCCCGGCCGTCGCGGAGGGGGGAGATCGAGAGGAGGTTCCAGAAGGGAGTCCCGTCTTTTTTGTAGTTCAAGATCTGTCCCCGGAACCTCGTCCCCTTTTCGAGGGCCTGCCGGATCTCCATGACCGTTTTTCGGTCGGTTTCCGGCCCCTGGAGGATTCGGCAGTTCTTTTCGGCCATCTCTGCGGCGCCGTACCCCGTCAGCTGTTCGAATGTGCTGTTTGTGTAGAGAATCTTCCCGTCGGGATCGCTGATGGTGACCCCCTCTTCGAGGGATCGGAGGGCGTTGGCAAAGAGCCGCTGCTCTTCCTGTGCCTTCCTGCGTGCGGTGATGTCCGCGGCCGTCCAGAGGATAGTGCCTGCCTCCCCGGAGAAGGGCACTCCGGAGAGTTCGATCCATCGGAGCGATCCCCCAGACTCCCTCTCGCATTCGAGGGCGGGGGGCCTCTCCCCTTCCAGGATCTTTTTCTCGGCCTCCCTGATTCTTCCGGCCGCCTCCTCCGGGAAAAGGTCCGCGAGGGATTGGCCTGTGATCCCGCTCTCCCCCAGGAGCTCCTGCACTCTGGCGTTGGTCGTCCGGATTTTTCCCTCCGAGGTCAGGAGGATCCCGATGGCGGGGGAGGAGAGGATGGCCTCGTTCTGGGCGCTGATGCGCCGCCTGTCCTCGGCATTGTCGAGCCTGTCGAGTCCCCGCGAGAGATTTTTCGCAAGCTCTTCAAGGATCCCGCAAAGCTCGGGATCGAAGGCGTTTTCCTCCCCGTGGTAGATCGTCAGGACCGCATAGACGGAGCCGCGGCGAAGAATCGGAAGCGTAATGTTTGCGGAGAGGGAAAAACGTGCGGCATACTCCCTCCAGGGGGCGAGCGGACCGGTGAATGACGGTTGCACTATCGTCCGGCCCTCCCGGAAGGTGACGGCCGACGAGGCTTTGCCGGAAGGGGTGTCGGGATCGATCGAGAGACGAAGATTCTCGAGGTAGTCTGTCCGGCCCGAGCTCGCAAGGAATCGGAAGATCCCGTCCGCTCCGGGGCGACCGATCCAGGCGAGGGGGAGACGGGCATCGACGACGGCCATCCTGGTGATCTGCTCGAAGAGGGTCCCTTCGTCCTTCGACTCCGCCATGGCCTCTGCGGCTTTTCCCAGAAGGCTGTTGAAGTCCGAGAGACGCTGGAAGTCCCGGATCTTTTGGTGGCGAAGCCGGCTGTCGCGGACGGTGAGGACAAGGAGTGGGCCGGTCTCTTCCGGAAGGGTCAGAAGCTGCTGGCCAAGATCGCACAAGACGAGCGTTCCGTCCGCCTTCCTTAAGGGGACGTCGAGGGTCTCCGCCGCGGGGTCCTGCCCCGCCTCTGGTAAAGCCAGTTCGAGGGGGGTGCCGAAGAGCGCTTCCCGGGGAAGTCCCGTCATCTGTTCGGCCTTGGGATATCCCAGCATCCGGGCGAGTGTTCCGTTCGCCTGGCGAACCTGTCTGTCAAAAAGGAGGAGGATCCCCGCATCGGCCTTGTCGATGAGGGCCTCGACAAGCGCGGCATGCTCCCATTGCTTCCGAAGAAAGGGCCCGTAATGCAATAAAGTATCCTTTAGAAATCTGTGAGTTTTTACCAATATACATGCATCTCAAAATATATCCGATAACTTTATTGCTTTCCAAGCCCAAAGTCGATGCGCTCGATCCCTCGGGAGACCGTTCGGGCAATCTCTTCAAGAAGGCGGGCCAGGGGAGGATCGATCGGTCGGGGTTCGCCGTGGCCGATGGAGAGGACCCCCCAGACTCTCCCTTCCAGAAAGATGGGAAGAGTGGAGATCGAGCGAAGACCGTATAGGAGGGCCCGGTCTTTCCATGGCGCCTCCCAGGTGACGTCGGAGAGGGGGGTGTTGAATGCGGCGCGTCCTTCGCGAAAGCAGATTCCCGTGGGCCCCTGTCCCTGAGGTTGCGAGGGGTCGACCAGGATGCGGGAGCCCTCCAGAAATCCTGTCCTCCCGGCTGAGGCCACGAACTCGAAAAGGCCCGATTCGTCGGGCCGGCAGATGAAGGCGAGGAGGATCTCCCGGGCCTCGTCAGTACAGATCTTGCAGAGAGCATCCATGAACTCGTGGACAGACTGGGCCGTAAAGGCCCTCAAGGTTATCTCGCTCCGGATCGCCGCATAGTGGGAGAGCCGCTTGAGATTGCCCAGCGCCTCCCGGCGGAGGGTGATGTCTCGAACGAAATGGACGAGGCAGGGGCCTTCGGATGAGTCGATTCTCCGGACAGAAACCTCGACGGGAAAGAGCGATCCATCGTTTCTTTTGTGAAGGGTCTCGAAGAGGCGGGTTCCCCCCGGAGCAAGGGAGAGGTTTTTCTCGAGCTCCCGGGAGATCTCGCGAGCGCCCCATTCGCCGTTCCAGTCCGAGATGCGGAGCTTAAGGAGCGCCGACTGCGATATCCCGAGCATTCCGGCGAAGACGGCGTTGGCCGCAAGGAGTCGTCCCTCCCCGTCGGTGACATAGAGGCCGTCGATGGCGAGCTCCAGCATGGAGGCGATTCCCGAAGGGAGAGTCGGGGATGGCTTCGCGCCGGTCTGCCTGTTTTCTGGCGTTCCGTCCGGGTTCACGAGACGGCACCTCGCAGGGGGGAGTTCCGGCCCGGGGCGTTGATGAGTTCCGTCCGGGAGAAATGTCGTTAAAAAAGACCGCCAGTCGCCCTTTTCTCCGTCCGGGCGTCCCTTTCATGCCTTTAAAAAAAGAATAACACAGGTTTAATGGGCTGTAAACGAATTCCGGAAGGGGGCGGGTAAGGCATGTTTTTTGTAGTTATTGATATTTTTTGTTTTCCGAAAAACGGAGAAGCGCGTCCCCCATGCGGGGAGGCAGGAGGGCCAATATTCGGACGAGGAGGACCATCGGCAGGGGGAACTCGATGCGGGGGGCCTTTTTTTCAAGGCCCCGGACGATGCGGCGGGCCGCTTCGTCGGCCGAGAGCACGAAGGGCATGGGGTAGGGGTTTTTTCGCGTCATCTCCGTCGCGACATATCCCGGGTTGACGAGAGAGACGCCGATCCCGTCCGGACAGACGGAGAGGCGAAGGGAGTCGGTCCAGGCCGAAAGGGCGGCCTTGGAGGCGCAGTAAGCGCCAGCATCCGGGAGCCCCCGGTATCCGGCGAGGCTTCCGACGATCGCGATCTGTCCGTGCCCTTCCCGGCGCATCGCGGGCAGAAAAGGCGTGACGGTGTTAAGGACCCCCAACACATTGGTGAAAAAGATCTCCTCCATGGCCTCCCGGGAATTTCCGTCTCCCTCCCCGCGGATGCCGGCGTTGGCGACGATCAGACTCGGAGGAGCTCCTTCCCGCAGGATGGTCTGGGCGAGGGCGTCCATCGCCGGGCGATCCCGGACATCGATCCCGTGGAGGCGGGGCGTGGCTCCGCGAGAAGAGACCCTTTCGGCCAGGGCCAGGAGCCGGTCCTGCCTCCGGGCGACGAGGTGGAGGGTCGTTCCGGGGGAGGAAAGACAAATTGAGAGGGCCTCCCCCACTCCCGAAGAGGCGCCGGTGAGGACGATGACGGAGATGGTGACTCCCTTCCTGCAAGGGGGCCGGAGGAGGAAGGCTTCCGGCCGCATGCCATCCAAAGAGGTGACGAATGCCTGTCTGCCGATTGTTTGACATCCTCCCCTCCCTCTCGCTTCGCTCGCAGCGAAAGCGGAAAGGAAGGGGATTCCTTCCTGCCAACTCCCCGGACTGAAAACGGGGATCGATTCGCCGACTGAACGGTCAGGCGACGAACTCACTGGATTTATCCAGTGAACAGGCGCTGCGGGCCTGCCCGGCCCTGAGAATATTGTTCGCGGCATTCGTATCCGCATGATCTTCGTATCTGCAGGAGACGCAACGGAAGGTGCTCTGGTCCGGCCGGTTCTCTGCTGCCACGTGTCCGCAGGCAAAACAGGTCCGGCTCGTGTTTCGGGGATCGACCCGGACCAGACGTCCTCCCCGCCGCGAAAGCTTATAGTCCAGAAGGGAAAGGAACGTCCCCCATCCCTGGGACAGGATGGAGCGGTTCAGTCCGGACTTCTGCCGGACGTTGCCTCCGGGGTTCTCCCGGGTGCCACGGGCGCTTCTGGTCATGTTCCGGATCTTCAGATCCTCGACGTAGACGACGGCTTGGGTTTCGCCGATCGAAGTCGAGGCCTTGTGGAGAAAATCCAGACGCA
>Ga0078972_1005267_pt1 | contig 33197 bp, 28 predicted proteins | sample YelNatPaOPGAMG01_FD_67568 | JGI IMG/M metagenome (GOLD analysis project Ga0078972, IMG submission 67568) | Hot spring thermophilic microbial communities from Obsidian Pool, Yellowstone National Park, USA - OP-RAMG-01 (SPADES assembly) (version 2) | ecosystem: Environmental > Aquatic > Thermal... | reverse complement strand
GTTATCGTCCGCAGTTTTATATGCGGACTACGGATGTGACGGGTGTGGTGAAGTTGCCTGAGGGTGTGGAGATGGTGATGCCTGGTGACAATGCTAATTTAGAGGTGGAGTTGATTGCTCCGGTGGCGATTGAGCAGGGTTTGCGTTTTGCGATTCGTGAGGGTGGTAAGACGGTTGGTGCGGGTGTAGTAACCCAAATCCTTGAATAACTGGAGAAAGGATGCGCGTTATTATCACCCTTGCCTGCACAAATTGCAATAATCGGAATTACACCACGACCAAAGATAAAAAGAAACAGGCACGTCTGGAATTAAAGAAATACTGCAAATTCTGCCGGAAACACACAATCCACAAAGAAGTAAAATAAACTGGAGTTTGTTGCTTGAGGCTGAGGACTAAAGTTATAGGCCTGTAGCTCTAACGGTAGAGCATCCGGCTCCAAACCGGAGGGTTGGGGGTTCAAATCCCTCCAGGCCTGTCCAAGAATGGTGATAAACAAATTTTTAGAATATATTAAAAGCGTCTTTTTGGAGATGAAAAAGGTTTCCTGGCCAACGAAGAATGAGATATTGAATTCAACTGTGATCGTCATATTGATCTCGGTCTTCGTTGCCCTTATCATATTCGTCCTTGACCGAATCTTCACTGGGTTATTGGGTTTGGTAATAAGGTAGTACTCTATGAAGTGGTATGTCGTCCATACACTCACCGGGCATGAGCAAAAGGTGAAGAAAATACTTGAACGTTATATAAAGGAACAGGGAATGGAGAATTATTTTGGCAGGATTATCATCCCTGTGGAGAATTTGATTAAAATAAGAAAGGGTAAAAAGGTAACTGAAGAAAGAAGGCTTTATCCTGGTTATATTGTAATAGAAATGGAACCCACGAACGAAGCATTGAAATTGGTTAACTCTGTTCCTGGGGTGACCCATTTTTTGGGCACGAAATTTAAACCTATACCCCTTGGTGAGGACGAAGTTCAAGCACTTTTAAACCAGGTTGAGGAGTCTAAGAAGAAGGTTGTTACAAAGATACCATTTACAAAGGGCGAACGGGTGACAGTTATAGACGGACCATTCACCGATTTTGTGGGCACAGTTGAGGAAATATATCCAGAAAGGGAAAAGGTTAAAGTAATGGTTGTGATATTTGGAAGACCCACCCCTATTGAACTCGGTTTTCACCAATTAAAAAGTTTTTGAGAGGTGAATTATGGCAAAGAAGGTCGTTGCAGTAGTAAAGTTACAAATTCCAGGTGGCAGTGCTACACCAGCACCCCCTGTGGGACCTGCACTTGGACAGCATGGTGTGAATATTATGGAATTCTGCAAAGCGTTCAATGCAGAGACCAAGAACCTTGCAGGATTAATTGTTCCTGCGGTTGTCACAATTTATAACGACCGTTCCTTTACTTATGTTTTGAAAAGCCCACCAGCATCGGTCTTATTGAAACAGGCAGCAGGGATTGCTAAAGGTTCTGCCCAGCCAAACCGGGAAAAGGTGGGCAAGATTACAAGAAAGCAACTTGAAGAGATTGCCCAAAGGAAAATGAAAGATTTGAATTGCGATACCCTTGAAAAGGCGATGAAGATAATTGAAGGAACGGCAAAAAATATGGGTATTATCGTGGAGCAGGAATGAAGAGATCAAAACGTTATAAAGAAGCGCTATCAAAAATAGATAGGAATAAAAAATATCCTTTAAAAGAAGCAATTGAACTTCTTAAAAGCATTGCCAATGCTAAAATTAATGAATCAGTTGACATTGCTGTGAAATTAAATATTAATACTAAGAAGCAGGACCAACAGGTGCGAGGAACTTCAGACCTACCCTATGGAACTGGCAAAACGAAAAAGATCCTCGTATTGACCAAAGGAGAGAAAGAGAAAGAAGCCAAGGAAGCTGGAGCGGATTATGTTGGTTTTGAAGAATACATTGAAAAGATTAAATCCGGATGGCTCGATTTCGATTGTATTATTGCGACACCTGATGCCATGTCCGAGATTAGTAAACTCGGTAAGATCCTTGGTCCCAAGGGTTTGATGCCCTCACCCAAGACTGGAACAGTTACATTTGAAGTAGGACCACAGGTTAAGGCACTTAAAAAGGGTAAGATTGAATTCAAATCTGACAAAGGCGGATGTGTCCATGCACTTGTTGGAAAGGTCTCATTCCCACCTGAAGCCCTTGAAGCGAACATCAGGACATTTGTTCAGGATTTAATTGCTGCAAAGCCGCCAACCGTGAAGGGTCAATTCATTAAATCCCTCACTATCTCATCTACCTTTGGCCCCGGGATAAAACTGGATGAGAAGGAATTCTTGAAGGCAAAATGATCATAATTGAGAGGAGGCACCAATGCCGTCACAGAGAAATATTGAGATACTGAAAAAGAGCACTGAAATTTTAAAGGACGGTAAGGCATTCTATTTCACTGATTTCACGGGGTTAAATGTTGAGCAGATTGAACGGCTGCGCCGGGAATTGAAAAAAAATCAATGTAACTATCTGGTTGTGAAGAACAATCTTGGTCTCCTTGCATTAAAGAATTTGGGCTATGAAATTGAACCATTTAAAAAGATATTCTTTGGTCCAACAGGGATCGCAATAGCCTATGATGATCCACTTGTGCCTACAAAGATACTTAAAGATGTTGAAGGTTTAAAGATAAAAGGAGCATTTGTTGAAGGTACTATCTTTGATGCCAATGGTGTTGCCAACCTGGCAAAAATACCATCAAAGAGCGTCTTGCTCCAGTCTGTGGTTGGTTCCTTAAATATCATTGGCAATTTGGTTAATACCTTAAATGGTATTATGCAAAATTTATTGTATACGATTGAAGGAATTAAGAATAAAATTAAATAACTAAAGGGGGTAAAAAATGACAGACAAAATAAAAAGAAGTGTTGTTGAATTAGTGGATGATATAAGCAACTTAACAGTTCTTGAACTTTCAGAACTAGTAAAGGCGCTACAGGAAAAGTTCGGGGTTTCAGCAGCTGCACCAGTCCAGGTTGTAGCCCAACCTGGTGTCGGAGCTGAAACAGCAAAGGCTGCGGCTGAAGAAAAATCAGAATATACGATTACATTAACCGCCAGTGGGGATAAGAAGATTCAGGTATTAAAGGTCCTCAGAGAACTCACTGGTCTGGGATTGAAGGAGGCAAAAGAACTTGTTGATAATCCACCAAAAGTTATAAAGGAAGGTGCAACAAAAGAAGAGGCACAAAACTTCAAAGCCAAACTTGAAGAAGTAGGGGCAACCGTTGAGATTAAGTAACCGGAAAGATCCATCGTTTAAGGCTTTGACCCTCCGTATCTAACCCTGGTTGCTTTGACTACCAGGTATAAATCCTTTCTTATGAATGATGCGGGTGTTCAGCCTTAAACCGTTGCTCAATTATTAAGGAGGCATATGAATAATATCATTGATTTTTCGAAAAATAAAGTAAAATTTGAGATGCCCCATCTTCTTGAGGTTCAAACAGAATCATATAAGAATTTCCGGGATGTAAGTTTAAAAAGAGTATTCAGCGAATTATTTCCAGTCACCGGGATACATACAAAGTATGAACTCAGGTATATCTCCCACCGTCTTGGAACACCCAAATATTCGGTCCAGGAATCTATTGAAAAGGGAGTGACCTATTCTGTTCCTTTGAGGGTTACTTTCCAATTGCTACGCAGGGATGAGGATAAATTACACTCGGTCGTTGAACAGGAAATATACCTTTGTGACCTTCCTCTGATGACACACCGTGGAACTTTTGTGATAAATGGCGTGGAAAGGGTTATTGTAAATCAAATACACCGTTCTCCTGGTGTTTATTTCAGTGTGGAAAATGAAAATTTCTCTGCAATGGTCATTCCCTATCAGGGGCAATGGCTTGAATTCATCGTAGATCCACAAAATATTTTTTATGCAATCCTTGACCGTAAAAAGAGAATCCTGGGCACACTTTTTTTAAAGAGTCTGGGATATCTAAAGAATGAAGAAATCGTTGGTCTATTTTATAAGATAAAAACTGTTGAACTTAACGAAGCAAAAAATTGTTTCCTCGCCGAAAACATTCCGATAGATAATCAAAATATAGAATTCGGAACTCTTGTTGATGACGCACTTTATGAATTGTTGAGTGGACGGGGAATAAAAAAGGTGCAAATTATTGATTCCCATGATAAAGGTGTTTCAATTTTGCTAAATACCTTAAAAAAAGACAATCCAAACATTTCAACCATAGAGGAGGCAGCAAGGAAGATTTATTCTACATTGAGATCAATCCCTCCGCCGACACCAGAACATGCTGTCAATTACATCCATGATATGCTCTTTGACAAAAATCATTTTGACCTTGGTGAAGTTGGGAGATTCAAATTAAATCAGCGTTTGGGGCTCAAAGAGGATTTAAGCAAAACGAATTTCACCAAAAATGACTTGATATGTGTATTACGGGAATTACTGAGATTCGTGAATGGAGAATTTGAAGCCGATGATATTGACCATCTCGGGAATCGTAGGGTGCGCCGCGTGGGCGAACTACTTGAGAATCAGTTTAAACAGGCAATAAATCAATTAATCCAGAGTATCAAGGAGAGGGCAGCGCTGATGGACGAGGAGGATCTCTCACCCCAGGATCTTATAAATCCTCATCTTGTATCCAATATCTTAATGAAGTTCTTCACTACCTCCCAGTTATCCCAGTTTATGGAACAAACCAATCCTATCTCCGAAATGACACATAAAAGAAGAATCTCTTCTTTGGGACTCGGTGGCTTAACGCGTCAAACCGCGGGTTTTGAAGTGCGTGATGTCCATTATTCACATTATGGTAGAATCTGCCCAATTGAAACTCCGGAAGGGCCGAATATTGGTTTAATCTCAAGCCTCTCCAGTTATGCAAAGATTGACGAGTATGGGTTTATTGTATCACCATATTGGGAAGTAAAAGATGGTGTCGTAAAGAATAAATTTGTCTATCTGAGGGCTGATGAAGAAGAGAATAAAACCATTGCCCAGGCAAATACCCCTGTTGATATGAATGGAAGGATACTCACTGACAAAGTCTTATGCCGGAGAAGGGGTGAATTTCCTCTTGTCAGTCCTCAAGAAGTGGATTATATGGATGTATCACCAGAGCAAGTATTCAGCCCCACCACTTCTTTGATCCCATTTTTGGAACACGACGATGCAGACCGCGCCTTGATGGGCTCAAATATGCAACGCCAGGCAGTGCCCTTGATAAATCCTGATATACCACTTGTTCAAACGGGTATGGAAAGACACATTGCCCGTGATTCTGGAATTCTCTTGATTGCTGAAGAAGATGGTGTGGTAGAATATGTTGATGCCCGGCAGATTATTGTTAAAACTAATAAAGGTAAGAAAAAATATCACCTTGCCAAATTTACACGTTCTAATCAGAATACATGCATCCATCAAAGACCTATTGTGAAAATTGGTGATTCTGTTAAAAAAGGTGAAATCCTTGCGGACGGTTATGCAACAAAAGAAGGCGTGCTTGCCCTTGGTAAAAATGTCCTTGTAGCCTTCTTACCATATCTTGGCTATAACTTTGAGGATGCAATTGTGGTGAGCGAGCGATTACTTAAAGAGGATACTTTTACTTCCATCCATATTTTGGAATTTGATTGTGAAGTGAGAGAAACCAAATTGGGTCCTGAAGAAATAACAAGGGATATACCAGGTGTGCCTGAATCTATGTGCAAAGATTTAGATGAATTCGGCATTGTGCGGATCGGTGCTGAAGTTGGTCCAGACGATATCCTGGTTGGAAAGATTACGCCGAAGGGCGAAACTGAACTCACACCTGAAGAACGTTTGATGCGGGCAATTTTTGTAGAAAAGTCAACCAACGTTCGCGACACATCTCTCCGTGTTGAACCTGGTGTTGAAGGTGTGGTCATTGATGTTCGGGTTCTTACCCGTCGCACCACTGACCCTCTGGCAAAAAAAGTTATGGAGGAACGGGAGAAAAAGATTAAGCAAGAATTTGCCGAAATGTATAATGAAACCTTATCTACCCGTAATGAAATTCTTAAACAGTTATTGCTGGGACAAACCGCTGCATCTACAATAAGGGATGAGAAAGAAAGGGTGATACTTAAAAAGGGACAGGATTTCAATGAAGAATTCTTTAATAATCTTGTTACTGACAAAATCACCGCTGATGAACAGTTTACAAACAACGAGAAAATAAATGAAAAGGTGGTCAAACTCATCAAAGAATATGAAGAATTACTCCAGCAGATAAAAGCGGATCAGAAGATTGAGCAGGAGAAACTCCTTAGGGGTGATGAACTACCATACGGAGTTCTGAAAGTGGTAAAGGTATACATCGCCCAGAAGAGAAAGATATCCGTTGGTGATAAAATGGCTGGAAGGCATGGAAACAAAGGTGTGGTTGCAAAAATCGTTCCTGAAGAAGATATGCCATACCTTGCTGATGGGACACCCGTTGATATCGTTTTGAATCCACTCGGTGTTCCATCAAGGATGAATGTTGGACAGATACTGGAAACACATCTTGGTTGGGCTGCTAACAAACTAAAATTTTATGCAATCTCACCTGTATTCAATGGAGCAACAGTTGATGAAATTAAGGAAAAATTAAGAGAAGCGGGGTTGCCGGAAGATGGTCAGGTTACTCTATTTGATGGAAGAACTGGCTTGCCATTTGACGCTAAAGTTACTGTAGGGTATATGTATATGCTCAAGTTGATACATATGGTGGATGAGAAAATGCATGCACGCTCAAGCGGTCCTTACTCTTTGATCACCCAGCAGCCTCTTGGTGGCAAGGCACAATTTGGTGGACAGCGCCTTGGTGAGATGGAAGTTTGGGCCCTTGAAGCTTACGGTGCCGCCTACACACTCCAGGAAATGTTAACCGTAAAATCTGATGATGTCGATGGAAGGGCTGCGATGTATGAAGCATTGATTCGAGGAAAGAATCCTCCAAAACCCAGGGCTCCTGCGTCTTTTAATGTGTTGTTAAAGGAGCTCCAGGGTCTTTGTCTTAATGTAAGTTTTGAAAAGAAGGAGGAATCTAATGAAGCATAACCTCCCGGAAGCACCGGATTTTTCTGATTTCACGGGCATAAGATTGAGCCTTGCCTCTCCTGAGACCATTCTCTCATGGTCAAAAGGAGAAGTTACGCGGGCTGATACAATAAACTACCGAACCCAGCGGCCGGAAAAAGATGGACTCTTCTGTGAAAAGATCTTTGGTCCGGTAAAGGACTATGAATGTGCCTGTGGCAAGTATAAAAAGGCTAAATATCGTGGAACAGTCTGTGAAAGATGTGGGGTTGAAGTCCTCCCATCATCAGTTCGCAGGGAGCGAATGGGCCATATTGATCTTGCTGTTCCTGTTGCCCATATCTTTTTTTATAAAATCCCACCAAGCAAGATTGGCTTACTACTTGATTTAACAATAAATCAACTTGAGCAGATACTAAATTATGAAGCTTATATAGTAGTTAATCCTGGGAGTTCAAATCTACCCAAAGGAGCCTTTCTTACTGAAGAACAGTATCAGGAATTGAAAGAGAAGAATATTCCAGGATTTTATGCAGATACCGGGGGCCAACCGATTTACGACCTGCTAAAGGAGATTGATTTAGAAGAACTTGCATCCGATCTTAGGACGAAACTTGCAAAAGAAACTCTTGAACCAAGGCGGATAAAATTGATAAGCAAACTGAAACTTGTTGAGGCATTAAGGCTTTCTGGAAACAGACCAGAATGGATGATGTTGACAAGGATCCCTGTCATTCCCCCTGATTTAAGACCCCTGGTGGCCCTTGAAGGTGGTAGGTATGCAACCAGTGATCTGAATGACCTTTATAAGCGCGTAATAACACGAAATAATCGTGTGAAACAATTGATTTCAGGCATAAAAACACCTGAGGTAATTGTCCGTAACGAAAAGCGTATGCTCCAGGATGCAGTTGATGCCCTCCTTGATAACTCCCGGCGTATGAAGCCCATAAAAGGCAGAGGTAATAGGCCATTAAAGTCCCTTGCAGATGCCTTGAAAGGGAAACAGGGAAGATTCAGGAGGAATTTGTTAGGGAAGAGAGTGGATTATTCTGGTCGCTCGGTCATTGTCGTTGACCCAAATCTCAAACTATATCAGTGTGGTATTCCAAAGGAAATGGCTCTTGAACTATTTAAGCCAATGATCATACGCAAACTTGAAGAGCGTGGAGTAGTGGATTCAGAGAGGAGCGCCCGTAGGCTTGTCCGTTCCCGCTCTGCTGAAGTCTACGAAATCCTTGAAGAAGTGATAAAAGAACATCCTGTCCTTTTAAATCGTGCTCCTACCCTTCATCGCGTCTCAATCCAAGCATTCATTCCTGTTTTGAAAGAAGGCAGGGCAATCGCAATACATCCTCTTGTTTGTGTTCCATACAATGCAGACTTTGACGGAGATACAATGAGTGTCCATGTTCCACTATCACCTGAAGCAATAATGGAATCCTATCTATTGATGCTCTCCATCCATAACATACGTAGCCCGGCAAATGGTCGTGCGCTTATGACCCCAACCCAAGATATTGTGATCGGCTTACATTACCTGACAAAGATGAAAACCTCCAGCTTGCCAAAAAAGGTCTATGATGATGTTGATGAAATCATCCATGCCCTCGAGGCTGGGTACCTTTCCCTCCATGAGCCAATTATTTACATCTACAGAAACAAAAGGGTTGAAACTACACCGGGACGGGTTATTTTTAACCAATGCCTTCCCGAAGAGATGAGATTTAAAAATGACACCCTTGATAAAAAGAAGATTGCAAGCATCGTGGATGAATGTCTTAATAAATTTGGAACCGCAAAAACAGTGGATCTTCTTGATAAAATAAAGAAGTTAGGTTTTGAATATGCAACCCGCTCTGGATTGACTATCGGAATTGATGATATGAAGAGTCCAAAGAATAAAGAAAAGATATTGAAAGAAGGTGAAGACGAGGTAAATGAAATTAATCGTGCACATCGTGCTGGTTTGATCTCTGAAACTGAAAGATATAATAAAGTGATTGATACCTGGACAAAAGTGACAAGCGATATTGAGGAGGAACTGTTCAAAGAACTGGAACAAGATCGGAATGGTTTCAATCCATTATACATGATGGTTGCTTCCGGGGCAAGGGGTTCAAGGAATCAAGCGAATCAGATCTGTGGCTTACGTGGGTTGATGTCCAAACCCCAGCGTAAAGTTAGCGCGGTCCAGATCATTGAAACGCCAATCAAATCATCCTGTAAAGAAGGTCTCACTGTAGTTGAATACTTCATCTCCACGCACGGTGCAAGAAAAGGTCTGGCAGATACAGCTTTAAAAACTGCAGATGCGGGTTATCTAACCAGAAGGCTTGTGGATGTTGCTCAAAATGTGACAATCACTATGGAGGATTGTGGAACGATTATGGGTCAGGAAATATCCGCTTTGAAAGAAGGCGAGAAGATAGTTGAATCCTTGAGTGAGAGAATTGCTGGTCGGGTTGCCCTGGTTGATGTGATCAACCCTATCACCAATGAGATAATTGTGCGTGCAGGAGAAGAAATTACTGATGAAAAAGCAAAGGAAATAGAGAAGAGCGGCATAGAAAAGGTAAAAGTCCGTTCAATATTGACCTGTGAAGCCCCAGTAGGGCTGTGTGCCAAATGTTACGGAAGGAATCTTGCAACTGGAAGGATGGTTGAACTCGGTGAAGCTGTTGGTATCATAGCTGCTCAGTCCATTGGTGAACCAGGAACTCAGCTCACCCTGAGAACATTCCACGGTGGTGGAGCAGCTCTCAGAATTGCTGAAAGCACAACCTGTACCGCTGAAATTACGGGTGAAGTATCATTTGAAAAACTCTCTGTGGTTGAGAATGCGGAGAAGCATCTTGTAAGTTTGAATGATAAAGGGAGAATCATAATAAAAGGGACCGGTAAAGATAAAGAACTTAGATCCTATAATGTTCCCACAGGGGCAGTAATCTATGTGCAGGAAAAACAGATTGTCCAAGAAGGTGAGATTCTCTTTGAATGGGATCCATACTCAATACCAATAGTCTCTGCTGTTGGTGGAAAAGTAAAATATAAGGATATAATCCCAGGGGTGACCCTACAGGAAAATTGGGTTGATGAAAGGTCTGGAGGTAAGCAATTAATAATTATTGAGGATCGTTATCGTAAGAGCCATCCCAAAATAGTAATATGCGATCCCAGGGATAATAAGGAAATAAAAGACTTTTCAATTCCTGCTGGTGCATATCTTTTAGTGAAAAATGGAGATGAAATAAAATCCGGGACGGTTATCGCAAGGATACCAAAAGAAATAGGCAAGAGCAAGGATATAACCGGAGGATTACCAAGGGTGGAGGAGCTCTTTGAAGCGAAACATGTTAAGGATGCGGCGGTTATCTCAGAAATCGATGGTATTGTGGATGTTGAAGAAGAAAAGGGAACCTGGGTTATAACGGTAACCCCTGATGTTGGTGACAAGAAGGTTTATAGAATTCCCACCTCAAGATATTTAAAGGTCCATTCTGGGGAACAAATAAGGGCAGGGGATCCATTATGCGAGGGTCCAATTGACCCCCATGATATTCTGAGGATCAAGGGACCAATGGAAACAATGCGCTTCCTTGTGAACGAAATCCTGGAGGTTTATAGAATTCAGGATGTCAAAATTGACGACAAACATATTGAGGTGATCGTCCGACAGATGCTACAAAAAGTAAAGATAGAAGACCCTGGATCCACACCGTTTGTGAGTGGTGAGATTGTTGATAAGCGGCGTGTGATAGAGACCAATCAAAGATTGATGTCAATGATGACCGATGGTGAATATGTAAAACCAGCAACATATCGTCCTATTCTTCTCGGAATTACACGGGCAGCGCTTTCTAGTGAATCATTCTTCTCGGCTGCTTCATTCCAGGAAACGGCAAAGGTTTTGGCTGACGCCGCAATTGAGGGTAAAGTTGATAACCTTGAAGGACTTAAGGAAAATGTAATCGTTGGAAGAATAATCCCAGCAGGAACCGGGTTCAGAAAATTCCAGAAGGTTGAGTTATTACCTGAAAAAGCTACAGAAGCCGAGGCTGGTTAAAAGTTTAGAGATTGAGACCGAAAAATTGATTTAGAAACTCCCTCAGGAATATAACCGCTGGAACAGCAAAGATTATACCCCAGAATCTTCCGATTCCTCCTCCGAGGATGAGAGCGAGGATTACAACTGCCGGATTTAATCTGCTTGCCTTGCCGATTATCAAAGGGCCAAGTAAAAAATTCTCTAACATCTGTTCACTTACATATACAAGAAGGATTTTAAAAAGAGAGATATGAAAAGGGGGCGTTAAAATTCCAATTAATAAAGCAGGAATTAAACTTATTACATACCCGACATTCGGTATCAGATTGCACAAGCCCGCCATGATTCCTAAGAAGACATAATATCTAATCCCCAATAACCATAAGAGGAAACCAGTGATGAAACCAACAAGAATCATAAGGACAATCTGACCCCGAAAATATAGTGAAAAACTAATATTCAATTTTTTGATAAAAAGATCAAAATGGTTTTGCTCTTCTTTAGGTATTAAATTCATAATCCACTTATAAATCTTTTCCCGGTCGGCAAGTATTATATATGCAACGATTGGAATGAGGAAAAAATTATAAACAAAAAAGAAAATTCCTCGCAAACCCTGACCAATCTGGGAAATTGTATGAACTATACCATTTAATAATGAACCAAGATAACTATTTATTGCCTTTAGCAGGACTTCCTGATCAATAGCGAATCCCGCCCCTTCCAATCTCTGTATAACTCCAGTAATAAACTGCCTGCCGAAATCAAACAATTCGGGAATTTTTTCAATTAAACCTCTCAGTTCGGTTGTCAAGTTTATTACTAAGAGAAATAGAACAGAAGGAATCAATGCAATCAATGGCAGAATTACAATCAAAATTGATAGAATCCTTGGAATCTTCCTCTTTTCCAGTCTATCAACAACCGGTGCAACTATATATGCAAGACCAATACCAATAATGAATGGTATCAATATCGAAAAATACAGAAAAGTGGTATAAGCAATCAACAAGAATATTGCCGTAAATAAAAAGGGTTTCACTCCTTTTGTATTACGTTGATACCATAAGATAAAAATAGCGAGTAATATCAGCCAGACCGGAGAGAAGACCTTGGAGAAAAAGACAAATGTTAATAGAGTCAGTACTGCTAAATAGAAGAGTATCCTATCCATTATTATGCAATTTTTATAAAATCAGTGGTTTAAAAAATGATAAGCATTGATCGCAGCCTGCGCACCTTCGCTACAAGCAACAACAACCTGACGAATCTTCTTTGCCCTTACATCTCCGGCTGCAAAAATTCCTGGAATAGAAGTTTCATAGTCTTCATCTGTAATAATAAACCCCGCATCGTCTGTCTTCAAAAGTTCTCTAACGAAATCGGAATTGGGTATCAATCCGACGTATATGAACACTCCTGCAACATTGATTATCTGAACTTCATCTGTCATCCGATTCTTTACTTTTATTGATTCCACCCTCATCCCACCATTTATCTCCAACACTTCATGATTAAGAAGGAATTTAACATTTTTCTCATTAGCAATAGAATCATATAAAATCTTATCCGCGGTAACATACGGTAAAAATTCTATAAAAGTAATGGAACGAACAAATTTCAATAGGAATCTTCCTTCTTGCAAGCCTGAATTACCACAACCAATTATAGCAACATCCTGATTTTTGAATAGTGGACCATCACAGGTAGCACAGTAACTCACACCTCTACCCAGTAATCTATCCTCGCCGGGCACATTTAATCTACGGGGCGAAGAACCCGTTGCGATAATCACGGTGTTGGATAGCATGCTTCCATTATCCATTTGTATTTCAAATACTTTCTCCTTCTTTATGCCCTTTACATTACCCGTAATTATTTCGACACCAAAACGCTGGCAATGTTTTTTCATCAAGTCACCGAGTTGGCTCCCACTAATTCCATCAGGAAAGCCAGGATAATTTTCAACTAAATGGGTTGTTGTAATCGTTCCACCTGGAATACCCTTTTCAATAATCACTGTCCTCATGCCTGCACGCGCTCCATATATACCCGCACTTAAACCCGCTGGCCCAGCACCGATTATCAAAAGTTCATAAACTTCTTTTTCCATAATATCTCCTATTTAACTTTTATTTTGGCACTAAGATATTATCTCTAATCCACCTGCCTTCTCAAAAATGTTGGAACCTCAAGGTCATTGGGGTTATATGCCTTTTCCTTGGTCTCTTTTTTAATTTCGTGACGTTTAAATGTTGGAACCTCAAAATTTTCAGCCCTTAAGCCAATTTCAATCTTTGATTCACGAACCTCTTCTGTAATACCGGTTGCCACAACCATTATTTGAACTTTATTATTCAATGCCTCATCAATGACCAACCCTATCTTGGCATTGACATCTGGGTTATTTACGGCTCCCATTATAAGATTAGCCGCCTCAGTGACCTCTTTCATCTTTACATCAGATCCACTGATATTTATAAGAATACCCTTTGCTGTACTGATGGAAAGGTTATCTAAGAGTGGAGAAGATATTGCTGATTGTGCTGCCTGGATTGCCCGATTTTCACCCTCCCCAATTCCCAAACCAAGAATGGCTTTGCCCCGTTCTGTCATTACCGCACGGACATCTGCAAAATCAAGATTCATAATTCCTGGTTTTGTAATCAATTCGGCTATCCCTTTGATTGCATTGAACAACACAATATTCCCTGCCTTGAGTGTATCAACTGCGTTCTGATCCTGTGGAAATACCATTGTTATCTTGTCATTTGGGATGCAAATCAATGTATCTACGATTTCGCTTAATTCCTCAATACCCTTTTCTGCTATTCTCAATTTTCTGGGTGCTTCATGACTCCAGGGTTTGGTTACAACTGCAACGACAAGCGCCCCTGCATCCTTTGCCTCTTTGGCAATGACTGGTGAAGCACCAGTTCCTGTTCCACCACCCTCACCACATGCAATAAATATCATATCCGCGTCCTTCACAACATTCTTTATCTCTTCACGTGATTCTTCTGCAGCCTTACGACCGATATCAGGATCCCCGCCTGCACCCAAACCCCTTGTTAAATTTATACCAATTTGTATCTTCTCTGAAGCCTGGCAATAATACTGAAGGTGTTGGGCATCAGTATTCACTGCAACCAGCTCCACCCCTTCTATTCCAAAGGAGTGGGCAAATGTTACGGTATTGCATCCTGCACCACCAATACCAATGAGTTTTATTTTTGCGCAGAATTTTGGTTCCTGCACAAGACCCAACATAATTTCCTCCTTTCAAAAATATTTATTAAACAAATCCTCAAATCTCTTTTTTATTGCCTCAATTATGCTCATCCCTCTCTCTTTTGGTATGAGGGAGACATTTTTCTTCTCAAATCCATATAGAACCAAACCTACACCTGTAGCATAAATTGGATCCAGAATTATGTCGGTAAGTCCACCAATCTTCTTGGGGATTCCCACCTTTACTGGCATATTGAATATCTCTTCAGCAAATCGGTCAAGATTTGCAAGTCGCGCAGTTCCACCCGTAATGACCACACCTGCACCAAGGACATCTGCATATCCACTCTTTTTTATCTCACGATTTGCAATCATCAATATCTCTTCTACCCGTGGGCTGACAATATTGTAAAGGGTCTCTTTCGTAATCATACGATCCTCCCTTCCACCAATCCCCGGAACCCTAATCTCTTCGTGCTTTTCTTCTTCTTTTAAACTTAGAGTTGCATATTTCTTCTTTATTGCCTCTGCCTGATTATGAGGAGTCCTTATGCCAACGGCGATGTCATTTGTTATATACTCTCCACCCAGTGGAATAACATGGCTATACCTAATTGCACCATCATAAAATATCGCCAGATCCGTTGTTCCACCACCAATATCCAGAAGACAGACACCCAGATCCAGTTCATCAGGCTGTAGCACTGCGTAGGATGATGCTAAAGGTTGTAGCACAAGGTCTTTCACCTTCAATCCTGCCCTTTGGAGGGCAGTATATATATTCTGAGCTGAGGCGATTGCCGCAGTAACAATATGAACCTCAGCCTCAAGTTTTACACCACTCATTCCGATTGGATCCTTTATCCCCCTTTCATTGTCAACAATATATTCAATGGGTATGGCGTGGATAATTTCACGGTCCATAGGCAGGATTATTGCCTTTGCCTGCTCAATGACCCGTTCAATATCACGCCTGGTGATAATACCTCCGGTTCTTGAGGTGGCAATCATTGCATGGGCATTTATGCTTTCAATGTGTGAGCCAGATATACCTGCATAGCAAGAATCTACCTTGACCCCCGCCATCTTTGATGCCTCTTCTACTGCCTTTTTTATTGATGCAATTGCCTTTTCAAGGTTGACGATTACCCCTCTTTTCAAACCATAGGAAGGAGTAGAACCAACTCCTACAATCTTCAATTCATTATCCTCAACCTCAGCAATGATTGCCGCCACCTTCGTCGTTCCCAGATCAACTCCAACTATTCTATCTTTTTTTGCCATGCACACCTCCCAAGGTGTTCAAAAACAAAATTTCTTTAAAAGACATCTCTCCTCACTATTATCTGCCTCTTAAAGCGCATATCAATTATTGTGCTCTCAGGCATCGTATCAAGACAAAGTTTTTCTATCAAAAATTTTTTTTGTTTATATTCACCATGCCCCAGGATAAACCTTTTACCCTTATATTCAATAATACCTTCAGATTCCGAAATAATTCTTGCGCCCGGAATCACCTCCGGTAAAGAAAGCCATTCTGATTGGTCTTTTTTTGATAAAATAGGTATGAGCACCTGTGCACCAATAATGCAGAATATAATCGTTATCAATATTAAAATTAGATACTTCATTTTATAATCCTCACTTCGGGCTCAAGAAGAATTCCCGTCTTCTTCTTAACCTCTTTTTTAATAATCTCCATGAGTTTTATTACATCCTCCGCCTTAGCCCGGCCTCTGTTAATAATAAAATTGGCGTGTTTCTTACTCACCATCGCATCACCTATCCTGTATCCTTTTAACCCACACTCTTCTATCAAACGACCCGCACTGAATGGCTTTGGATTTTTAAAGAATGAACCCGCAGAATGACCCCGGGGTTGTTTTTCCCAGCGAAGTTTTAAAAACTTCTCAATATTTTTCTTTATTTTCTTTTTATCCATCTTCTTTAAAATCAACTCTGCTCCAAGAATTATTGAATCATCAGGAATATTTGAATATCGGTAATCAAAATCTAATTCATCCCTTTCTACAACCTTCGTCTTTAAACAAGAGTTCAGGAGTTTGATACTTTTAATAATTTCAGAAATAGACCTACCAAATGCGCCGGCATTCCCTTTTATTGCGCCTCCTATTGAACCCGGAATACCAGCAAGGAATTCTGCACCCCCGTATCCAGAATACAAGCATTTTTTCAAAAGCGTCTTTATCAATGCACCACCGCCACATATGAAAATATTTTTTTCATTCTTTATCTTCCTGAATTCACCCATCAACTTTATCACAACTCCATCAAAACCTTCATCTCCAAATAAAATATTCGTTCCTTCTCCAATTACAATATACTTCAATCCCTCTTTTTTAATAACCTCCATTGTATCTATAAGTGCCTTCTGGTTATAGACCTTAATTAGATATCGCGCCTTTCCACCGATTCTGAAAGATGAATATCTTTTAAGAGATTCATCTTTAAAAACCTTTAGCCCTTTTATTTCCTTAAATATCTCTTTCATTTCAACGCCTCAAATATCATTGGTATTATACGATTTATATCACCCGCACCTTGGACGATGATTATATCATCAGGCTGAACAGTCTTCTTTAAAAATTCTACTATTTCCTTGAAATCCTCAATATAAAAAACACCTTCCTGTTCCTTACCTATTCTCCTTGCCAGTGCTGCCCCATTTATTCCTGGTATTGGAATTTCATGGGCGGGATATATTTCTGTTACAATCACGATGTTTGCGAATATAAATGCGCGAGAGAATTGGTCAAAAAGATAATAGGTCCTTGTATAACGGTGGGGCTGAAATATTGAAATGATACGCCTCTCAGGGAAATATTCCTTCAGCGTCTGAAGAGTCACACTAATTTCAGTAGGATGGTGGCCATAATCTTCAAAAACGAGTATTCCTTTTATCTTTCCATGACACTCAATCCTTCTGTGCACACCCTTAAACCCTTTTAATGCCTCTCTTATCTTCGGTATGGGAACACCAAGTTCAAGACCAATACCGATTGCAGCAAGGCTATTTATAACATTATGTCTTCCTGGGATATTTAACTCAAACCATCCAAGTGCTTTGTTATGCCACATAACCTTAAAAACATTTCCAAAATTCTTTTTCTGAATTTCTTCTACCCTGAGGTGGGCATTTTCGTTCAAACCATAAAGGATGACCCTTCTCTTTATCCGTTCCTTTATATTCAAATTGCTTGGCGAATCTGCACCAAGGAATACACAACCCCAGAATGGCACATGGTTGGCAAAATAGACAAAATTATCTTCAATCTCTTTCAGATCCTTATAATACTCAAGATGTTCTGGTTCTATATTTGTTATCACGGCATAAGATGGTAATAGTTTTAAAAATGACTTGTCAGATTCATCCGCTTCACAGACCAGGTAGTTCCCCTTTCCGAACCATGCCTGACTTCCACCTTTTACAATACCACCAATGACAGTGGTAGGCATAAATCTTCCCTTCTTTAAAACCTCACCAACCATTGATGATGTAGTAGTTTTCCCATGGGTTCCAGAAATACAGATAGAGTCTTTTATCCTTGTTAGTTCCGCAAGTAACTCGCTCCTGTGTATTACCGGAATACCAATTTTCATCGCTTCAATTATTTCACAATTATCCGGTCTCACTGCAGTGGAATAGACAACGACATCGGCATTCTTAATATTTTCAGGTTTGTGTTTAAGTTTTACCTTTATACCCGATTTCTTTAACCCATCTATAATTGAGGATCTCTTTATATCAGAGCCGGTTATTTTGAAACCGAGATTATGAAAGATCAGTGCCAAACCACTCATTCCGATACCACCTATGCCGACGAAGTGGATATGACTTGTCCTCCCCAGAATCTTCCTCATCTTAACTCCTCTAAGACATTTTCAAAAATCCTTCTTTCTGCATCAAGAATAATCATCCCTTCCTCAATCTTTATGCCATTTTTATAATTTATCAAATCCATAATCATCTCCATCAGAATCTTTTCATTTAAATTTACCTCCGATTCCATTCGCACCCATGGCATCTTTGCAAAATAGAGAGCATTATAATACTGATGATTATCAACAGCATAAGGAAAAGGAATAAATATAACGGGTTTTCTCATCACCAGTAATTCATAGCCACTCAGTGCACCGGCGCGGGAGATAACTACATCTGCTTCACTAATCTTATCCCATGGCTCTGCGGTAAAAGATATCACTTCGGTCCTGAAGTCCTTCTCTCTGTTGACCCAATCAAAATCTCTTTTACCGCTTATGATGACAATTTTATATTCCTCAGGCAATAACTTTTGGAGTCTTATCGCAAATTCATTCAATCTTCTGGCACCCTGACTTCCTCCCATAAATAGAATTGTCTTTTTATTACCGGCCTTTTGCTGGTGTTGAACCCTTTTAAATTCTTCCCTTACTGGAATACCGGTATGAATGATCCTCCCCCTTATCTTTACCGCAGCCGGTAATCCCATGAAAACCTTTCGGGCAAATCGTGAAAACATGCGGGTTGTCCTTCCTGGTATACAGTTTGGTTCAAAAAGAAAGAACGGCTGGCGATTACTCATACAGGAAATAATCAAAGGCAATGAACCAAATCCCCCAAATGAGATCCCGGCGCATCTTCTGGTAATCTTCTTTAACCTATTCACTGATTCAATAACTTTTACTAATGCACCTATCTTATTTACCAATGATTTGCCATAATAAGGCTTTGGGTTTATATAAAAGACCTTTAGATTATATCTCTTTGCCAGTTCTTCTTCAGCATAACCCCGACGAACAAGAAATATTGTTTCAATATTGTTCTTCATGAATTCCCTGGCAACTACAATTGCTGGAAAGTAATGGCCACCAGTTCCAATACCCGATATGATTATCAAAAGATTCTTCATAATTCTACCTATACCTTGATATCTGTAATATCAGTCCAACTGAATAGAGGTTCGCACACATTGACCAGCCACCATAAGAAACGAAGGGCAAAGGGATGCCGGTTGGTGGTAGAAGTCCGATACTCACTCCAATATGAACAAGGAAGATTGTAAATATCGCCAAATTCAATCCTGATACAATCAACCGTGCATACTCATCGTTGACCGACTGGGCGATGGATAATCCTCTTAAAAAAATCTCCCAGTATAATAAAAAAATAATCAATACTCCAACGAATCCTGTCTCCTCAGCAATATGGGCAAAGATAAAATCATTATAAATCTTGGGCAGAAATAGAAATTTCTGGATACCTGCCCCAATACCCCTGCCAAATGGCCCTCCTCCACCAATTGCAATTAATGATTGCTGGACCTGATATGTCGGATGGGTGAGAAAACTGAATAGCCGAGCCCGGACATGGGGAAAGACAATAACTGCAATTCCAAAAAGTAGAATTCCACAAATGAATATCGGTGCCAAATTTTTAATCTTTGTCTCGCTATAAATAAGCATCCCTAAAAGTGTTAAAAATGTAATCATTGCCACAGAGATCGAAGGCTGAGCAGCAACTAATATTATGAGAACGAGCGGAAGTATCGTTGCTGTAATGATGCCGGCCCGGGTATTTGCTGTATCTGGATGATTGACGAAGAAGTTGGCAAGGAAGAATACCACCCAGATCCGCACGAATTCCGATATCTGCAAACCAAAAGACGATATCAACAAACTCCTTTTAGCCCCATATTGCACCATTCCCAAAACAAGTGTGAAGGCTAATATTACAAGGAGTAATAAAAACCCCGGGAATATCAATCTTCTTAATTTGGTATAGGGGAAGAATAGCCCGATAGCAAAGAATACAAGTGCAACCAGCAATCTTTTTATATGGTTCAATAAATAATAAAGTGAGTTTTCTCCCTGGCGCATTGCCTGATAATAAGAGGATGAAAATACGAATAATGAACCAAGGATGATTAGAACAAGAACTGTTATCAATAACATATGGTCAAGATTTGAGGACGCCATTTTTAAATACCTCCCCTCTTTCCTGGAAATCCCGGAAATGGCCAAAAGAGGCAAATCCTGGATTCAGCATAATGATATCACCCTGCTGTGCATATCCTTTTGCCTTAGATATCGCATCATCCATATTCTCGGCAATGACGAAGTTTTTATACTGATTTTCTTTAAAGAACTGTCCAATTTCCTCTGCATTTTCACCGAGCAAAACAACGGCCTTTGCTTCTTTAATCAAAAGTCGCAAATAATTTTCACACCGATCCCCCTTCTTTCTGCCTCCGACAATGACAATTTTATTACCCACAACTGCTTTAAATGAAGCAATCGCCGATGCCTCATTCGTGCTCATAGAATTATTTATATAACGAATTCCATCAATAATCCCTAAGTCTTCAAGCCTGTGGACAAGCGGCTTAAAATTCTTCAGTCCATTTTTTATAGCATCATTAGAAATTTTTAATACCTTACCAGCGGCGATTGCCGCAAGCGCATTAAATCGATTATGTTCACCAATAAGAGGAATCTCCTCAGATGATACTATCTCTTCAGAGTGAAAGTGTAGCATCCCATCAAGCCAGGCACCCTCATAACAGTTTCTGCCAAAGAATATCTTCTTGGAATTCAATTCCTCGGATATGATACGCACCCTTTCATCATCATAATTTAATAATGCATAATCGTCGTTAGTTTGATTCATAAAGATTTTCTTCTTTGCACTGATATATTCATTCATATCTCTATGCCAGTTAAGGTGGTCAATAGTAATGTTCGTAAGTATGGCAATATGAGGACGGAAATTTTTAATGCGCATCAACTGGAATGAAGAAACTTCGAGGACATAATACTCGTATGGTTCCTGGAATAGAACTGATGAGAATGGTTTACCTGGGGCAATATTCCCACCAAGAAAATTATTTATCCCGGCAGTGTTCAGAATACTATTTATCATTGCAGCGGTTGTGCTCTTGCCATTTGTGCCCGTAACTGCAATTATTCTTGGATTCTTCAAATTATTGTATGTAAACTCAATCTCATCAATTACCTCAATTCCTCTTTTATGTAAATCTTGGATGATCGGTTTTGAGTCCGGGAAACCTGGTGAGGAGACAACAAATTCATAATCACCATCTTTGTATTCCTTCACCTTCCCTTCAGCAAGAAGGCTCTTAGCATCCTCTGATAATCCATTCCAATTTTCCTCATAAAGATAAAGTTCATAGTCCCTTTCCAGCAGGTATTGTGCTACATAGATATTTGCCCGACCAAGTCCTAACAGCAATACCTTCATCTTATCTTCAATGTTGAGAGAGCAATCATTAAAAATATTATTCCCACAATCCAGAATCTGACCACAATCTTCGGTTCGGCAAGCCCCTTTAATTCAAAGTGGTGATGGAGTGGTGCCATTAGAAATAGACGTTTACCCTTCGTGCGCCGGAAATAGATTATCTGTAATATCACTGAGAGAACCTCAATGACAAAGACACCGCCAACAAAGATGAGCAAAAACTCGTGTTTGATAAGTATCGCTACCGTTCCCAATACTGCTCCAAGACTGAGTGAACCTGTATCCCCCATGAAGATCTGGGCAGGATAGGCATTAAACCACAAAAATCCCAATCCTGCACCAACAAGAGAGGTGCAGAAGACTGTAATCTCACCCCCATCCTTGACAAAGATTATATTTAAATAGTTGCTTATAACACTGTGTCCACTTGCATATGATAATGCCGCATAAGCCAGGGCACTGATACCAATTAGCCCTATTGCCAATCCATCAAGACCATCAGTAAGATTAACCCCATTTGATGAACCTACCATGACAAGGGCAACAAATAATGGATAAAGTATTCCAAAATCCACTACGTAATTTTTTAGAAACAGAAAATTTGTCTTTGTTGTATATACAGAAGGATTATAAAAATACAGATACAGTCCAAGACCAAGACCAAAAATGGACTGGAATAATAATTTAGTTTTTATTGATAGCCCCCTTGGCCTCTTCTTAAAAATTTTTATATAATCATCAATAAAACCCAGCGTACCAAACCAGATGGTAGCAATGAGTAAGATGATAATATTACGGTTGGTAAGGTCCGCAAATAATAATGTTGAAACGATAACCGCAACAAGAATCAAAACCCCGCCCATGGAAGGCGTTCCTTCCTTTACCTTGTGGTGTTTTGGTACCTCTTCCCTTATCCTCTGGGTTATAGACTTCTTCTTCAAGTAATTTATAAAGAGATTTCCTATCAGGAGAACAATTAGAATCGCTGCTATTGTTGCATAGGCAGCACGAAATGTGATATAACCAAATAGTCTGAACGGACCAAAAATTTCTTTTAGGGGATATAAAAGAAGATATAACATTATACACTCCTCAACAATTTATTTAAAATATCTTCAAATCTTAGGGCCCTTGAAGCCTTGAGCAGAATAACCTCATCACCTCTTATTATCTTCTTCAACTCCTTAACCAGTGCCATCTTATCATCAAAATGGTGGCCCTGATAAAGTTGCGCAAATTTACCAAAAGTAAGTAAATAATCGCAGTGCGCCCGGGCATAGGCACCGATTTCCTTATGATATTTCTCTGATTCCTCACCCAATTCCAGCATATCACCAAGAACAAATATCTTTTTTCTTTTTATCGTGCTGATAAAATCTATCGCTGCCTTCATTGAAAGTGGATTTGCGTTATATGCGTCATTTATTATTAGCAATCCATCAACCCATATTGGCTCCATCCTCCCTGATTCAGGCTTTATATTCTCCAGTCCAATCTTCTGTGTTTCATAATCCACACCGAGCTTTTCAGTAACTGTCAGGGCAGCAATACAATTATAAATATTGTTCACACCCAGAAGTGGGGTAAAATATTCTTTGCCTCTAAAATTAAAAGAAGAACCAAACTCTGTAATTTTGTAATCGCCTGAATCGTCAAAAGGAATGGGGAATACATTCTTTCTTGGTATCTCACCAATCCCCGGTCCAACAAAACCAAAGCCTCTCTCAGGGAGGGCATCAATCAATGACATTTTTTCTTTCCTCACACCCTCAATTGAACTCAATCCTTTTAGATGTCCTGGTCCGATATTGGTTATTACTCCGATCACTGGTCTCGTTATTTCACACAATCTTTTTATCTCGCCAGGATTATTAGTTCCCATCTCAAGAATCACGTAATCTTCATCTCCGGATATTTCAAAAACCATCAATGGTAGTCCAATGAGAGAATTATAACTTTTCTTCGTCCAAAGAACTTTAAACTTCAGAGAAAGTATGCTGGCAATCAAATTTTTTACAGTTGTCTTCCCATTTGTTCCGGTGATTCCGATTACCACAGGCTCAATTTTATTCCGATAATAACGGGCAAGCTCGCCAAGGGCAAAAAGTGTATCATTAACAAGTATCTCCCCTTCAGCACCAGTTCGTTCTCTTACCACAACACCAAATGCCCCTTTTTCTACCGCATCAAAAGTAAATCTGTGACCATCTGTGTTCTCACCCTTTAGTGCAAAGAATAACTCACCGGGTTTAATGGTTCTTGAATCAATGCTCACCCCTCTTATCAATTCATTCCTTATTCTTTCTGCCTTACCATTCATAACCTCAATCGCCTCCTTTAGAAAAATTTCATAATACATCTTATTGACGCCTCAAATATTTTCGCACAACTGCGGCATCATCAAATGATACGACTTTATCCTTAAGGATTTGATATTCTTCATGCCCCTTTCCTGCAATCACCAGTATATCATCAGGTTTTTTAATGCTTATCCCATATGCTATTGCTTCTTCCCTATCTTGTATCATCGTATAATTTTTATTTGTCATTCCTTTTATGATATCAGCTATAATTTTTTCGGGATCTTCACTCCTCGGATTATCAGATGTAACGATAACAAAATCCGCATTCTCACTTGCAACCCTACCCATCTTGGGTCTTTTATCCCTATCCCTATCACCACCACAGCCAAAGATGACAATCAATCTCCCAATTGTATACTTGCGTAAAGATTTCAATAAATTAGAAAGCGCCTCTGGAGTATGTGCGAAGTCAACAAAGATATTTTCTGCAACCTTCTCCATCCTTCCTCTAACCCCATCAAGTTCCTCTATCCCTTCTTTAATTGTTTTAAGATCTACTCCCAGTGCTATTCCTGTTGCAAAACCAGCAAGAATATTATATCCATTGAACGAACCAATAAGTTTTGAATTGACTTCTATTTTTTTATTCCTGTAGAAAACTTCTATAGAGATTCCGGAGAGTAGATCACGCTTTATTTCGCCCCTGATCATTGCCTCATTCCTGAATCCATAATTTAAAAGATTCTTCAAATCTAAACCCTTGATATCTTCGGCTACTGGGTCATCCTGATTATAGATTGCATATCCATCATCAGTTAATAAATCAAAAAGGTGTAATTTGGCTTTTTTATATTCCTCCATTGTCTTGTGAAAATCAAGATGGTCCTGAGAAAGATTGGTAAATATTCCAATATAGAAATTTAACTCTTCAACCCTTTTTAACTGCAGGGCATGGGATGAAACCTCCATAACAACTGCCTTTGCCTTATTATTTTGAAATTCATTGATCAATTTAAATAACTCAAGACTCTCTGGAGTTGTCCGTTCGGCTTTAATCTTTTCTTTTCCATTCATATAATAGATGGTGCCGATCAAACCCGGATTATAATTTGCCTTTTTTAATATTGAATGTATAATAAATGTTGTAGTAGTCTTACCGTTTGTTCCTGTAACTCCAATCAATTTAATGCCTGAAATTTCGCCGTAAAATCTTCTGGCAATCTTGCCTAAAACATCTCGTGTGTCATCAAAAATAATCTGTGGTAAAACACTATCAACCTTTTTTTGTGTTGCCAGCGCTACCGCTCCTGATTCCTCGGCCTGTTTAATAAAATTATGACCATCAAACCTGTTCCCCTTCAGTGCGACAAAAAGGCAACCCGGTCTTACCTTCCTTGAATCCAACTCAATTGAATTAATATTCACATCTTTAAAGTTATAGACACAGCAATTCATTCCTGAAATAAGTTCACTTAATCGCATATTGTAGATTTTGAATCTGGCATATACTCTGGGCAACTTTTTTAAAAATCGGTGCTACAACATTCGCTGCCCAGATACCTCTTTTTGGCTCATCCACAAGGAGGGCGATGAGATATTCAGGATCCTCAGCAGGGAAAAATCCAATAAAGGTTGTGATAACGTCAGAACTTGAATATTTACCATCAACGACTTTTTGAGCAGTTCCGGTCTTTCCTGCGATTTTAAGACCATCAATCTTGGCTTCCACCCCACTCCCTTCTTCTATTACACTGCAAAGGATATTAGTAATTCTGCGGGCGGTCTCTTCATCTATTACCTGCCTGATGCGTAAAGGTTTCCCCAGGTAAGTAATACGCTTCCCTTCCGCCACTTTCATAACAATATATGGTTTATTTAAAATTCCATTATTGGCAACTGCCTGATATGCAAATGCCAACTGCAAAAGATTGCAGGTAATTCCCTGACCAAACAGAAGAGTAGCAAATTCAATCTCATTAAGTCCTTTATCTTTCATCAATCTACCCTTTGTCTCACCAGGTAGTTCTATGCCTGTCAATTGGGTAAAACCAAAGTCCTTAATAAAGAGCAAAAAGTTATCAACATCAAAGCGTCTGGAAAGTTCAGCCATCACAACATTGCTTGAATGGGCAATAGCCTGGCGCAATGTGAGGATACCATTATTTTTCGGGTCGCAGATGATATGTCCTCCTATATTTAATTTTCCGTTATGAGTATCAAATTTCTCATTCTCATTAATTCCATTCTGAAGGGCATAAGCAAGTCCCACGAGTTTAAATGTAGAACCTGGTTCAAATTCGTCGCAGATAGTAAGATTCCTCTGGCGATTATCAGCATACAGGCTCACCATTGCAAGGATCTCTCCGGTCTTTGGATTAATTATTAAACCTCCTGCCCCTTTTGCCTCTTCCCGTTTCTGACATTCTCTTAGATTTTCATAGAGTATTGTCTGGAATTGCAAATCGATTGTAAGGTATAAGTCCTGCCCGGGAATGGGTGTTTTTTCGGGATATTTGTAATATGGAAAAATATCCCCGTTTGGTTCTTTTTGATAAACAATGAAACCGCTTCTGCCTGAAAGAATTTCATCAAATAGATATTCAAGGCCTTCCACCCCATGGTTATCTATATCACACTTACCAATGAGACTGCCAAATATCTCGGGCATTGTGTAAATCCTATTCATATCATGGGTAAAACCGATGCTTGGGTCATCAAGTTTTAGATATTCATCCTTCTTCTTTCCATCCACTTTTCTCTCCACCCAGAAGAATTTATTATTTTCTACCAGGGATTTTATTTTATTTAATGGTTGTTCTGATACCTCTGCAAGATGACGTGTAAGTCTATTTTTGTCCGGGGAATAGACCGGTGTGCAGAATATTGAAAAACATGGTTCCGAAAGGGCGATTGGTAAACCATTGCGATCATAGATATTACCCCTCGTTCCGCACAATGTTATCTTTTTCTGATGCTCACGTCGTGCGATCTCCTGAAAATGTCTAAACTTTATACACTGGATGAAGAAGATGTATGCAAAAAAGACAAAAGATACAAGAAATAATAAACCATTGAAAATTTTTATTTTACTCATTTTACCACGCCTAAAATATCATCTTTTTGGGGGAATACAAAACCGCGCTTTTTTGCCTCAGCCTCAATCCGAGCAAGGCTTGATAATGAGGTAATCTGCGATTTAAGATTATTCTGCTCATTCTTTAGTTCCTGAACTTGATTCAATAAACCTTCTTTTCGAATACGGGATTTCACAAGTTCGCTCTCAATGTATACAAGGCCAAAAAGATAAATAAGAACCATAATTATCCCTAAGATAATGCGCATTTCTCACCCACCCGCATTCTTGCACTCCTTGCTGATGGATTTAACTTGATTTCAATTTGTGAAGGTCTTATCACTTTCTTATTTAATCGTTTCAACCTTCCTATTTTCTCGGATTCCCTTATAACATTCTTTACAATATAATCCTCACCTGAATGGTAGGAGATCACAACTATACGACCTGAGGGGTATAGAACATCAATTGCCTTTTCCAGCCCTATCTGGAGATTTGTTAATTCATCATTCGTCCATATCCGCAATGCCTGGAAAACACGATGAAGATTCTTTTTTAAAAAACGGGGTGAATATTGTTTCTCTACGAGTTTCCGTAAATCTATTGTTGTATTTAATTTGTGCCGATTTTCAAAGATGGATTTTGCAAGCCTCTTCGCATTCGGGACATCCCCGTATTTTTTCAATACCTCAAAGATTGTAGTAAAATTAACCGAACGAAGTCTTTTATATAAAGGTTGAACCCTTGGTGAGAATTGCATAAGCAGTCTTCCTTCATGATTAAAACTGAAGCCCCTTTCCGGTGTGGTCAACTGATGAAGTGAAACTCCAAGGTCAAAAAGCACTCCGTTCAGTCCCGAAATATTCAGTTGTTCAAGGATTGAATCTAACTCAGCGAAATTTCCCTCATATAATACGACCCGTTCTTTAAAATCGCCGAGATTTGCTTCAATATAGGCAAGGGCATCAGGATCCCAATCAATACCAATAAAACGGGCATTCTTGGTCTTCTTTAGCATCATAAGGAGATGCCCACCACCACCTGCTGTGCAGTCACAATAAATCCCATCCTCCTTTAGGTTCATCCATTGGACCACTTCATTTACTAAAACCGGAGTGTGGTATCTATCCACAACAATTTACTGAAAACTCTTCAGTGCCGCGCGACGTGAAGGATAGATTTCAAACGGGTAGAATCCGTATAGTCTCAGGATGTTGTAAAGATAAGGCGAGACATTCACAAGTTTGATATCGCCACCATATTCCTTGAACTTCTTTTGAAACTCAATAAGATCCCCAACGACTTTGTAGTTTATATGAGTAACCCGCGAGAGGTCTATTATCACATTGAATTCACCTGATTCAAGCATATTTTTAAATTTTTCTGCCATTGTCTCAAACTCTCCCTCATTTATTTCACCGCTGGGGAGAAAGAATGAGACCTTTTTATTCTTCATTGCTTCAACAACCTGAACTTTCATTCTTCCTCCTTATTTGTTCAATTGTTTCTGCATCCTCAATATAATGTTTCTCAATCTCTTCTTTTATCTTTTGGTAATTTTCAGGGGACCATAGACTGAAATAATCAATTTCACCAACGACGATCACATCCCTTGTAATTCCTGAATATTCAAGGAGAAAATCAGGGATAAGTATCCTGCCCTGGGCATCAAGGTGATTTTCTTTTATTCCGAAGGTAAAGTGTCTCCGATACCTTCTTGCTTGAACCCTATCCATAGATAGACTTAGCAATTCCCTATCTTCAAACTCCTGCCAGGTTTTTAAGGCATATACCGCAATTTCATTATCGTATCCCGGAGTCATAACAACCTTTCCTTCGGACTCGGCAAGCAATACAGTCCGGAATGGGCTTGGAATTGCCAGCCTCTTCCGGTCATCAAGCGTATGTCGGAAAAATCCCCTGAACCTAATATTTCCCATTTTTCCCCATTTCACCCCATTTTACATATTATTTGGAATTTGTCAAGGGGGAAAATGCATTATAAATAAGGAAAAAGTCATTAAATTTCAATAGTTTTTCGCTTTATTCTTTTGGAGATTGCAAACTTTTTGATTTCACAATAAAAATTGATAGAAGTGGGTTCTATTTCAGATTTAACTTAGAAGATATTAACGAATGTCTTTTCTTTAATCTCCCCAATATAATTTTTATAAAGGTTTTCCAGTTCCTGCCAGTAAAGGAATTGATAAATTTGATCCCTCATCTCCTCAAAACTGAGAAATCTTTCTGGAACTTTTTCCCGCGCATAAAGGAGATGGTAACCTTCAGGTGTAAGAATTGGCTCGCTAACATCGCCTGCCTCCAGTTTTTTTATAATCTCATCATATGGTGGAGTAAACTGTTTGATAAAGAATTCTCCAACATCAATCTCAGGGACTGCTGAATAAATCTTTGCCAGGCTATCAAAGTCTGCCCCGTTCTTTACCAGATTACGAATCTTCTCTGCAAGTCTTTCATATTTTTGTGTATCAGCCTTTACCGGAAGGACTTTTATCAATATCTGGCGGGCAAGAACCCAGTCATTCCCTTTATTAAGAACTTCTACAATGTGATAACCAAGACGACTTGGGAATGGTTGTGATATCTCTCCTGGTTTCAGGGAGAAAATTACCTTCTCAAACTCTTCTATTGTCTCACCTTTTTTCACCCTTCCCAGCATACCCCCATTCTTTCGTGAATTCTCATCTTCAGAAAATTCCCTCGCAACGGTCGCAAAATCCGCTCCAGTCAACAATAATTTATAGACCTCTACTGCCCTCTCAAAACCCTTTTTTAAAGAATCCTCACTCGGTCTTATAGGAATAAGAATATGGGCAAGTTTAATCCTTCCTGGAAGAAGAGCAATTGAATCTTTGTTCTCCTCATAAAATTTTTTTACTGCAATGGGTGAGACTGTTATTTTTGCTGCGAGTTTTTTCTGAACGATCTGCTGCATCAATAACTCAGTTCTTATGCTGTCTTCATAATTTTTCTTTAACTGGTCAATGGTAAGATTTTGTTCTTCAAGCGCCTTGTAAAAATCTGCCTCTGAAGGGAATCTCTGCTTTATTAATTCCAATCTCTCTTCTACACGTTTTATAACATCATCTCGGGAAACAGAAATTGATTCCTTTTCTGCCTGGAGTAGGAGGAGTCTTCTTGAAATCAACCCATCAATTACGCTTCTTCTTAATTCTTCATAACTTTCAAAATTCTTCTGAATAATAGGGTTTGCAGAAATGAATGACGTATATTCATTAACTTCACTCTCAAGAATGACTTCGTCCCCTACCACTGCAGCAATTCGGTCAGCAAGGGTTGAAATCAGAAAAAATACCACAAGGTTCATTTCTTCAATGGAGTTAAGTCCGTTGTTACCTTGTAGATAGTTTTTAAACTATCTAAAAATTTCTCAAAGAATTCCTGATATTTTCTTGAAATGAGATAATTATAAATCTGCCCCTTCAATTCATCGGTTAAGACAGCGCGGGATAAAACTTTTTTCTTATCAAGAAGTTTTACAATGAGGTAGGTTCCTTGAATATAGGGAATTGGCTGAGAAACTTCATTAAGTTTAAGATTAAATATTGCCTCCTCGGTAGCAAAATTCCCAATGTGCCCTCGTGGAAGGTATTCAGTAACTATTTTGGGATTTTCGGGGTCTTCCATCCTTGTAAGTGACCTCTCTTTCGCCAGTTGCATAAAATCTGCTCCAGCCATTATCTCATTATAAGTAACCATTGCTGCCTCATAACTTGGCAAAACAATCTGGGCAACTTTCACTGCATAGAGGAATTCATCTTGGTGTTTATTGAAATATTCTTGTATCTCTGCATCGTTTACTGTTGTTGAACCAAATGCCCTCCTTATCAGTGCCATCGCCATTAAATTCTTTGTATACTGTTCAATTAGCATTCTCACTGAATCCTCTTTATCAATACCCCTTTTCTTTGCCTCAAGATAAAGAATTTCCTGATTTGCCCAGTTATTCAAAATTTCGGTGATTGTCCCCTCAGATAAATTCTTGTATTCACTCTCAGGTATGTATTTCTGGAATTCCTCAAGCGTAAGGGTAGAACCATCAACCCTGACCAGAACATTCTTCTCTTTCTTTGCGCAGAAAGTATTTAACAGCGCAAAAAGGCACATGATAAAAATACTGGATATCAGTGCCCAATTCCTTGTTTTTGTAAAGTATTTCATCTCATTCTCCTTTCAATAATTTGGCATAGACCTTCTCGTTTATTATTGGTTGATACTTCTTCCTTAAACTTTTAAAAAGACTATCTCTTATTGCATCTATTCTCTCGTCTCGCAATTTAATCTGAATCTGTTTGTAAACGTCATTAAGTTTTTTATCAGGATAATCCATTTTATGGGCATTGAAATAATCAACAACTACTTGCGAATCAATCACAACCTTATTTAAAACATTATCCTGATAGAACTTTTGGTATATTAGAGAATAAAGCGCCTTCTTAATCTCTTTCTTTATTTGTGGATGCCTGTCTGCTCGCTTCTTCATCACCAGGTCGTAGACAAGGTCCGGGACAAGTTCCCTTTCAATTAAAAATTTAGGGTCAAGGTCCGGAGCCTTTTTAAGATTTTCCTGCACTGCAGAGATGACCGTTCTTACCCGCACATAATTTTTTTTGTATTTCTTTACAATCCAGGTATTGAGTTCTTCTTCGGTTAGTAAGGATTCAGGCTTTCTAAGCAAATCAAGCCCTGCTTGATTATATTCTATTTGTGCATCTTTGAGCAACTTTTCAATAAATTCCTCGCCCTTTTTCATCGCCTTTTCTCGCATTAGATTATCATAAATATTCTTCCTGACCTCTTCATATTTTGGTGTGGTGAGTCGTTTCCGCTCTATTATTTTTAAAAAGTAGATATAATCACCAAGTCTTATTGGACCTGCAACCTTGCCCTGCTTTGTCCTTTTCAAGACTTTCAGAATCTCAGATGGGATTGAAAATTCAGAATTTGAACCAATGTCACCACCCGGACTTATTGTATCAAGTGAATAAACAAGCAAAGATTCAAATGGCACACCCTTCTTCAATTCCTTAGCAATATACTGGGCAATGGAATCATTATTCACAACAATCTCGGCAAGGTGATATTGATTAACAAACTGGTTATATATCTTCCTTATCTCATTCTCTTTAACCCTTATCTTATCAAGAACGTTTATCTTGTAATAACCTCTAATTATTATAGACCGTTTATTTTCCTCAAGCGAAACCTTGACCAGAGAATCGTTTTCATAACCGAGTGCAATGGCTTCTTTGATAGCAAGTTTCTGATCTATAAAATCATTGATAACCTTTACCCGCGATAGGGAATCATCTGCAGGGGAAAATTGATAAAAATCCTTAAAATCCTGAATTGTGAATTTATCATTCCGAACAGTCACGAGAACATCATTATGACCACAGTTCGAAATAAAAAAAGTTGCAAAAATTAGCAGCGAAAAATATCTCATTTTACCTCCATATATATTTATTATATCTAAAAATTCTAATAAGTCAATGACCCGATTTAAATCAAAAATAATCTTACTGCAACATCTTTCAGGCAGGGGAATGCCGGTGCAATAATACCATTCATTTAATATTCCGTAAAAGTTTACACCTCTCCTTCAGACTCTCATTTTCACATTCAGTCAATTGACAAAACAATAAAATGAGAATGGTAAAGAGGGTAGCATTTTTCAGTTATGGGGAAGTGGTCACCAGTTATAAGGTGGAAGAATAAGTTAAGGGAAAATTTTCTTTCATTCGGGATTAAGTTTATTTTTCACTTCAACAATCGAACAATTGAAAAGGGTTGAGAATAAAATGGTTAATTGCGGAATCAGTGATTGCAAAATTACCTGTATAACGCAAACCTCTCCTCAAGAACCGATGGTTCTTTCAGAACCAGAGGTCAGGTTTGCAATTTGGGAAATCAAAATAAAAAAGTGCCTGTCCCCTTTATTACTTCCGGGTGCTACGACGGAATCAATAACCACTTCCATAAAGGAATAAATCTTATCTTTTGGGTTTTGTATTTTTCCATTCCTTCATAATCTTCAGTGATTACCAGCATATTTTTGCACCTCAACTCTTTGCCTGCCTTGAATAACGCCCTCAACTCCCGTCTTTTGGTATCAATATCATCGAGGTCATAACAGACCTGAATCAATTGCTCAACTCTTACATCTTTTTTGATTACGA
>Ga0078972_1005266_pt1 | contig 33206 bp, 23 predicted proteins | sample YelNatPaOPGAMG01_FD_67568 | JGI IMG/M metagenome (GOLD analysis project Ga0078972, IMG submission 67568) | Hot spring thermophilic microbial communities from Obsidian Pool, Yellowstone National Park, USA - OP-RAMG-01 (SPADES assembly) (version 2) | ecosystem: Environmental > Aquatic > Thermal... | reverse complement strand
AAGTGTGGTTGCTGTCCGGCAACGCTGGCACCACGCCGCGGGGGCACTTCCTGGGCACCACTGACGACCAGCCCTTGGAGCTGCGGGTCAATGGCCAGCGCGCGCTTCGATTGGAGCCGACGGGCAGTAATAGTGTGAACGTGGTGGGTGGGTGGAGCGGCAACTTTGTGGCGCCGGGGGTTGTGGGGGCAACCATCGCGGGCGGAGGAGCTGGCAACTACTGGGGCGTTGCGCGGACCAACTCGGTTCACTCAAACTTTGGGGTAGTGGCTGGGGGTTGGGGCAACATCATCCGCACCAACGGCACTTTTAGCGTCATTAGCGGCGGCCGGGAGAACACTATCGCGGCTGATGCATTTGATGCGGTCATCGCAGGGGGCTGGAAAAACGCCATCGGTTCCAATTCCTACTCCAGCGCTATTGGTGGAGGCCGGGGTAACACCATTGCGGCCAATTCATGGTCTGCAGTCGTCGCGGGGGGCGATAGCAACGCCGTCGGCACCAACTCCTACTCCAGCGTCATTGGCGGCGGCTTTGACAACGACATCGCAGCCAATTCAGGACATGCCACCATCGCGGGGGGCAGTGACAACGCCATCGGCACCAACTGCTACTTCAGCACGATTGGCGGGGGCCGCGACAACACCATCGCAGCCGATTCAGCATATGCCACCATCGCGGGGGGCGATAGCAACGCCGTCGGCACCAACTCCTACTCCAGCGCCATTGGCGGCGGCTACAAGAACACCATTGCAGCCAATGCGTGGTATGCCACCATCGCCGGCGGCTACATCAACGCCATCGGCACCGACTGCTACTTCAGCACGATTGGCGGGGGCCGCGACAACACCATCGCAGCCAATTCAGGATATGCCACCGTCGCGGGGGGCCGCGACAATACCATCGCGGCCGATTCAGTATACGCCACCATCGCGGGGGGCGATAGCAACGCCGTCGGCACCAACTGCTACTCCAGCGCCATTGGCGGAGGCTTCGACAACACCATCGCGGCCAATTCGTGGTATGCCACCCTCGCCGGCGGCTGCTACAACGCCATCGCCAGCGATTCCGATTGCAGCGCCATTGGCGGCGGCTACAAGAACACCATTGCAGCCAATGCGTGGTATGCCACCATCGCCGGCGGCTACATCAACGCCATCAGCACCAACTCCTACTCCAGCGCCATTGTTGGAGGTACCTCGAACAAGATCGCGGCCTATTCATCCTATGCTACCATCGCCGGGGGCTTGTACAATGTCGTCGGCGCCAGCGCTAATTACAGCGCCATTGGCGGAGGCTGTGCCAACACCATCGCAACCAATTCGGAGTGTGCCGCCATCGCTGGGGGCTACCAAAACACCATCGGCACCGCCTCCTTTTACAGTTCCATTGACGGTGGCTATAGCAACAGCATCGGGGCCGATTCAGGTTGCGCTACCGTTGCGGGAGGCTGGTTGAACGCCATCGGCACCAACTCCGACTTCAGCACCATTGGCGGAGGCGGGAGGAACACCATCGCGGACAATGCCCTATACGCAACGATTCCAGGTGGGAGTCAGAACTTCGCCACCAACTATGCCTTTGCAGGCGGCCGACGCGCCAAGGCCAGACACACCGGCGCATTTGTCTGGGGCGATTCCACCGACGCCGACATCACCTCAGTGGCCCCGGACTCGGTTACGCTGCGGGCCAGCGGCGGCTACCGCCTCTTTTCCAACAGCAACGCAACTACCGGCGTCGCTCTGCCTACGGGTGCCGGGTCCTGGTACACCTTCAGCGACAGGAACGGCAAGGAAAACTTTGCGCCTGTGGACGTGGACACGGTGCTGGCCAAGGTAGTGGCGCTGCCCATTGCCACTTGGAACTACAAGAGCCAAGACCCGGGTATCCGGCACATGGGCCCCACGGCCCAAGATTTCAAGGCTGCCTTTGGTTTGGGCGAGAGCGATACAGGTATCGCTACCATTGATGCCGATGGGGTGGCCTTGGCCGCCATCCAGGGGCTGAACCGGAAGCTGGAAGCTCAAAGTTCGAAGCTCGAAGCTCGGAGCGCGGAGCTGGAGGTGCGGAGCCGGGAACTCGAGCAGAAGAATGCGGCCTTGGAACGGCAGGTGGCGGAGCTGAAAGCCCTGGTGCAGGCGTTGGCGGACAAAGTCAATGGAGGGGGACAATGAAAAACCCGAAGTTCGAAGCTCGAAATCCGAAACAAATTCGAAATCCGAAGTCCCAAGCGAGCGGTTGGTGGGCGTGGGGTGTTTGGGACTCGGAGGTCAAGTCGAGGGCGAGGCCGCTGACCGGCTGCCGTAGCGCAGACTTCCAGTGTGCTGTGCCGCGGGTTTCCAACCCGCCAAGGGTTCGAACCTCCGAACGCGCCGCTGGCCACTCAGCCATGCCGACTGGCAATCGGCCTGCCTGCCGCGGCCGCGGCGGCACTGCGCTGCCCGCGCACGGCACAATCCGCCGGCTGGCGCTAACTCTCAGTCTTCTGTCCTCAGTCTTCTGTCTTCCGTCTTCGGTCCTCTGTCTTCCAGCCTCGGCTCAATACGGCCTGACTTGGTGGACGGTAAAGGGGACAGCGGCACCAGCACCGGCTGGGGTTGATGCCGTCACTGGCACCATTGGTCAGCGGATGCCAGTCCGCCGGCTCAGGGTGATGGCTACAGTGTGGTGGGCGGTTTTTGGAGCATCATCGCCGCCGGCTGCAATTTCCGCGGCCAACGTCCCGGCGCTGCTCTACCCCGGGGACAAAATGGAGCTGCCAATCACTATTCCGCATTTCGAATGGCTGCCCTGTCTCGACACCACACCGGAAGCGATGCCGTCTTATGACATCCAGATTGCGGCCGACCAGGCATTCTCACAGATTGTGGATGAGGATCGCCTCGCGGCAGTCATCACCCGGTATGTCCCGGACAAGGAACTCACACCGGGCGACTACTGGTGGCGCGTCGCGGGCGTGGATGCACAGGGTGTGCGCGGGCCGTGGTCGGCGGCGCGGCGGTTCGCTGTGAGGCCGCTGGAACGAGTCGTGGAGATTCCCACTGGCGCATCGTTCGACGACATCCAAGGCGCGTTGGCCAAGGCGGCCCAACAGACGCCGGCAATGGTGAAGTTCGCAAAAGGCGACTATCGGCTCGACCCCGGCGGCGCGGCGGCATTCATCGCCTTCACCAACGTCAACGACCTCATCATTGACGGCGGTGGTGGAAACTTCACGTTCTCCGGATTCCTCAAGTTCGTGAAGCTGGAGCATTGCCATCGCGTGCTGGTGAAAAACTTTACTTTCGACTTTGACCCGCTGCCTTACACCGCGGGGCGCGTGGTCGCCGTGGACACCAAAACCGGAACCTTTGAGGTCGAAATCGACCCGGGCCATCCACTGCCGGAGTCGAATCCTTATTTTGAGCGCGACAAGAAAGGCATGATCGTGGATCCGAAGTTTCCACGCATGAAACGCGGTGTGAGTCTGGTCTTTGAGCACGCCGGTTGGCGGAAACTCGCCACCCGCCGCTACCGCTTCACCGCCGCGAATCCGCGCCAGTTGCGCGAATTGGCGCCGGGGGATGTTTATGTGCTCGACCCGCGCATTGCTACCGGGTTCGACGTGAATGCTTGTGACGAGGTCGTGTTTTACAACCTTACCGCATACGCGATGGCCAACGAGGGCTTCAACTCCCACTACGGCAACCGCCTCAGCATTCTGCACTGCGGCATCCGGTTGAAGCCAGGCCGTTTCATTGCCGCCAACAACGGCGGCCACAACCACCACAATGCCCGTCTCGGACCATGGATTGAGGGCTGCACGTGGGAAAACACCGGCGACGACATCTGCCACGTCAACGCTCTCGTCATGGGTGTCGAGGAGAAACTCGCCCCCGACCGCATACGCCTGTCCCTGCGCAATCCCTACGATGTCGTCGGACCGAGTGTGGGCCTCGACATCCGGCCCGGCGATGTCCTCCAGTTCTTCAACCGCGCCGAGGGTCGCCTTGTGAGTGAACGCAAGGTCGTCAACGTTTCAAAACTGGAGAAATCCCTCGAAGTGACGCTCGACGGCGATGTGGGAAACATCGTGCCCGGGCGGCCCGGCGTCAAACGGGCGGGTTTAAAAAAGGTTCCAGCCGACGACTCGATCACGCAAGTTTTCAATGCCAGCCGCACCTGCAACCAGTTCGTGTTCCGCAACAACACCGTCCGTAACGGCCGCCGTGTCGGCGTGCTGGCGAAAGGCCGCGGCGGTCTGATTGAGAATAACACTTTCGAAGGACTCGGGGGCGGCGCGGTGGAGTTATGGAATGCGCCGTTCGAGGGGTTGGGCGCGATGGACTACGTCGTCCGCGACAACCGCATAAGCGACTGCGGCCAACTCGCGCGCGAACACGCCGCTATCTGGGCGACGATGTTCAAAGGTGGCTCGGACAAATTGCACCGCAACCTGCTCATCACCGGCAACCAGATCACCGGTTTCCCGAACCCAGCCATTCTGTTGCACGACGTGCAATGTGCCGTGGTGCGGAACAATTGCATCGTATCGGCGCAGCAGAAAAGCCGGCTGGATCCCATCATACTGAACAACACCGCTGCTGTGCGGTTGGAGAACAATACCGTCCAGGAGCCAAAGCCATGGAACACACCCTGAATCTCTACTCCGCCCTGCTGCTCGCGTCACTGGTGGGAGTTGTGCAAGTGCGCGGCAGCGTGTTCAACGTCCGTGATTACGGCGCTGTGGGAGACGACAAGACCGATAACACCGCAGCATTCGCCCAATGTCTAATCAGGCTTGTCGCTGCCGGCGGAGGCCGAATGTTCTTGCCGGATGGCGTGTACCGTGGACGGATCATTATCCCGCCGGTTTCCAAACCAATGCCGAGCTGGATCACCGTCGAAATTGTGGGCGAAAGCGAACCGACACCTGTGTTCGGGACAATTGGTTCGTTCCCGATGCAAAACAATGGTGTCATTGTTAAGTGTCTGGACAAATCGGGCGCGGCGGTCATTTCAGCCAGCCAATCAACCAATTCGCTCTATGGCGGATTTTCCGCCGTGTACGTGGTCATCCGCAACCTTGAGGTGCGAACCTATGACAATCCGGGGATTGGAGGTATAGACCTTGCCTATGCACTGCAATGCAGGCTGGAGAATGTGTTCGTCAACACCGGCATCTACAACGTGCAAGCATCCAAACCGACCCACGGCACCAGCGGCATAGTCACCCCGGCGTGCAACAACGGCGCCTTGACCATCCTGCGGAACGTGGTTGTGACCGGCTATCACACCGGCATACTAGTCAACGAGCATACGGACGGGGACACCGTGAACCTGGCCTCGAACATCAACGGCTTGGAATTCGCCTTTGCACATCATGCCTCGCGCTTTGGCCGCGTGGGGGCGCAGCGTTGCACCCGGGCCATCGCCGTGACGGGCAAACACGGTTTTTCAATCGAACAACTGGACATTGAAATTGCCGGCCCGGGACAGACGAACAGCAACAATGCATGGCAGGGCACGGAATATCACATTTACGATCCCAAGAACCTTGCCGTCGCCGAGATCAACTATTGGGTCGTGGAAGGGAACGTGGGCGCCACCGAGAAATTTACCTGCAACGGCGGCGCAGGTATCCACGCCCGGTGGCTCGGGTCCGGCGCGCGGTCAAAAGCGAATGGCGCCATCCCCTCCCCAGTCCGAGGTGCGCCGAGAGTCAACCGGGAGAATCGAGAGGCTAAGGAGCAATGAACCGATCAACTCTGAACCACACCATCTTCACCGGTCTGTGCTGTCTGCTCGCCACGACAGTAATTCGAAGTGGCACTGCAACTGCAGCGGACGAGGCTGGCAACGGCAGTTCAGACTTCTACGCCTATTACACGCGGCTGGAGTATGACGATCACAACAATACCGGCCAATACGCCGATCTCATCGTCAAAATCGGAACCAATGGCCGATTCGTGTTCTGCCGTGAGTTCAGCTATCTGCCGTACTGGCAGCCATCCGCGACGAAATATTTCGTTGAGCGCCTGTTGCCGGTGACCGGCGACGGGCCGCCGGAACGGCCCGATGCGATCAACAGGTGTTCGCACGTTCGCCTGATCGAGAGTTCGCCTGACAGGATTGTCGTTCACTGGCGGTATGCACCGGACCTGAACAGCCCGCACTTCACCGATTTCGAGCGGACTTACAGCGGCGATATCGGCATCTACTTCGCTGACTACGCCGAGGAATACTTCACGGTCACCCCCGACAGGCGAGTCGTGAGAGAGGTCAAGAAAGGCTGCTATCGGTTAGATGAATGGAACGACCCCTTGAACAAAATCACGCAAGTCTTCGAGTTGACCGAGTCGGGGATCAAGGTTCAAAGCACCACGCCGGCTCGATTGCAGCGCCGGCCCGGCAAGCCCGTCCCGGGCGCCCCTGTCGTCAAAGCAGCGGTCGAGTCCCCGACCCTGTGGATGCGGTTCGATGAGGGGCTTGTCGCTCAGGAGGACTTCACTACCGAGACAATCAAGGGAGCCAAGTGCCGCGTCGGCGGGGTGGCCAGCTATTGGCGAAAAGGAGTTTCCGGCACCTGTCTATCGTTCGATGGTTACACCAGCCGCGTGACCGTGCCCTCTCGGGAATTGCCGAACGTCCGTGGTGATTTCACGATCGAGGCTTGGATCGCCCCGCAAGAGTATCCTTGGAACTGGGCAGGCATAGTGGACCACGACCGTGACAAGCGCGTCGGATATCGCCTGGCGATCGATCACCTCGGCCGGATCGCCCTGGAGGCATGCCTCGATGGCCGGTGGCAAAAGCTGACGACCAGCAACGGCGTCGAGCTCCTGAAATGGACCTTCGTGACCGCGACGTATCGAAAGGGGAAAGGCTTGGCCATCTACTTGGACGGAGTCCTGGCGGCCTCCGGACCTGCAACCGGCACTGTCCGCGACGCGGTGGACTTGGACCTGTTCATCGGCATGGCCCACGAGAAGAACTATCCTTGGGCGTGCGAGCGAGAGATCACTAAGAAGTTCCTCTCGAACATGGTCTTCAGCGGCCTCATTGATGAAGTACGCATTTTTGACCGGGCACTGGACGAGTCGGAGATACGCGCGGATTATCAGGCCTTCCAGCCCGACGTCGTGCGTCCGCTAAACTATTGGGTGTTGCCTGCCGGACCTAAGAACCCAAAGGGGTTCGGGGCGACCTATACAAGACTTCAATTCAGCCCGGAATGGGAAGGCCTATGGCGGGTAGGGGACCATGCCGACATCGTGGTAACATTTGACGATAGACCCAACCAGTTCGTGTTCTGGCGCGGGACCGGCTACCTTCCCAGCCTGGTCACGGAGCCGGGGCCAAAGGGCATCTGGGTCAGCGACCAAGGCCCGGAGAATTACACCGACCAATGCTACGAGCATATGTCCGACAAGATGTGCCGCTACTCTCATGTCCGGCTCATCGAGAATACCGACGCCCGGGTTGTGGTGCATTGGCGCAACGCAAGCGTCAACATCGGATACGAATGGCTCTGGCCGGACCGGGATGGCTGGGGGCTGTGGACCGATGAGTACTGGTATATCTATCCCGATGCCGTGTCCGTCCGCTATCAGGTCAGCGGCCGAATGGCCGAATACCCTGATACGCAGTCTCAGCAGAACGAACTGGTCAATCAGCCGGGGACGCGCCCCGAGGACAACGTGTTCCCCGAATCGATCATCATCGCCAACACTGACGGGGAAACCGAGGTTTGGGATTATTCCTCCAGTCGTCCGGTTCGGAAAGCCGCGCCGATCCCGGGCGAGAAAAACCTGGTTTATTTGAACCTCAGGTCCCGCTACAAGCATTTCAACATCGGCCAGATCGGTTCGTCTTGGGAACCCTATAGCCAGTGGGAATCGATGCAACTTGCTCCCGGATTTTCACACTACAACGCATGGAGCCACTATCCCGTCGGCCTGCTGCCCAGCGACGGTACCGTGGCGACCGGAAAGGATCGGACAAGCAGTTCCTGCCTGGGCACGCTGACCGGACGGCGCCATCTCCTGAAAGACGGGCGCATGGAGGCTTACAATATCTACGGGTTGACAGACCTTCCGGCTGCCGAGCTCAAGACGTTGAACCGGTCCTGGAATTTTGCCCCGGCGATCGTGGACGTGAACGGCTGCCTGACCTCCGGCTACGACCAAAGGCAAAGGGCCTACGTGATGACCAAGAAACTGGAGCGGCTGTCTTTCAGGCTGAACGGCTCCGAGCACAACCCGATTTTGAATCCTTGCTTCGTCATCCGAGCTTGGGGCGGATCCTCTCCTGCTCGGCTGAAGATCGGCGGGCAAGTCCAGGTTCCTGGCCCCAATTTCAGGCAGGGGATTGTCCGGGACACCGACGGCACGGAAACGATGGTCATCTGGGTCAGACAACAATCGTTCCAACCGGAGCAATATGAGATTTACTGAGGCGCGACCGCCCTCCGCCCGACACGTCATGCGGATGGTGGAGCAAGAGCCGACCTGCATCATGCAGCGGCGAACCTCTACCAAGACCGCGGGCCTGGCTGCTCCAAGCGCCAGTTTGACCGGACAAATTGGCCAAGCCCTCCCCGCTCAGGCTGCAGGGTCCCGTTCCACGGCCACTGGACCGCTTTCAGGCCGGCGGATTCTCACCTTCAACTGGGTCATTCGGGTGAACCAAATCGAAGTCACCCGCACCCGGAACGAAGGTTTCGATGAGCACGACCGCCGCTCCCCCGAGAACATGAAGGCCCTGCGGGAAGCGTTTGCGGCGGGCTGGCCGGGAGCGCCGATGACCTGGGCGTTGAGCTGGCGGGCCTTGGAAGGCTCGCGGCCCAACTACCAGGCCGCCCGCCGGCTGGTGCGCGAGTTCCACGATCAGTACGGTGAGGACGTGACTTTGATCCCCGCCGCCTATTTCGCCAACATGTATAACTCGCGCGAACAGGTGAACCGCGACATCCACGAGGCGCTGGCCAAGGTGAGCGATCTCATGAGCGGCGGGTTTCGCCCGAAAGCTCTGGTAGCCGGTTTCCTCTCGGCAGCCAACCAGAAGTACCTGGCCGAGCAGGATAATATTCACGTCTTCCAAGGCAACATCGGGAGCCAGTTCGGCATTGATAACGCCGACGGCGAAGGCTCGATCAGTTATCCCTATTACCCGTCCACCGAACACTTCGGCAAACCCGCCCAGGGCCCGAAGGATTTCGTTGATTGCCTCAATTTGGACGGCTGGGCTGTGGACTTTATCTCCGCGCGCCGGCTCAGCCTGGGCAAATGCAAGATGGGCAAGAAAGAGAACGGCTACAACAGCCGGTTCGGCGTCGGGCCGATTGAGACCATTGGTTGGTGCGGGCCGGATGTAGGTTTGAAGCACATGCTGACCTGCACGGCGGCGCACTTTGACGCCGGCTACCAGCTCAACCAGTGGGCGTGGGTGACCAATTGCTGGGAAGTCTGGCTCGTGCCGCAGGTCAAGGACCTGCCGGTGCTCACCCGCTGGCTCGAGGGCATTCGCACCCCCTGGTCCAATGCGCAATGTCTCGCCCAGGGCGAATTTGGGCAGTTGTGGCGCCGCCGTCACCCCAACAACGAGCACCTGAATTACCGCTTCGTTCAGCGGGGCACCGGCTTTGGCTGCCGCGATGCCAACCTCGAAATCCGCTGGTTCATCAATCGCAAGTTCCGTCTGGCGCTGCCGCGGGATTGGGAGAAGTCATCTCCGGAAACCGTGATTGACTTTGCCCGCTATGATCTGCCTGCCAAGGAACCGCAGGATCTGAGCCATAACTGGGGTCTGCTGGGGCGGATAAATCAAAAGCAAACCCGTCCACAAGATCGACCATGCCCGCTGACGGCTTTGCCGGAAGATGACCGTGCCCTCATCCGGTCCTTGCTCCCCGAACTGGGAACTTGAACGGACCGATATCCGGACGCATACACTGTGACAACTAGAAACCCATGAAACCGAGCCGATCTACAGAGCGTTCACGAGCGGCCAGACCGTCTGCTTTGGCACTCTTGGTCACGGCGGCGTTGGTCGGGCTAGTGCAGGCAGCCAGTCCCGCCCCGGAAATCAGCGCCGGCTTGCTGGAGCAAATCGAGCCGCGGATCAGGGCCATTTATGAAACGAACGAGTTTGCTGTACGCTCGTTCACTGCTACCTGGCTGCCAGACGGATCGGGTTATCTGAAGTTGGAGACGCCAGCGGGCGCGTCTGCCCAGGAGGTTGTGCTTTACGATGCCGCTAGTGGCAAGCGGACCGTCATGGTGCCGAGGGAGAAACTCGTTCTACCCGGTGCCTCGCAGTCGCTCAAGCTGTTGTGGTTCCAGCGTGCGCCGTCGGGCAAACGCTTCTTGTTGCACGCGGAGCTCGCCGAAGGCCAACGCCGGAGCGGCCATTGGCTGTACGAGCCCGAGTCGGGTACGCTGCGCCCGCTGGATGAGGGGCCTGGACTTTCCTTTGACGCGAATGCTTTTTCGCCCGATGGCGAGCGGCTCCTGGCCAAACGCAAAGCAGACTTGGTCGTGCTGGACATCGCCAGCGGCCGGACGATCCAGTTGACCAAGGACGGCGATCCGGGGACCATCGAAAACGGTCACGCCAGTTGGAGCCCAGATGGGCAGTGGATTCTCTATGTGCAGTCCGATTTGTCTGCGGTTCCGAAACGGGCGGTGCTGGTGCCCGGAGACCCTACCTATCGCACGTTCCGTGAGGTGCGATACGAACGAATCGGCGGGCCAATTGCCAAGCTGCGCGTTGGCGTCGTAAGCGTCAATGGCGGCCCAACGCGCTGGATCGCGCTGCCAGACAAACCGGGTACATTCTATCTTCATCAAGTGAGCTGGGCCGGGAATTCCGACGAGGTGTTGATCGAAAAATTGAGTCGTTACCGGGACGCGCGCGAATTTCTGCTTGCAAACCGTCGCACCGGCGCAACCGCCAAGCTCTACGCAGAAACGGACCCCGCCTGGGTGGAATCGAGTTCAATGGCAAACAGCGGACTGGAATGGATTCGCGGCGGCCAAGCCTTTGTTATTCTGAGTGAACGCGACGGCTGGCGCCGCGCCTATGTGGTCTCACGCGATGGTTCCAGCATCACCCCGATCACACCCGCCGAAACCGATATAATTGAGCGCGGCCCAATTGACGAGAAAAACGGATGGTTCTACTACTACGCCTCGCCGACCAACGCAACGCAACGCTATCTCTACCGCGCACGTCTGGATGGAAGCGGCACGGCCGAACGGGTAACGCCGCCCAACCAACCCGGCTCGCACCGGTACCGGTTTTCTCCCGACTGCCGTTGGGCGTTCCATACCTATTCCACCTTCGACAAACCGCCAGTGACCGATCTGGTGCAACTACCGGAGCACTGGAGCGTGCGCGTGCTGGAGGACAACGCCGCTTTGGCTGCCCGGGTCAAAGCGCTCATCCCCCGGCCGACCGAGTTCCTCAAGCTCGACATTGGCGGCGGCGTGGTGATGGATGCTTGGCTAATCAAGCCCCGAGATTTTGATCCCGCGAAGAAATACCCCGTGTTGGTGTACGTTTACGGGGAGCCAGCCGCACAAACGGTGCTAGACGAATGGGGCATTGGGCACGCCCTGTTTCACCGGGCAGTGGCCGACTTGGGCTACCTTGTGGTTTCGATGGACAATCGGGGCACGCCGGCGCCCAAGGGGGCGGCGTGGCGGCGGGCGATCTTTGGCAGCCTCGGACCGCTCTCGACCGAGGAGCAGGCCGAGGGGCTGAAGGCGCTGGCACGGCTCTGCCCGTTTGTTGACCTTTCACGCGTGGCCATTTGGGGCTGGAGCGGCGGGGGCTCGAACACGTTGAACGCAATGTTTCGGAAGCCCGACCTTTACCACGTCGGCATTGCCGTGGTGCCAAAGCCGCAGCCGCAGTACTACAACGCTTGGTATCAGGAAATCTACATGCGCACGCCGCAGGACAATCCCGAGGGTTATCGCACCTGTGCGCCGATCAACTATGCCGAAGGTCTGCGCGGCGACCTGCTGATCATCACTGGCTCAGGCGAAAGCAATACGCACATCGAGATCGTCGAAGGATTGGTGGACCGGCTCATCGAACTGGGCAAACGGTTCGACTACTTCGTCTATCCCAATCGCGATCACGGGCTCTCCGAAGGTAAGGGCACCACAGTCCACGTGCGGATGCTCATCGCACGGTATCTCGTTGAACACCTGCCTCCGGGAGCGCGTTGAATGATCGCTCCGCCGAATCCATTTTTCCAGCCCTCCAGTCCAGCTGTCGGCACTTCACCTGCTTTAAGCCGGCTCAAATGGTGAAAACGCGCACAGCTTTCACCCTTGGCCTCCTAGGAGCCTGTCGGACTTTTTCCGCGGGCACATGGGCGTGAATTGAACAACCACGGGGCTGACATTGTCCGTCAGGCAAAATGGCACAACGGTTCAAAACCATCGATCGCAACACGCCCTTGCTGCTGCCCCTGGACCTCCGCGACTGGGTGGCCGAAGATGATCCAGTCCACTTCGTCATCCACGCTGTCCAGCCGCTGCCGTTGTCAGCCTTCGCGGTCAACTCCAAGGGGTGTGGAGCTGAACAACATCCGCCCCCATGATGTTGGCGTTGACGACCTACTGCTACGCGAACGGCATCTTCAGCTCCCGGCGGATGGAGCGGGCAACCTACCGGGATATTCCGGTGCGTTACCTGACCGGCAACACCCATCCGGTCCATGACATCATCTGCGCCTGCCGGCGCCTGAGGAGTAGATCAACCTGACGGATCCGGACGCGCGGCTGATGCGCAAGAACCCGCGGGAGGGCTACAGCCAGAGCTACAACGCGCAGGTGGTAGTGGATGCCGAAGGCAGCCAGTTGATTGGGGGCCAGCGGGTCAGCGACAGCGCCAACGACGCGGGTCAGTTGGAGCCGGATGTGCAGAGCATTCCCCAAGAGCTGGGTCAGCCCACGGCGGTGCTGGAGTTTCGGCAATTGCTGCTCCGGGGATTGGAGAAGGTGTGTGGTGAATAGGCTTGGTGTACCTGGCCTACAATGTGAAGCGGCAGCATCGGCTGGGGGCGAGGCTGGGCCTGGCCGGGGCGGGCTGAACAAGCGGGGGACGGACTGAACTCTGAGGCCTTTGGCCGGCGAGCGGCTCGCTGAGGCAGCCGGAGCCGCCGTGTTGATCAGGCCGCCCGGTTCCCGACATTGGTTAATCTCAACTGTCTGAATCGCTGAAAGGTCCTACCTCATCGGAGCCGTGAGCTAAGACCGACAGGCGCTTAAGCGCTCTGGGCGCTCGAGTGTCCAACGCCTGGGGCGAGGGCAAAAGAACAGGGCGTTTGGAGTTCATCAAATTTCCGCCACCCGCGCAGTCACCCGCATGGGATTAGGAGCGCTGAGCTTATATGCTGAGGGGCGTCGGGGTTGGTAGGATTGTGGGCAACCAGGTGGCTGTGGCCCGGACCGGAGGAACGGCCGGCTGAATGGGGACTTTGGCTGTGCAGGTCCACCGAGCCGGCGGTTTGGACCGGGCCGGCGTGGATAGCTGCTGCCCGATGGGCTGCAAGGGGCGAGGTGGCAAAATGAGGGCAGTCCTTTTGCCCGTCCAACCGATGAGCGCCATTGGTCTGGTCTGGGTGGGCGGGCCTTCGGTGGCGGTGGGGCAGCGGAACCCCTGAGGTTGGTAGGGCTGGAGGAGGTCAAAAAATTTTGCGTGGAAGGGTATTGACTTGTTCTGGTAGAGGCTGGTATAGTTCGGTAAAAATTGGTGCGAAACTGGTGAAACGTGGTTCCGCGGGCCTGAGCCATGACCGAACCGAAAACAACGCTCACGCCGTTCCTAGGGCGGTATGTGTACGGCGTGGATTCAGCACGGCGGGTCATGTTTCCCAGCGCGTGGCGTCCGAAAGACCGCAACACGGTGTTCATGGCGATGGTGTGGCCGCTTCACAAACAGGAATGCTTGGTGGTACTGCCACCGAGTGCCTGGCAGGCCGTGGTTGCGAAAATCGTGGCCGGCGAGCTTAGCAATGAAGAAGCTGCCATTCTGGAGCGTACCGTTGCGTCAACTTCAGCCGAGCTGAGGTTTGACCGGTTTTGGCGGTTAACACTGCCCGAACCGCTGATGACCGCGGTGGGCATTACCAACCAGGTGCAGTTTGTCGGGCGACTGAACAAATTCGAGCTGTGGGCACCGGATCGGTTTCAAACCGCTGCGACTATGGACAGGCTGGCTGCGGCTGAAACCGCGCGTCGATTGGGCATATGAGTTTGTTGCAATTACTCACAGTCGGACAGAGCTTCCGACCGATCAAAGATCGGCCCTCGCGTTACCGAATGCGACAGCAGTATTTGCTGCCACGGTTCGGGCTGTCTATTTGCCCCGGGCCGCCACCGGGCGGAACGAGCCCAGGCTCCTCTGCCCCGGCGCAGGCGCCTTCCAAACCGGGCCTCAAGGGCCAATCTAGTGCCGTTGTGCAAACCCGTATGAACGCGACCAACCTGTCATCGACGGTGAGCAGCGCGACGCCGCCGATTGTCCCGCCCCAGCCTTACCCGGCTGGCCGCTGGACCAGCAAATTCAAGAACCAGTTCCACCGCAGCTCCGCTCCGGCTCCGCCGCAGGTCCCGGTCCAAGGCGAGCTGTCATTGGAGACAGTGCGGCCTGTGCGGAACGACCTTTCGGATTCGGACTTGGAAGTGGTGCCGGCGGTTGGGCCGGTGCAACCGGCACCGAGCGGCGCGGCCACCGTGCCAAAGTTCAGTGGCCAGGCAAGCCGACCAGCAAGCCCGCTTTTGGGTTGGCTGCGGCGGCAACTGCTCCGCCGGCTGGACTAGGGGCAAGGCACATCCAATGCACAGTGCGGGAGCCGACTCACATACCGGTCTTGGTGGAGGAAGTGTTGGCAGCGTTGCAACCGCGGCCTGGGGGCCGGTATGTGGATGGCACTGTGGGCTTGGGCGGCCATGCGGCGGCCATCCTGCAAGCCAGCAGCCCCACCGGTTGGCTGTTTGGGTGCGATGTGGACGGTGCGGCGCTGGAGGTGGCGGCGCAGCGCTTAGCCCAGTTTGCCGGCCGGTTCGAGCTGCGCCGCGGCAACTTCGCGCAGTTGGCCGACTGGCTCCCGGCCAACAGCGTCGATGGCGTGCTGCTGGATTTGGGCTTGAGCTCAGCGCAAATCCAGGCTGCGGAACGGGGCTTCAGTTTCCTGCTTGATGGCCCGTTGGACATGCGCATGGACGACCGCCAACCCACCACCGCAGCGCATCTGGTCAACGGCCTGAGCCAAGCCGCGCTGGAAAAGCTGTTCCGTGAGTTGGGTGAGGAACCGCGCGCGCGCCAGATAGCCCGAGCGATTGTCCAGACGCGGCGTTTGCGGCCCTTGGAGACCACCGGCCAATTGGCGCGTCTGATCGAGCGTGTGGCGCCGCGGCGTGGGGCTAGACTGCATCCGGCCACACGCGTCTTCCAGGCCTTGCGCATCGCTGTCAATGACGAATTGGGTTCGTTGCGCCGGGGGCTGGAGGCGGCGGCGGTCGTGCTCAAGCCAGGGGGACGGTTAGCGGTGATCTGTTTTCAGTCCGGTGAAGACCGCGTGATTAGAGATTGGATGAGGCAGCCGGCTCAACCGGTTGAATGGGCGCAAGGCAGTGGGTCAGCGGCGCAGCCGACTGGCGCTGATCGGATGCGTTGGGTCCACCGCAAGGCCATTCGCCCCAGCCCGGCCGAGGTCGCTGCCAATGCCCGGGCCCGAAGCGCCCGGCTGCGTGTGTTGGAGAAGCTGTAAACCGCAACTAAGCCTATGGCTGCTCGAACTCGTTCCCAATCCGGTGCTTTGGGGCCTTTAGCGGTCCTGAAGGTCGCCGTTTGCGTGTTTGCAATTGCATCGGTTGCTCTCGGCTATGTTTCAAAGAAGAACCAGTTGATCCAGTTGGGCCGCGAGATTACGGCGCGCGAAGCGCAGTTGGATCAGCTCATGCGCGAGAACCGATGGCGCAGCATCCGGTTGCAGGACTTGCTGTTGCCGCAGAAGTTGACCGAGCGCGTTCAGCAACTGCAGTTGGGGCTGGTTCCGGTGCCCCAAACTCAGTGGGTGAAGCTGCCAGAGCCGGACAGCCAAAATCCAGGCTCGGTGTCCGGCGCGCACCTGTTCGTGGGCAAATGAACACGACCCACCCAGCGGTTGTTTTGAAGAGGAAAGCACTGGGCAGGGTGTACTGCCGCCCGCCTTGTTCTAACCGGAGCCTGCCACCCCGACCGCACCGGTCCGGCGGGTTGGGGCCGAAAGCCTCTGGGGACTAGCTATGATGCAAGCCAATTTTCAGCGCCGTTTGATTTGGGTGGGTGTGTTCTTTGGGGTGGCGACATCGGGTCTGGCCACGCGGCTGATTTGGATCCAGGGCGTTCAGCACGAATTCTACGCCCGAGTCGCCTGGACAAACCAACATTTGCATATCCTGCGTCAGCCGCGTCGGGGCAACATCTTGGACGCCAAGGGCAACGTGCTGGCTCGGAGCGAACCGATGTTACGGGTGTATGCCAACCCGTGTTTGATCGGGCCGTATGCAAACCAGGTGGCTCATCTGTTGGCGCCGTTGATCAATTGGGACGAGGTGGCCCTGGCGCAACGGCTGACGCCGACAGTGCAGACCAACAGCAAGGGGCAACTGGTGACCAACAGTTACGTTGACCTGCGGCGCAAGCTACCGCACGAGCAATGGCCGGCAGTCACTCAGGCCATGGCCCGTGTCCAATTCTATGATCCAACCCGCAGGCCCACTCGTGAAGAAGCTGCGTTTTTGCGGGATCTGCGCCGCTACGCAGTGTATGGGGGCGAGGCACACCGGCGCGTGTATCCCAGCGGCCAACTGGCAGCGCACGTGATCGGATTTGCTCAAGAAGACCAGGCTTTGTTCAACGGTCGCTCCTTGCTCAGGCTAGTGGGCCGCGATGGTATCGAGCGGTGGTTTGATGACTGGTTGGTCGGCACACCCGGTTGGCGGGAGACCAAGAAGGGGTTGGGTTGGGAGCTGGTGGCATTACGTGAACAGGACGTGCCCGCGCGACCGGGCTCGGACGTGGTTTTGACGGTGGACTTGTGCGTTCAACAGATCGTCGAGTCAGCCTTGGTGCAGGCGGTCCAGCGGCATCACCCCACCAGCGCGATGGCCCTGGTGGTCCGACCCCGGACCGGAGACATCTTGGCCATGGCCACCTGGCCCACCTACGATCCCAACCACATCACCGGGCCGCCGGATTGGCGCCGCAACCGGATCATCAGCGATGTGTTCGAACCCGGGTCAACTTTCAAAGTCGTCACCGTGGCTGCCGCCCTGAACGAACGCGTCGTCACGCTGGAGGATTTAATCGATTGCGAAGGGGGCCGGTGGAGTTATTTCGGGCACACGTTAACGGACCACGAAGGGCATCGGGTCTTGTCAGTCCGCGAAATCCTTACCAAGTCCTCCAACGTGGGTGCGGCCAAGATCGGTGTGATGCTGGGCGAGCCGCGTCTGGAACAGTACATCCGCCGATTCGGCTTTGGTGAACCCACGGGCATCCCGCTGCCGGGTGAGGTGCAGGGCATCGTGCACCCGGTCTTGCGATGGGACAAGGTGATGATCACGCGGGTGCCCATTGGCTACGGGGTGGCGGTGACTCCGCTGCAGATGGTGATGGCTGTGGCTGCGGTGGCCAACGGGGGTGAATTGATGCGCCCCCGTCTGGTGCAGCGCATTCAAGAACCGGATGGCGGGCGGCTCATCGAATATCCACCCCAGCCGGTGCGCCAGGTCGTCAGCCGCCGCGTCGCGCAAGACATGGTGGCTGCGCTCAAGACCGTGGTGGCGCGCGGGGGTACTGGCTTCCGGGCTGAGCTGGCCTCTTACACGGTTGCGGGCAAGACCGGCACGGCCAAAAAAGCTGGCCCGGGTGGATACTTGCCCGGCCGCTGGTTTGCCTCGTTCGTCGGCTTTTTCCCGGCAGATGACCCTGAGGTGTGCATCGGGGTTTTCTTGGACGAGCCGCATTACGGCTACTACGGGGGCCAAACGGCAGCGCCAATCTTCAAGTTGATCGCCGAACCGCTGGCCCGGTACCTGTGCATCAAGCCCGATCGGCTGGACAATAGCGGCAGTCCAATGGTTTCAGCCCACGGGCCTGGCGCTCGCCCGTTACCGCCGCCGCACGACTGAACCTGAGGCGGGCCCAAGCAAGGAGCATCATGGAACCGCGATCCCTAGCGTTTGTCTGTGCAGCTACGGACGCTGAGTTACAGCACGGCTCGCCCGATGTCCAAGTGCGCGGGGTTTGCACTGATTCCCGACAGGTGCAGCCGGGCGACCTGTTTGTGGCGCTGACCGGCCCGCGGTTCGACGGCCACAGCTTTGTCTCCGAGGCGGTGTCGCGGGGCGCCACGGCGGCCCTGCTGAATCGAAACAAGGCACCTTCAAACCCCATCGGTTGCGCAGTGCTGTTGGCCGACGACACGCGGCGTGCCTTGGGCCGGCTGGCCGCAGCGTATCGGCGCGACTTTGACCTGCCAGTGGTAGCGGTGGCTGGGTCCAACGGAAAAACCACCACCAAAGACCTGGTGGCGGCGGTTTTGAGCCAACGGTTTCCTACGCTGGCCAGTCCCGCCAGCTTCAACAATGACGTGGGGGTGCCGCTGACGTTGCTGGCGTTGCATCGCACGCATCGGGCTGCGGTGGTTGAGGTGGGCACCAATCATCCAGGCGAGCTCGGGCCGTTGGTGGCGATGGTGGCGCCTCGGTTTGGCGTCATCACGAATATCGGACGCGAACACTTAGAATTCTTTGGCGACCTGGCCGGCGTGGCTCAGGAAGAAGGTATGTTGGCCGAGCAGCTCCCACCCAATGGCATTCTGTTCCTCAATGGCGATGATCCCTGGACGCCAAGTTTGGCTTCTCGCAGCCGCGCCTCCGTGGTGCGGGTGGGGTTGGGATCGCACAACGACTGGCAGGCGCAACAGATTCAAGTCTCGGACAGGGGCACCACCTTCGTTTGCAGGGCGCCTGAGCCAGCCTTTAGCGGCGCCTACTCGCTCAGCTTGCTGGGCCAGCATCAGGCCATTAACGCGCTGTTTGCCCTGGCAGTGGGCGCTGCGCTAGGCTGCAACCCAGACGAAGTCCGTCAAGGCTTGTGCGGGTGCTTGCCTCCGCCGATGCGCGGGCAGTTACGGTCAGTGGGCGGGGTGTGGGTGCTAGATGACTGCTACAATGCCAACGCCGATTCGATGGCGGCGGCGTTGCAGACGCTATGCCAGTTGCCTTGTGCAGGCCGGCGTGTGGCGGTGGTGGGCGATATGGCCGAGCTGGGGCCACACACGGCTGCGGCCCACCAAGAGGTCGGGCGTCGTGCGGCTGAGCTGGGTGTGCATCGGTTGGTGGCGGTGGGTCGGTGGGCCGGTCAGACGGCAGCGGCGGCGCGCGCTGCTGGGCTGCAGGATGTGATCGAGCTAGCGGATGTGCCGACGGCAGGGGTGCAGTTACCCAAGCTGGTGGAGCCGGGAGATCTAGTGCTGCTGAAGGCTTCACGCGCCACCGGGCTGGAGCGAGTAGCCCAGGCCCTAGCCGTAGCCTTCGGCAGCCTGAAAGCGGATTGGTCCGGGGGCTTATGACATCGCCGTCCAGCACACTCACGCGCCAGTGCCTACAGCCTTGGCGGTCGAACCCAGGGACGAAGGACAGTAGCCGTGAAGGAGAGGCACTGGGCTTGCAGGCAAGGCCGCGGCCCGGTGGCAACGTGCTGGCCCGAATGGCTGGAGCCGTAAGACCGTCAGAGCCTATGGCGACGGTCCAAGCAGGTTGGCCTCCGGAAGTGAGCAGCCGATTTGATGATCTACTATTTAAGCCAGTATCTGTTGAGTTGGGCGCGGGAATCCGGCTCGCCCGAGCTGCTGGATGCGCTCTCGTTTTTGCGGCTGTTCCGCTACATCTCCTTTCGCAGTGCAGGTGCAGCGGTGATGGCGCTGGTGCTGAGTTGGTGGTTGGGACCGCGGGTGATCCGATGGCTCAAAACCCTCAAGTTCGGTCAGCACTACGCCGACAAGGCCGGCCAGACCGGCCTGATGGCTCGGGTGGAAGCCAAGAAGGGCACGCCCACCATGGGCGGGGTGCTCATTGTGCTGGTGCTGGATGTGACCGCGCTGGTTTGGGCGCAGTGGAATGTGCTGTTGCTGTTGACCTTGGTATCGGTGCTAGTGCTGTCGGCTTTGGGCTTTTACGACGACTACGCCAAGATCACGCAGCAGAGCAGCCGGGGCGCTGCAGCCTATGTGAAGCTGTTGGTTCAATTTGGCCTGGCGGTTTTGATCGCGGTGTATTTGTGGGCCGTGCCGACCACTCGCCCTCTGGTCAGCCAGGTGATGGTGCCGTTTGTGAAGTATCCGGTGGCTGTGGGCACGGTCGGCTTGGTGTTGGGGTTGGGGTTGACCATCCTGACCATTGTGGGCGCCTCCAACGCGGTGAACTTGACCGACGGCTTGGACGGGCTGGCTATCGGCTGCACGTTGATTGTGTCGTTTGTGTTTGTGGCGCTGACGTATGTGGCGGGCAACATCAAGCTGGCCACCTACCTGCAAGTGCCTTATGTGCCCGGGGCAGGCGAATTAACAGTTTTTTGCGCGGCCATGATTGGGGCAGGTCTGGGGTTCTTGTGGTACAATTGTCACCCGGCGGAGGTGTTTATGGGCGACACTGGCTCGCTGGCTTTGGGCGGGGCATTGGGGCTGATTGCCGTGCTGATCCATCAGCCGTTGGTGTTGGTGATTGCAGGGGGCGTGTTTGTGGCGGAGGCGGTGTCGGTCATCTTGCAAACCAGCTACTTCAAATACACCCGATGGCGCACCGGCACGGGCCAACGCATTTTCCTGATGGCACCCCTGCATCACCACTTCGAAAAGAAAGGCTGGCCGGAGTCGAAGGTGGTGACCCGATTCTTGATTTTGGGCGTCCTATGCGCTGTGTTGGCCTTGAGCACGCTGAAGATTCGCTAGCTGCAGGGCTGCGGCTGCTCTGTGGCACCGGCGCCGAATCCAGGCTGGCGCGGCGCCTAGGCAGCCGCTGCGGCTCGGCGCATGCTGTGGCGGCTGGGGTAGGGGCGCCGCGAGGCTGGCTGCGCGGTGGGGCCGCAGGTGTGTTGTTTTGTGGCTTGCGCCTTGCGCATTGGAGTGATAAGAGCTGTAGCGGCAGCCGCAGTTGGGCGGATTTCGGGCATGACTCCGGCTTTCACCCGGTGACGGTGAGGTTGAGGCGCGGCTCGTTGTTCATGGCCTCAACCCAGGATGAGCGGCCGGAAGGCGATTTTGCCGGGGGCGTTGGTTGGCCGGTCCAACGCCCCAGGCAGAAATTGAATCCACCGGCCAGTTGGCGCAAAACCCAACAGAATTTGAATCCGGTGCGAAGCGTGACGACTCACAGCTTCGCAACATAGAGTTTATTGAACCTGGAACCAGACGACGTGGCAGAGCACTGACGCATACGACCATGAGCACACCCAACCCCTTGTTACCCCAAGGCACTTTGGCTGACAACACGGCCAGAAGCCGGACGCGGGTGGTCTTCTTTGCCATTGTGGCGGCACATGTCCTGTTTATAGGCGCGCTGCTGTTGCACACCGGCTGCAGGCGTACACCGGAGGACCACGCCACTGGCGAGCAGCCCACCGCCTCGGCAATCCCGGAGCGGTTCGCCCCAACCTCCCCACCCCCACTTCCGCCACCTCCGCCCGGGCCGGAGTTGGCGGCCACACAGCAGGTGGCTCAGACTTCGCCACCGCCGGCGGAGGTGACGCCCACAGCCGCGCCACCGCCGCCACCGCCGCCACCGCCTCCGGCTCAGCCCGCCCCGGCTTTCAAAGAGCACAAAATCGCCAAAGGCGAGACCTTTGCTGCCTTGGGCGCCAAGTATGGCGTGGGCTGGAAGGCCATTGCCGAGGCCAACCCGGGCGTGGATCCCACCCGGCTGAAGCCGGGCATGGTGATCAAGATCCCAGAGCCCAAACCCAAGGAGCCAACTGCCAACGTTGCTGCCCAACCGAGCGCCGGTGAGCCTTACACCACCTACAAGGTTCAGTCTGGCGATACGCTCACCAAAATCGCACGCCGGTTCGGCACCACACCCAAAGCGTTGCGGAGCTTGAACCAACTGAAGACCGACCGCATCAAGGTGGGTGAAACCCTCAAAGTCCCGGCTAAACCCACCACACCTGCCGCCCCGACTGAAACCAAAGCACCAGGGGGCTGAGGCGATTGCTCCAATCCTGCCTCACCAAAGGACCGAGTAGGGAGCACTGACACTGTGGACACGGGGTCAAATTCCAGCTTGTCTGACCCGCCGGCACGGATGCCGGTAACCATAGTTGCTCATTCGTACGAGCCCAGGACCGACCGTCCGGGCCGCAGGCTGGATGCTCTGTAGCTGAGCATTGTCCGATGCGCGTGAGCACCACATTGCTGGTGGTATGCGTGATGAGCTTGGTGGCTCTGGGCTTGGTGATGTTGTCGAGCGCCAGTGCAGCCAAACCGCAAGCCTCGTTCTATCAACTCCAGTTCCTCTGGGCGGGCTTTGGGTTGCTCGGCTTGGTATTGGCCTGCGCGATGGACTACCGGTGGCTGAATCGGTGGGCGGCAGTGCCGTGGCTGCTGCTGGCGGGCACGGCGGCAGTGCTAGTGCTAGTGCTGGTGATCGGCCCGGTCCGCAATGGGGCGCGCCGATGGCTAGTGATCGCGGGCCAGTCGGTGCAGCCATCGGAATTTGCCAAGATTACGTTGGTGGTCGTCTTGGCGTGGTGGGGCCACCGTTGGCAGAAACGGCTCGAGAAGGGCTGGTCTAACCTGTGGTTTGGCCTGGTGGCGCCCGGGCTGTTGGTCGGGCTGATCCTGGTGCCTATCCTGTTGGAACCCGATGTCGGTACCACCGTATTGTTGGGGGCAGTCGCAGGCCTGATGTTATTTGTGGCCGGCACACGCCTGCGGTATCTGTGCCTGGTGGGGCTGCTGGCCGGGGCTGCCTTAGGTTGGTTTGTTTACCAGTACCCAGATCGAGTCGAACGGGTCTTGGCGGTGTTCTCCAAGGAAAAGTATGCTCGCAGCGCGGCTTATCAGGCTGAGCAAGCCAAAGTGGCTCTGGGTGCCGGCGGACTGAAAGGATTGGGTTTGGGCAATGGCCGACAGAAGCTGGGCTTCGTGCCGGAGCACCATACCGACTTCATTTTCTCAGTGGTCGGGGAGGAACTCGGGCTGCTGACCACGTTGCTGGTCTTGGCTGGGTACGCTATCGTGGTGGGGTGTGGAATGTATATCGCCTGGCACGCCAGCGATACCTTCGGGATGTTGCTGGCCACTGGGATCAGTTCGTTAATCGGCCTGCAGGCGATGATCAACATCGGGGTGGTCACCGGCAGCTTGCCCACCAAAGGCTTTGCTCTGCCGTTTCTGAGCTACGGCGGGTCGAATCTGGTGACCATGCTTATCTGTGTTGGGCTGCTGCTGAGCGTGGCGGGGCGGGCAAGCACCGACCCACGCAGGTCGGTTCAGAACCCCTTTGCGCTGGCCGGCACGCCCATGTAATCGATGCCAGGCCACTGGACGAGCTCGAAGCCGAACATCCCGGTGTTCCAGCTGCCCACGTTGGGTCCCGCTGGGTGGCCAGCAGTAACCCCGCGCAGGCTGCGCAGCCGTTGTAGGCTCGCGCATTGCGGCGGAGCTGGTGCGGTGATCGGACCATGAACGACCGCTGGCCAGGCCCCGCCTCGCCGCTGCTAGTGGCTATCGCCTGCGGTGGCACCGGCGGGCATGTGTTTCCAGGTTTGGCAGTGGGGCTGGAGCTGGCGGCCCGAGGTAGCCAAGTGCTGCTGTTGGTGTCGGAGAAGCAGGTGGACCAGCAGGCGCTGGGCGCTGCAGGTGGGCTTGAGGCGATACCGTTGCCTGCGGTGGGTCTGACGGCACGGCGGCCGGGGGCGTTTGCCCTGGGCTTGTGGCGATCGTGGCGCCGAGTGCGTGAGCTGTTCCGACAGCGGCCACCGGCGGCGGTGCTGTCGATGGGCGGATTTACCAGCGCGGCTCCCCTGTTAGCCGGGCGCGCCTGCGGTGCACGGACCTTCTTGCATGAATCCAATGCAATCCCAGGCAGAGCAAATCGGTGGCTGGCGCGGTGGGTGGATGCGGCCTTTGTGGCATTCCCGATCGCTGCCCAGCGGCTGCGCTGTCGGCAGGTGATCGTCACTGGCACACCGGTGCGTCTGCAGTTCCAGCCTACCGACCCGGCGGCCTGCCGCACAGCGCTCGGGTTGGAACCTGAACGGCCAACACTCTTGATCATGGGCGGTAGCCAAGGAGCGCATCGCATTAACCAACTCATCATCGAGGCGCTGCCAGTGCTGCTGGAAGCCCAGCCGCGGCTGCAGTTCATTCACTTAACGGGGCAAGCGGATTTCGAGTGCGTGCGGGCGGCATATGCTGCCCGAGGTGCACGGGCTGCGGTGCACGCGTTTCTGGCCCAGATTCACCTGGCTTTGGGCGCTGCCACCGTGGCGGTGAGCCGGGCCGGCGGCTCATCGTTGGCCGAGCTAGCCGCCATGCAGGTGCCAGCGGTGCTGATTCCCTACCCCCATGCGGCGGACAATCACCAACTGGCTAACGCCCGCATCTTGGCCGACGCAGGTGCAGCGGTGTTGCTGGAGCAGGCCCAAGCCACCGGCCCGACCTTAGCTGCTCAACTGCTGGCCTTGCTCCAGCAACCTTTGCGCTGTGCGGCCTTGAGCCAGCAACTGGCTCGATGGCACAGCCCAAATGCGGCAGCGCAGATTGCCCAAGCTGTCTTAGCTAGCGTATTGACTGAGACTGAACCGCACTGTTCGACCCTATGTCCGATCCATTGACCATCACCGTGATGTTGGGCGGCCCTTCGGCCGAACGCCAAGTGTCGCTGCGCTCCGGTGCGGCTGTGGCACGCGCGTTGCGCAGCTTGGGGCATACGGTGTACGAATTGGACCCGAGCACCGACGACTGGCGCCTGCGACCTGAAACGCAGGTGGTATTTTTGGCATTGCACGGCACTTACGGTGAGGACGGCACGGTGCAGCAGCAGTTGGACCGGTTGGGTGTGCCTTACACCGGGTGCGACGCCGAGGCTAGTCGGATCGCCTTTGACAAGGTGCTGACCAAGCAGCGCTGCGAGGCCGCCGGCATCTCGACCGCTCGGTTTCTGGTGCTGGACCGGCCTGGGGTAAGCTGGCCGTTGGGCTGGCAGCCGCCGGTGGTGCTGAAGCCGGTGTGTCAGGGCTCCAGCGTGGGCCTGCAGTTTGTCGAGCGGGTGGCCGACTGGAGCAGTGCGCTGGCCGAGGCATTCCGATACGACAAGCGCGTGCTGATGGAAGAACTTATCCCGGGCCGTGAAGTTACCGTGGGCATCTTGGATGACCAGCCGCTGCCCATCGTTGAGGTCCGGCCCAAACAAGGGCGATACGACTACTCCAGCAAATACACCCCAGGCGCTACCGAGTATCTCTGCCCAGCCCCGTTCGATGCCGCCACCACAGACCGGATTCAGCGCACTGCCTTGGATGCCTTTCGGGCCATTGGCGGACGCGATTATGCGCGAGTGGACCTGATTGTGCGGCCGGAGGGCCAACCGGTGGTGCTGGAAATCAACACCCTACCGGGCATGACCGAGACGAGTCTGCTGCCCAAGGCAGCGGCTGCCGCCGGCCTGAGCTATGCCCAGTTATGCCAACGGATGATCGATTTAGCCTTGAAACGTCGGGCCTGAGCAGCTACTTAGTGGGCTGTCCAGCGGGAGTCGGTCGGCGCAGGTGTAGTGGCATTGCAGCCCGCCCCGCGCAAGGCTGCTTGGCCGGGCTGGGTAAGCCGGGCGAGCCAACAGCGGCTGCGGCGGTGGCTGAGGATTCGAAACCGAGAGAGCAACCAGGCTCAGCTCAAGCTAGGGCCGCAGGACCTCACGGATGAGTAGTTCAGAAGAATTTGCGCTGCACACCAGTGCGGGTCAGTCGGCTGGACCGGCGCCTGGCGGTTGGCGCCGGCTGTTCCGCAGGCCGAAGAACCGGCGCTTGGACCGCAAGCAACTCTTGGACGTTAAGATCCCTTCCAGCCAACGCCGCCGGGATCAGTTGCGTCGGTTGGCCATGCTGGGGCTAACGGTGGCCTGCGTGGTGTTGGGCTTGGTGAGCATCTGGCGCGGGGCGGAGTATCTGGGCCGACTTTGGTTCACGGCTAACCCCGCGTTTGCTATTCACAATTTGGAGGTGCAGACCGATGGGGTGATTGCTTTGGAGCAGATCCGGCGTTGGGCTGGAGTCAAACTCAATGACAACCTGTTTGCGTTGGATTTGGGGCGGATCAAGCGTGACCTGGAGTTGGTGCCCATGATCGAGTCGGCCCAGGTCCAACGGATTCTGCCCCACACGCTGCGGATTGTGGTCACCGAGCGTCAGCCGGTTGCCCAGGTGCGTCTGCCTGCGTCCGAGGCTCAAGCCAATCCACTGCGCTACTGGCTGGATGCGAAGGGCTACGTGATGTATCCGCTGGAAGGGTGTCAATTGAGTTACCCGACGCTCACCAACCGGCAATTACCCTGGCTGGACGGTGTGCCGGTGCATGTGCTGCGTTTTGGTCAGGTGGTGGATCTGCCTGGGGTGCAGGCAGCGCTTCAGTTGATTCAGGCCTTCGAGCGGTCCCCTATGCTTGGGTTGGTGACCATCGAGCAGATCGACGTGTCGAAAGCCGGGCTTTTGCAGGCCCGGACAACCCAAGGCACGGAAGTCATTTTCGGCCTGGGAGACTTTCCGCAGCAATTACGCCGGTGGCGTGCCATCCATGACTACGGCCTGGGCATGGGCCGACACTTGGCGTGGGTGGATTTGTCGGTGTCCAACAACGTGCCGGCGCGTTGGGCCGACGCCGCCCCGGTGGTGACTCCGGCGCCGGCTAATCCCCTCCAACCCAAGCAATCCAATGGCTGAGTCGCCTATTATCGTCGGTCTGGAAATTGGCACCTCGAAGGTCTGCGCCATGGTCGGCCAACTGAGGCCCGACGGTGCTCTGAGCATCATCGGATTGGGCCAGGCCAAATCCCGCAGCGTGCGGAAAGGCGAGATTATCGACCCCGACAACGCCAGCGAAGACATCCGCAACGCCCTGGCCGAGGCGGAGGCCATGGCCGATGTGGAAATCCGGAGCGTGTTTTTGGGTGTGACCGGCGGGCACGTGCGCGGCTTCACCAACCGGGGCATGCATCCGGTCGTGTCGGCGGACCGCGAAATCACCGAAGACGACGTGGCTGACGCGATCAAGAACGCCAAGGCCATCAACCTGCCCGCCGACCACTGCGTCGTGCACGTTATCCGCCAACACTTCCGTGTCGATGGCCATGAAGGCATCACCAACCCGGTCGGCATGTTGGGCGCGCGGCTGGAGGTGGATGTGCACGTCATTCACGGCCATTTTAACCGCCTCCAAAATCCCATCCGCATCGTCAAAGGCCTGCATCTTGAGGTGGAAGCCATTTGCTTCAACGGCTTGGCCAGCGCGTTGGCGGCTCTGAACCCGGACCAGAAACAGATGGGCACGCTGGTCATCGACATCGGCGGCGGCACCACGGAGTTTGTGGTGTATCGCGACGGGGTGATCCGGCATTCGGGGGTGATTGCCGTAGGCGGCGATCACGTCTCCAACGACCTGGCGCACGGGCTGAAGGTGCCATTGGGCCGGGCGGAGATGCTCAAAATCGAGCACGGCGCTGCCTTCGTGGAAGAATCGGACAAAGGTCAGGTCGTGCCCGTGCAAAACCATGTGGGGGCAGTCGAGAAGGCGGTCAGCAAAGAACACCTCCGGTGCATCATGCACGAGCGGCTGGATGAACTGTTGCAGCTGGTCCGCACCGAGGTTTACGAAGCGGGCTTGCTGGACTACCTCAACGGTGGGGTGCTCTTGTGCGGCGGCTCGGCGCGTATCCCTGGCCTGGACCGATTGGCTGCCCAAATCTTCCAGACCCGCGCCAGCTTGGCCACGGTGCAGGCGGTGGCGGGCTTGCCTGCGGCGTTGGACCAGCCGGAGTTCATGACCGCCATCGGGTTGGTGGTGTTTGGGGCCGTTCAATACATGCGCCGCCCCCGCACGCGCCTCTTTTCCGTCGCCGCACTCAAAGAGAGTGTCGCCCAGCTTTTCAGCCGAAGATGAGTAGTGCTGGCTTTAGCCTTGGGCTCGGGCGCATGGCCCAGCACACTGGGGGACGTTCCTGCGGGCTGACTGCCGAGCTTGGCCGGTGGCCAGCAAGTCCTTTGAGTCGCACCAACCAGCACGCAACATTCTGATCCTATGGTTCAATCGGAGAATGCTTGTCCAGAGTTGCAATCGGGATTGGCCTATACTGAGCCGGCGTCGAAATCGACTGCACAGCCCGGGCTTGTAGTCGGGGTGGGTGGCGCAGGGCAGAGCTTGGTGACGCACATGGCCCAACAGGCTGTGTGTGGGTTGACGTTTGCGGTTGTGGACACCAACGCTGAGGCGCTGCACCAGTGCCCGCTGCCACGCCGTGTCCAAATCGGCGCGCAGCTTACCGGCGGTTGTAGCGCCGGAGGCGACCCCGGCCTGGGACGCGCTGCTGCGGAGCAGGACGCGGCAGTGCTGCAGCAATTGGTCGGCTCTGCTTCCTTGGTGTTTGTGGTAGCGGGCTTGGGGGGCGGCACCGGCACCGGCGCTGCCCCGGTGGTGGCTCGGCTGGCTCGTGAGGCGGGCGCGCGTGTGCTGGGTCTGGTCACACTCCCGTTTGAATGGGAAGGCAGCCGCCGCCTGGCTCAAGCGCAAGCAGGGCTGGAACACCTGCAGGCTGCAGCCGACGGCCTGCTGTGCCTGCCGCAGCAGATGCTGGTCCGGATGATGGCCCCTGAGACCCCGGTGCCCCAGGCGTTCCTGCGCAGCGCAGAGCTGTTGAGCAGCGCCTTACAGGGGTTAGCTCGCCTAGCCAGGTGCACCAGACGATTCGGTGCGGATTTTGCCGATCTGGCCCGCGTGCTCCAGGCTAGCGGCAGCTCCAGCGTCTTTGCCACCGCTGAGACCCAAGGCGCCAATCGCGCTCGGGAACTGCCCGATAGACTGTTGGCCAACCCGCTGTTAGCCGGTGGCCACGCCCTGGCCGAAGCCACCGATGTGCTGGTCAGTTTCGCCGGCGGGCCCGACCTGACGGTAAGCCAGGTGGAGTATGTCATGAGCCAAATTTCCAGGCACGCGGAGCGGGCTCACCTGATCATGAGCGTCGCCATTGACGAGCAGTTCACCGACCGGTTAGCAGTGATGCTCATTGGCTGTTGTGGCGACGCAGGTCCGGCGGCTCGGCATCCTATGGGCAGCCCGCAGGCCAGCCACGCTGCCCCAACGGCCACCACGGCTGCACCAGGGCTGGACGGTTACCTGCTGGACCCTGAACAGCGTGAGCGGCCACCGTCACGTTTTGTAGCGCCGCCCCCCGAACTTTCCGAAGCTCAAAAACGAGAGCTGCTACTTCGGCAAACCGCCGGCACTGCTCGGCGCCGCTTGCGGTCGCGCTGGCATCAAGGGCAGTTGCCTTTGGAGATCATCTCGCGCGGCCGCTTCGAGAAAAGTGAACCCACCATCTACCGCGGCCAAGACTTGGACGTGCCCACTTACATCCGCCGGGGCGTGCCCTTGAACTGAGCTGCACACCCTATACCGACCGGTGCCCAAGCGCAGAGGCTCGACCCGAGCTTGAACGGCTGCCAGCCGGGCAGGCGTAAGCGTCAGGCATGGCGGCGGCTGCTAGTCAAGGCGCACCCGATAGAACCGCATCGAGCTGGCGGGTGCATCGTTTAACTGCACCCAACCGGGCGAGTCGCCCATGGTCACGGTGCGCAGGAGCTGCCAGTCGCCTGTACCCAAACCGTCGCAATACTGGACAGTGTAAGTCCGATGCGGTTGGCCGATGAACTGTAAGGTCACCGGGCTGCCCAATCGGATTTCCAATCGTAACACGCTGCTCGAGTCGGTTGGGTCCGTGCCGGCCAAGTACTCCTGGAGGTTGCTCAAGCCATCGCCGTCCAAGTCGTGCTGTGCGTCAGCCGGATTATTGGGATCCAGCCCGTATTGCCGTTCCCACGCATCAGGCAAGCCGTCCCGGTCAGCGTCCAGCGGCAAGCCTTGCGGGCCTGGACTTGGTGGGGCAGCCCGCCAGTTAGCCGGGTCATTGCCATATTCGAAGGGGTCTTGGCGCTGGAGCGACCAGCCAGTGCCGTCAGCCGCAGGGTCCCAAGGCCAAGCGTCATCATACACCACGCGTTCCACGGTGATATACGGCACCCGGTCACCCTCGGGCTGGCCAGGCCGCTGCAGCTCGATCTCTTCACCGCCGTTATCGAGCTTACCACTCCAAGGCCCCACCAAGATCACATCGCCTGCGATGCTGTAAGTGGCCATGAACCCCGCCAACGCGTTGGTGTCGGTGACTGGATCGAAGCTGACAGCTACCAGGTAGCCTCCCGGTGGCAACGTCAGGTTGGGCGGAAAGACCAGGTCCACCCCGCCCCAAAGTCGCCAAGTCCGCTCCGGCTGGCCTGGGTCGAACAATGGCACCGGGTCCGGCCCGGGATTGAACAGTTCGATGAACTCATCGCGGAGATTGTCGGCCCCAGCCAAGTTGGGTGGGTGATACATGATCTCGTTGATGACCACCGGCCCCACCCGCGGGTAAGCATTGGCCAGGCCGGTGCCGGTACGGAATTCCTCGGGCGTTTCGGGATTGTCCGCGCCGAAGGTGCGCGCGCTTAACGCCACAAAATCCACCTGGCCCACACTGTTGGTGTAGCGACCGAACGACACCCCGGGCTCAGCCGGGCCAAACGTTGCTTCGGTGCGCCAGCCGGTAAGCTGGCCGTCGGGTGTGGCAGCGGACAGATACACTTGGTCGCCCCAAGTGCCGTTAAGCTGGAAGCTGGTGGGCTCATCCGGAAACGCATTGAACGAGGTGGACTCGTAAAAGACCACAAACCCACCCGGCGGCAGCACCACGCCATTGGGGATGCGGTATTTCTTCAGGTCGCGTCGCGCGTCGCTTAACCACCAGCCGCTCAGGTCCACCGGTTGCATCGAGACATTCAGCAGTTCGATGGCGTCTTCGAGCGGCAGACCGGGTGGGCTGGCGCTCAAGACCTCGTTAATGACCACATGGGTCAACGGGAGGTAGTTGGCGTCACCGGGCGTGGGCGTCAGCGGGAATCGGACGATGTTGGTTGCCCCATCGGGTAATCGGCCTTCCGAGACGCCGGTCTGTTGCGGCCCGAAAATGATCCCGTCGATCAATGTCCCATCGGGCCAGCTTACGCCCAACGCTTCGCCTCCGGCAGCCAACTTGAAGTTGGTGTGTTCCGGTCCGGCTGCCACATTGCCGTCAGCCACGAACCGTTCGTACCCGTAAAGCCCAGTGCCGATGAAGGACAGCGGCGCGATTTGGAACCGGCGTCGGCTGGCAGGCGTGCTGATATCGTCCGTCAGCCACAACCCGCTCAAGGCCACGGGCTGCGGCTGCGGATTATACAGCTCGAACCAATCGTCACCCGAAGCCGGGGCGGCCATCCACTCGTTGATCCGGAGCTGGCCGGGATCACCCAACCCGGTCACAGGCACATTAGCTTGGCCCGGCGACGGCAGACATAGCACCCAGTTCGTGCCACTGTCTGGCCAGCGGCCAATGGAGAAGTCCTTGGCCTGCACACCCCAGGCAATCTCATCCACCAGGCCGCCCCCCATGCCAGGTGAATCATACAGATAGAGCTGACCGCCGTTGGCTTTCAGCGCAAAGCCGGTGTTCAGTTCGCCTGAAACCCAATTGGTCGATGCGGGCAGATCCGCGTCACACCACACCAGCAGCCGTCCGCCTGGGGCCAACGGCACGCTTGGTGGGAACACGAACTTGCGGGGCTGACTCCGGCTGTCAGTCAAGCTCATCCCACTCAGGTCGATGGTAACGGCGGTTGGATTATACAGCTCCAGCCACTCGGCCGTTCGACCTGCCCGATTCGTCAACCCTTCGATGTTCTTGGCCAACACTTCGCTGATGACCAGCCGCTGGCCGGGCGGTATCGGCGGTGTCCAATTCGGCACACCTGGCGTAGGCACGGGCAATGCCACAATGTTGCTGCTGCCGTTGGGGCTGAGGCCTTGAGAAACCCCGGCAGTCTGCGGCCCATACAGCACCAGATCAATCAAGCTCAAATCAGGTCCGAACAACCCGATCAGCCCATGCTCGGCTGCCAAGCGGAAGCCCAGGTGAGTAGGGCCGGCCTGGCTGTCGCCGTCGGCCATGAAAGTCAAATAACCGCCGCCTTCGACGAAACTCAAGGCGGGTAACGGCACCAGCCGTTGCAGGCTTTCGGGCGCGTCGGACAAGAACAGGCCCGTCAAATTCACCGGCAACGGGTCCGGATTGAAAAGCTCGATGAAATCATCCGCCCCAGCCCCGGCAGCCAGCCATTCGTTGATGCGTAGCAGGCGCGGGTCACCGGTGCGCGCCGGGATGTTTTCGGCTCCGAATGTCGGCACCGTCAGCCCCCAGGCACCGTCGGCCAAGCGGCCAATCGATAGGTCCGGCAACTGCGGGCCCCACCGCACTGCGTCCAACAGCCGGCCATCCGGGCCAAACAAGTAAAGGTCGTCCCCTTCCTGTTTGAGGCCAAAGCCGAGATGGAATCCAGGCGGCGCAGTCTCGCTATCTGCATACACCACCAAATACTTGCCTGGGCCCAGCCAGGTGCCGGGCGGGAAGGCAAACTTCCGCGGCTCATCAAAGTTGTCCGTCAAACTTACCCCGGTTAGGTCCAGCGCGTCGCTGCCCACGTTGAGCAGCTCGACCAAGTCCGGATATCGCCCGCCGACCTGCACCGCGCGGTCGTTTCGCGCCAATATCTCATTGATGCGCAAAGCAGGCGCCTGGGGATTCACCACCCAAGTGCGCGAAACAGTCACGCGCCCGTTGGGGCCCAAAACCGGATCATTTTGGTATAAGCCAGCATCGTTACAGCCGACCACTTCAACCCAATGCACTCCAGCCGATAGGCCGGTCAAGGTGATGGGCTGGCTAATGGGTGTCTCAGCGCTCCAGTTGCCCCCATCCAACCGCCACCGATAATGCGTGTAGCCTGCCCCTGCCGGCCATTGGTTGGGCCCAGTCGGTATGCCG
>Ga0078972_1005265_pt1 | contig 33224 bp, 34 predicted proteins | sample YelNatPaOPGAMG01_FD_67568 | JGI IMG/M metagenome (GOLD analysis project Ga0078972, IMG submission 67568) | Hot spring thermophilic microbial communities from Obsidian Pool, Yellowstone National Park, USA - OP-RAMG-01 (SPADES assembly) (version 2) | ecosystem: Environmental > Aquatic > Thermal... | reverse complement strand
GGGGGATTAACGGCAACTGCGGAAGGCACGCTGAAGCTATTGGAAGCCGTAGGCAGCGATTGGCTTAGGCTGAACTTGGATTTCGGTAATTTCGTGGGCGACGTGTACCGCCAATTCGAGCTCTGCGCTCCCCACGCCTTGGCAACCCATGCCAAAGTCCATTTCAACGGCAGTTCCGGCCGCGAAACCGTAGATTACACGCGCGTGCGATCCATCCTTGAGGCCGCAGGATATCGGGGCTACATCGCCATGGAATACGAGGAGCCCGAACCTGCACCTACGGGTGTACCCGCTTTTGCCCGCACGCTCTTCCGCGTCTTCCGTGGCTAAGGGGTCCAGACCCGTCCATCTGTTACCGCTTCTTGCCGGCGACGCGTGTCAAGACTTCGTCCGTCAGATCCACAGGCGCCACTACCAGGCTGGATGTGTCGAATACCTCGGTGATACCGTGCTCCTTGGCTACTTTTCGCACAATGGCACGAACCTCGGCTAGACCCTGCTGCGTCTGTTTTTCCTGTTCGTCCGTCACCATCTGCTGATAAATGTTCCTCAGGGTGTCCAGAGCCTGGGCTTGAAGGGCCTGAATGTCGTTGAGCTCCTTCATGCGCCTCCGGTCGGCATCGGTAAGATCTGCCTGTTTCTTCTCACTCAGTGCCTGCATCTCCGCGATGCGTTTTGCCGATTCGGCCTCCAGACGCGCAACGGTGGCTTTGTCCTCCGCTGTAGGATTCTGCGCGTTAAGGGCCTGTGTATATTGGGTAAGTTCGTCAGGATTGAGGTACTTCAAGCGGGTAGTTGCTGCGTACCGCTCGAACAGAAGCTGCCCATATTGCCGGATGTTCTGTTGCACTGTTTTACGCGCGTCGCTTGCTAAATAGACGCGCTGCAGGTCTACCTGGGCTACTGTGCCGGTGTCGGCGCGAAGGCCTGAAGCATACACCCAGTAGGGGCCGGCAATCAGAGCTGTACAAAGGCACAAAACGCACAATCCCACAAAGGCACGGGCAGACATGGCTTCTCCTTTCCATCCAAAGGGATACACGTACGTGCAGACGACCGTACCCTCCCCGGCATCGTCAATGAATGCGGAAATTGCACGGTACGGAACGGCGGCGGACCGGCCTCGCCTATTTGCCAAACTCGGTCTGGTCTCGAATGTCTACCGGCGCATTCGGCACACTCGAGGCAGGCGACCCGGTAGCACCAGCCGGTGGCGTTGGTCTGCCGGTAGGTATGGGCGCCTCGGCACCTGGCCCACTCGGTCCGGACGAGCCGGGGGTGGGTGCCGATTGCCCAGCTCCCCCCATAAGCCGGTAGACAACGATGCAGACGATGAGTAAGAGTACCGCGCTCCCTGCCGCAATGAGCAACCGGAACTGCGGAGGACGTCTGGACGAGCCCCCGCCAGGCCCTGGTTTGCCGGCATTCCCAGAGGGAGACCTCTTGATCACAACGGGCACGATGCTGCCTCCGAGGCCAGGGGAACACCAACGTGCCCCCCTGGCCCACATATCATACGAACCGTGTCTTGCCGGGAACAGGAGGCTTGCCCACAGGTATGGGCGCCCTAGGATCGGTGAGATCGGGATATAGGTTCTCCTGAGAATTGAGCGCCTGATCCCAGGTGATTACCTGGCCGGTGTATGCCGCCATGCGGCCCATGATGGCTGTGAGGGTGCTCTCGGCCACTTGGCGCGCTTCGTTGAGAGGCTTACCGGCCCGGATGCTTGCGATCAGATCCGTGTGCTCCTGCGAGTACGGATTGGGATTGTTTCCCGAGAAGCGCCACGCATTGGGTCCGAAGATCTGGCCCCAAGGATTGGCGGTTCCCTTCGTGCCTACAATGTGCTCAGACACATTTCCGGGGCAATCATCCCAGTGCCGGCACATGCTCATCACATGCACGCCGTTGGGGTACTCGTAATCAATCGCGAAGTGATCGAAGATCATGGGGAAGCGCACCGGGTCCGTGCGTTGGGTACGGCCACCCACCCCCATGGCACTTACAGGATGGGCATTGAAGACCCAGTTGGCCACATCGAGGTTATGCACGTGTTGCTCCACGATATGGTCGCCACACAGCCAAAGGAACTGATACCAGGAACGGATCATCCATTCGAGGTCTGTTTGACCAGGAGCTTTGGGAGGAACGCCGTTTCCCACTCCGCCGCCATTCCAGTAGACTTGGCCACCCACCAGATCTCCGATGGCGCCATCGTGGATACGCTTGATTGCCTCGATATAGCTGGCCTGGTGCCTGCGCTGCGTACCGGCAACCACGGCGAGCCCCTTTTGCTGGGCCGTATCCGCTGCTGCTAGGATCTTGCGTATGCCCGGGGCATCTGTAGCAACGGGCTTCTCCATAAAGACGTGCTTGCCCGCCTCCACTGCCGCCGGAAAATGGATCGGCCGGAACCCCGGCGGAGTTGCGAGGATCACCAGGTCAACACCACTGCCGAGGACACCTTTGTAGGCGTCCAGTCCTACGAAGCAGCGACTGTCGGGGACATCCGCCTTGTTGCCGAGTTGTGCCAGGGAATTCCGGCAACCATCCAGGCGGTCCCTAAACATATCGCCGAGGGCCCAAATCACTACTCCAGGGGCAGAATTGGCACAATCATGAGTAGCACCGGTCCCCCTGCCACCGCAACCTATCACGCCCACCTTAATGCGGTCCGAGCCTTGAACGTAGCCGAGGCCGGGTGGCATGGCCGCAAACAAACTCACGGCGGCACTTGCAGCCGAGGTCTTGAGGAATTGACGGCGAGTAACTTGCACGCCTGGCTGGTTCTGTTCGTCAGCCATAAGAGTCTCCTTTCCACGCTTTCGTTGCATTCCGGCAGCGCCTCACACTAGGGCGCTTAGGGTTCACGCACTACGCGGAAGCCCGCAAAGGGCCCGTCGGAAAGCCACCATTTGCTCTTAGGAATTTGCGGATCCGTTTGGTTCCATGCAGGCGTCTGGCGGGCGCGCGCCTTGCAGCTTACCTTGGAGGCAGGGTCCATGAACGATCCTCCGCGGAGCACCGGTTTGCCGTCCACGCCCACACACCATTCACCCGCATTCCCCAACATGTCATACAGCCCCAAGCCGTTCGGTTGTTTCTTTCCTACCGGATGCGTGGTTCCTCCCGCATTCTCCGAATACCACGCGACGGCATCCAATCCCTTCTCGTCAAGCTGCACCGGGGGTCCCCCTGCCCTACACGCAAACTCCCATTCAGCTTCGGTGGGCAGGCGATATTTCCTCCCTGTCTTGAGCGAGAGCCATTTGCAGTATTGCTGGGCGGAGTAAAACGTGAGGGAAATAGCAGGATATCCCGTGTGCCCAAATCCACGATCCGGCGGCATGTAGGGATGGCTCGGGCGCGCCACAGCATCTGCCGTCCCGGGCTTCGCTTTCTCGGGTACAATCAGAAACTGATCGAACTGGTCCCATGTAACTTCAGTCTTTTCGATCCAGAAGGGTTTAACGATTACCTCCCGCACCTTGCCAGACGTCGGATCGGTGAACGCGAACCTTCCACCTTTCACCGGCACCATATCAAAACGAACCTTGTTCGCGTCGCCGGTTACGCGAACCGTTTCGGTATAGGGGGCCAATGACGCTGCGGGCGAGGGGCGTGCAGCCTTCGGATGTTTTTGAACCTGCCCGGGCGCGCCTGCGCTCAGCAGTGCCATAACCAACCACGGTGCCAATACCACCAGGGAGCGACGGGGAAAACGAGTGAGTACGTTCTTCATGCGCAAAGATGTCCTCTTCTGTATTATCGTAGGGTGGAGCGGATGCATGGGGATACCGTTTCTAGGTTATGCATCCATGCGCCAAGAGCCGCTAACTCGCTTCCAGTATACTCAAATCCATATGGGGGTGCAAGTACGCATCATCCTGTACGCACCCAACGAAGAAGCGGCAGATCGGGCCACGGCAGCGGCATTCCGGCGCTTCGAAGAGCTGGATCAGATCATGAGCGACTACCGCCCGTCCAGCGAATTGATGCGTTTGTGCGCCAAAGCAGGCGGGCCCCCCGTGCGCGTAAGCGAGGACCTCTTCCGTGTCCTTGAGAAATCCCTTGAGTTATCCCGGCTTACGGATGGTGGTTTTGATATCACTGTAGCGCCAGAGGTTGCCCTGTGGCGGCGTGCCCGGCAGACGCACGTCCTTCCCTCTGCCGAGGAAATCGCCGCGGCGCGAGATCTTGTGGGCTGGCAACACGTCCTGTTAGACCGCGCCCACCGTACCGTGCAACTCACAAAGCCGGGAATGAAGCTCGATTTAGGCGGTATCGGGAAGGGTTATGCAGACGACGCAGCCATTGCGGAGCTAAAGCGCCAGGGCATTCGGAGCGCGCTGGTGGAAGCAGGCGGCGATATCGCCCTCGGCGACGCACCCCCTGGTACAGCCGGCTGGCGGATCGAAATCCCGAATGCAGCGCACAAAGGAAGCCCTCCGGAGCTTCTGCTTCACAATTGCGGTGTGTCCACCTCTGGAGACACAGAGCAATTCGTGGAGATTGGCGGCAAGCGATACTCTCATATCGTAGATCCCCATACGGGGATCGGCCTCACGAACCGCATCGAAGTCACCGTAATTGCGCCCAACGCCACCACGTCCGATGGCCTCTCCACCGCCATCAGTGTGATCGGGGAAGAACGAGGCAAGCTCCTTGCCAAGCACTACCGTGCGCAAATCTACGTGCGGCACGCTAAGGAATAGATGCTGGCCGGCAATCAATTCCGCTTAACGCTGCGAATGGAAGCGGCACCTTGCGAGCGCACCTTTTTTCCTGTATAATCCGGGATATCCTAGCCGGGAGAGGGCGGCATGCGTCGGCGAGCCTACACCCTTGTGGAACTCCTTACGGTGATCGGTATCATCGCGTTGCTGGCCGCCCTGCTTTTCCCGGTTTTTGCGACGGCGCGAGGCCTAGCCGGGAGAGGGCGGCATGCGTCGGCGAGCCTACACCCTTGTGGAACTCCTTACGGTGATCGGTATCATCGCGTTGCTGGCCGCCCTGCTTTTCCCGGTTTTTGCGACGGCGCGAGGCAAGGCCAGAGAGATTACCTGCCTTAGCAACCTGCGACAGATTGGCATGTCCATCCGCATGTACAGCCAAGATTACGACGAGCTCTATCCCTACGCTGTGGATCCCACGGACCGGTACACACCCCAGATTTGGAGCGGATTTCCCGAATTCCAGGCCCAGATACCTTTCATGCCCATGCTCCACGAAGCACTCCAGCCCTACATCAAATCGCCCGAGATCTTCCACTGCCCTGCGGATACCGGATACACCGTGGAGGACTTTACCGGCGAGTACCTGGATGCCACACCCACCAGCTTCGGCAAGTTCCATACGAGCTACAACTACCGCACCGAGATCGCGTTTCGCCACGTAACCGAAGAGAGTTTTCCCAATCCGGCGGCCGTCAACGTTCTCTTTGACGCCGCCGGGAAATGGCACGGCGGAATCTTCACGGACCGCATGCGCTATAACGTGCTCCATGGGGACGGGCACTGCAAGAATCTCTCCAGATCGCAGCTCGACGAGTTATGGCGCGAGCCCATTCAGTGAACCCGCCATGGCAATCCATTCGCGCACGGTGGGTAGTGCCGATTACCGGCCCTCCCCTTAGTGATGGCGAGGTCGTCATAGAGAATGGCCGTATCGCAGAGGTGCGCAGGGCGAGGCACACATCTGCAACCGCGGAAGTGTTGGATTTGGGCGACGCCATTCTATTGCCCGGCCTCGTGAACGCGCATACCCACTTGGATTACACGGTGTTCCGTGGTCTTCTGGAGGATTTGCCCTTCGTCCCCTGGATCCGGGCGCTGGTAGAGCGCAAGCAGCTTCTGTCCGATGACGATTGGCTCGCATCTGCGGTAATAGGCGCAGCGGAAGCCGTGGCGTCGGGCGTTACTACTATCGCCGATTGTTCCGATAGCGGCGCTGCCCTGGCCGCCGCGGCATTAATGGGCCTTAGGGGCATCGTATACCAAGAGATCTTCGCCCTAGACCCTCGCGAGCCGCTGGATACGCTCGTTTCAAGGCTTCAGGACACTTTGGCAAATCTCCGGAGACATGCCGGCACCTCACGGGTGCGTATTGGCGTGTCTCCCCATGCCCCCTACACGATCCACCCAAAGGCATTGCAAGCCATTGGAAGCTTCGCGCGTGAGCATAGCCTGCCTCTGTGCATCCACGCAGCGGAATCGCAAGACGAGGTATCGCTGCTCATGCGGAATGAAGGGGAATTCGCCCGCCTCCTGCGCCAACGCGGCTACACGTGGTGGCAATCGCCTCCATCCAAAGGAACGATTGCATACCTGGAGGAGTGCGGCGTGTTAACACCGGAAACCCTTCTGGTGCACGGCGTTCAGATAAGCCGCGCAGATTTCGAGCGTGCGGCCGGCGCCGGTGCCGCATGGGTGCACTGCCCGAAGTCCAACGCCAAGCTCGGAAATGGGGTGTCCCCGCTGCTGTGGTTGCAGCGGCAATGGAACGCTTCAACGCTCCCTTCCGTCGCACTGGGGAGCGATAGCGTTGCCTCCAACAATACATTAGATCTGTTCGAGGAGATGCGCTTCGCCCTTCTTCTTTACCGCGCATGCAACCGTGTGGCCGATGCACCCACAGCCGGTGATCTCCTGTATTTGGCAACAATGGGCGGCAGTGCCGCCTTGGGGCTTGGCCACGAAACCGGATCTCTCGAGCCCGGCAAATGGGCAGACCTAACGGCTGTGAGCTTAAAGAGACTCCAGACTCAACCATGTTATGATCCAGTGGTCACCCTTGTGCATTCCGCATCGGCCGGCGACGTCCTTTTAACCATGGTGGAAGGCAATGTTGTATACAGTCGGCTGCATGGGCGCCGATCATTCCCCACGTGCTCGCTAGAGCGCTACCGGCGGCGATTCGTTAGGTTCGTGCGTAAACTTCGCACGGTAGGAGCCCATGCGTGATGCCTGATCCCGACCCCCATGAAGCGCGGGCAAGGGAGCCCGCCGGCGCTCCGGCCCGCAACGTGTGGCAGGCTGCGGCAACACTCTTGCTCGGAGCCACCATTATCGCCTGGCTTACCCGTTACAACCTCCACCGAACATCGGTATGGAGCCTTCCGGGCGCTCCCATCCCCTACTCGTGGGAAGAATATCTGGTCGTCAACACCACCGGCTTGATGCTTCTCCCGTTGCTCCTGATCCTCGCCGCGTTCAGGCGATCGCCGTGGGAATTCGGCATGAGGCCACCGGAACCGGGAACGGCCCGAATCGCGTGGCTCTTTTACGCAGCGATGGTACCCGTCCTGTGGTGGGTGGCGCACCGGCCCGATTTTCAGCTTCAATACCCGCTCTATCCCGGCGCTGTAGCCAATTGGCATACCCTTGCCACGTACGAACTCACCTACGGCTTCTATCTTTTCTGCTGGGAGTTCTTCTACCGAGGCTTCCTTACCTTTGGAATGGCTCGTGAATGGGGTTCCCCGGCAGCGGTTGTTTTACAGGCACTGGGCTTCGGGATTATGCATCTAGGCAAGCCGACCCCGGAGTTTCTTTCGGCCTTCCCCGGAGGCCTGATCATGGGCTGGCTTGCCGTACGCACGCAGTCGTTTCTGCCAGGATTTGCCCTACATTGGGCCATCTCCGCAACGCTGGATGTGTTGGTGATCGCAACCCGCCACGTGTAACACGGTCCGGGCCCTCCGCTTGACACGCGCGGTCAATATCCAGTAAAGTATGTTAGCACTCCAATACGGAGAGTGCTAAGCGGGCGGACGTCATTACCCGGCGACCGCCGCACACTCAATCCAGATGCCGCAGGAGGGTTCCGCATATGCCTTTGCGACCGCTATCTACGAAGATCGTCGTAGAGCCCGCTGAAGAAGAAGAGCGCACGGCGGGTGGCATTGTCTTACCGGACACCGCCAAAAAGAAACCCACAGAAGGCAAGGTCGTAGCTGTTGGATCAGGCCGCACGCTCGACGATGGAACCGTGGTGCCGCTGAGCGTGAAACCCGGCGACACGGTGGTGTACGCAAAGTACGGCGGCACAGAAGTAACGTTAGACGGCAAGGATTACGTGATCCTAGACGAGGACCAGATTTACGCGATTAAGGTATAAGGAGCGGAACTCGCGAGCATCCCGCTCGCCTGCTCCCAAAAGTGCAATTCCTTACACGCAAGGAGGGTTGGAATGGCAGCCAAGCAGCTCATCTTCAATGAAGAGGCACGCCGCGCCCTAGAGCGCGGGGCGAATGCCGTGGCCAACGCGGTGAAGGTTACGCTGGGGCCCAAGGGACGCAACGTAGTTTTGGACCGAAAATGGGGCTCACCTACCATTACAAAGGACGGTGTTACGGTTGCCAAGGAGATCGAGCTCCCAGATCCCTACGAGAATATGGGCGCCCAGCTCGTGAAGGAAGTCGCCTCCAAAACCAATGACGTGGCGGGCGACGGCACCACCACGGCCACCGTGTTGGCTCAGGCCATCGTCAACGAAGGGCTTCGATACGTTGCCGCAGGCGGCAACCCCATGCTGGTAAAACGGGGCATCGAACTCGCCGTAGAGAAAGCGGTGGAAGCCATCAAGGCCGAATCCATCGAAGTCAAGGGCCATGAAGAGGTGGCAAACGTGGCCTCCATCGCGGGCAACGACCCTGCCATTGGCAAGCTCGTGGCCGAGGCCATGGACAAAGTAGGTAAGGACGGCGTCATCACCGTCGAGGAATCCAAAGGCACCACGGACTCGCTCGAGGTTGTAGAGGGGATGCAATTCGATAAGGGCTATATCTCCCCCTACTTCGTTACGGACCCCGAGCGGATGGAAGCCGTGTTGGAGGATCCGCTCATCCTCGTGCACGAGAAGAAGATCAGCGCGGCTGCGGACCTCATCCCGTTGTTGGAGAAGGTTGCCCAGGCACGTAAGCCCCTGCTCATCATTGCAGAGGACGTGGATGGTGAAGCCTTGGCGACGCTCGTGGTCAACAAGATCCGCGGCATCATCAACTCGTGCGCGGTAAAGGCCCCCGGCTTCGGCGATCGCCGCAAGGCCATGCTGGAGGATATCGCCATCCTTACCGGTGGCAAGTTCCTCAGTGAGGACCTGGGCGTGAAGCTCGAGCACGTGGACTTCTCCTACCTAGGCACTGCCAAGAAGGTGGTGGTAGGCAAGGAGGAAACCACCATTATTGAGGGAGCCGGATCCCACGAAGCAGTTACCGGACGCATCAACCAGATCCGCCGAGCGATCGAAGAGACCGATAGTTCCTATGACCGCGAGAAGCTTCAAGAGCGGCTGGCAAAGCTTGCCGGCGGCGTAGCGGTGATTAAGGTGGGTGCGGCCACAGAGACAGAGCTCAAAGAGAAGAAGCACCGCTTTGAGGATGCCCTCTCCGCCACACGTGCCGCCGTGGAGGAAGGGATTGTACCGGGCGGTGGCGTTACCTATTTAGCTGCTCAGAAGGCTTTGGACAACTTGGGCGAAACACCCGACGAGCAGCACGGCGTAGCAATCGTGCGCCGCGCTCTTGAAGAGCCCCTCCGCCAGATCGCCCAGAATGCGGGATGGGAAGGCTCTGTGGTCGTTGAAAAGGTGAAGACCCTGCCCAAGGGACACGGCTTCAACGCCCTTACCGAGCAATTTGAGGACCTCGTTAAGGCAGGTGTAGTTGATCCTACGAAGGTCACGCGCTCGGCCCTGCAGAATGCCGCCTCCATTGCGGGAATGCTCCTCACCACGGAAACCCTCGTGGTCGAGAAGCCCGAAAAGAAGCCGGCTCCTGCGCCGGGCGGCGGAGGAATGGACTACGACATGTAGGGCGCGTCTCGCTCTTACGTGAATGGCGGGCGGCTTCAATCCCAGCGCGAGCTTTGGAGCCGCCCCATCTTTTCTTATCGAGTATTTTGGGCACGGTGCGTTCGTTGCGTCTATGGCCAGGCATCGCGCGGCACTTGTGCAGGAGATGCCAAGCTGATATAATCCGTGGCAAAAGGGGCGTGCGCAAATCGCCTCCGTTCGCCGAGAAAGGAGCATCGGTATGGTGGTGATTAAAGGGCAGGGAACCATCAGTGTAACAGAACCAGGGCATGACCGGGGAACCTATTACGAGAAGGCCGAGATCACCGTCTACGGCGACGTTGTACACTTTGTAGCCTACGGCAAACACCACACCGCCGCGGCAAATATGTGCCTTATCGGATGGGATGCCCCGCCCGAGATCAAGATTACCTCGGAATAGCGAAGTGGGTAAAAAGAACAACATGGCTCCCTATTCGAAGCTGCCCGCGGGAGCCCAGGGGCATCCAGGAGGAACGCTCATCCATACGTGATGTACGTTGCATGGGCGCGCGCATCTTGTTCTCCGGCGCACGTTCCTAAGCATAGAGCTGCAAGCTGCCCAATCTTTGACGCTCGGCGCACCCTGTGCTATAATCGCCTTGCAGAATAGGTTCATCCGATACTGTTGGTAGAAGGGGGGTTGTATCGCGCTTGTCTGGACATTCCAAATGGCATAACATTCGGTTGAAGAAGGGCAAGATGGACGCCGAACGAGGCGCTAAGTTCACAAAGCTTGCCCGAGAGATCATCGTTGCGGCCAAGACCGGCGGCGGAAACCCCGAAGCGAACCTGCGTTTACGCCTGGCCATTCAGAAAGCCCGCGAGAACTCCATGCCGCAGGATAAGATCAAGAATGCCATCCAACGCGGCACAGGTGAGATCGAGGGCGCCACTTACGAAGAGATCACCTACGAAGCCTATGGGCCGGGCGGTGTAGCCATGATCATTGAGTGCGCTACCGACAATCGCAACCGCACCGTGGCCGATATCCGCAGCATCCTCACGAAACATGGCGGCCGATTGGCGGAAAGTGGTGCCGTGTCGTACCTATTCAGCCCGCCTACCGGCCTGATCACCGTCCCCAAAGACGCTACCGACGAAGACACGCTCATCGCGGTCGCACTAGAAGCCGGAGCCGATGATGTGAAGCTTGAAGATGACGTGTTCAACGTCACCACCGAGCCAGGAAACCTTGGCACGGTGCAGGCAGCGCTTCAGAAGGCATCCATCGCGATCCTCTCTGCGGAGGTAACGCGCATCCCCGCAACAACCGTTCGCGTAGAGGGCAAGGAGGCCCAGCAAGTGCTGCGCCTTATGGACCTGCTGGAGGATCTAGACGACGTTCAGACGGTTCATGCCAATTTCGATATTCCAGACGAAGTCTTGGAAACTGCGGCCGGATAGCGCACACAACCGGCGGATCTGTGCCCATTAGCGGGCTGCAGCAAGGCGCATCCAGCCCCAGGTAGGGCTTTCGGACGACCATATGCGCCACACGACGGGATTAATCAGCGCCTTGGCAGCGTTGGCTGCTTCTGCAGCACTCATCCTAAATGAAACGCGATGTTCCGCGGATCTTAGGGTGAACGCAGTAGTCGGCTACGATCGCCTCGTTCGTCCCGACACGTGGAATCCCGCCGTCGTAATCCTCACAGGCACCGGTGCCACCATGCGTGCGCAGGTTCAGATCGTTCACCCTGCGGATGCATCCGGTGCCGGCACCATCACTTTTACCCGCAAGGTGGATCTGCACGCGGGAGTATTGGATGAGCGTATTCCGTTCGCATATATCCCAGATGACAGGAACCCGCCTGAACGCACGCGGGTTCGCGTTGTGTCCGAAGGCCGTGTGTTGGCAGAACAACCCCTTCCCGCCGTCAGAACGTTAATTTCCACCCAACCCCTGATCATCGCGCTTACGCAAGATCGCAGTGGCCTCAATTACCTGCACCAGGCGGATTTGGCCACGCCCCATTGGCCATATGTAGCCGAAACGACTATCAGTTTTGGCCGCTCCACCGGCCTCAACAATCCTCGGTATCCATGCGCAGTCGCCTATCCTGAGCCCTTCAGCCTCCCTTCCTGCCCAGAGGCGTACACCGGTGCGGATTGCGTGGTTCTGGGAGATCTATCCCTCGATGCCCTCTCCGACGATCAATGGAACGCATTGATCCAGTGGGTGCGCGACGGCGGGGAATTGGTGATCTCCGGAGTACCGGATATCAGCCGCTTGCGAGATCCCAGGATTGCCCAACTTCTACCCATCATCCCGCAGGGAACCCGCCAGATGCCCAACCTCACGGCTCTTGCTGCCCGCTATCGCTCGCCCGGCGGGCCGGGTCCGTGCACCGTCGTCACCGGCAGCGTCCGCCCGGATTCCGTGTTGATTTGCACCCAAGGACCGGTACCCTTAATCCTAACGCGACGGGAAGGGTGTGGCGTCGTCGTGTTCACCAGCTTTGATCTGGCATCCCATCAGATACGCAGTTGGCCGGGATCGGTAGAGCTTTGGAAGGAGCTCATGCGGCTGCGCAATCCTGAGCTATCCGCTTCCGCCATTCTGCAACAGGAGCTTCAACGTTCCTCCAATTACTTTACGCCCCAGACATTCCTGCCGCCTCTGGGCGACGCCCTAGCAGGGCTCCAGGCAACGGCCGCCCCCGGGATAGGCTTTATAGGACTCTATCTTGCGGCGTACATCGTCTGCCTCGTCCCCCTGAATTATCTGATTTTGCGCAGAAAGGACCGCAGAGAGTGGGCTTGGATCACAGCCCCCATGGTGGTGCTTGCGTTCTCCATAGGAGCCTATGGAGTGGGATACGCGCTGCGGGGTTCTAGCGTTCGCCTGGGTTGCGCTACGATCCTAGAGGGAGCTGCCGGTGAGCGATCCCTTCGGGCCCTTACTCTTGCAACGATTTTTTCGCCCAGTCCCACAGCATATGATCTGCATATTCCCGATACTCAGGCAGTTGCGCGCGACGTCTTCTTTGCCCCAAATCTGCTAGGGGTAACGCCCCAAGACCTCACCGTGGAGGAAGGGCCCCGGCACGGCATTCACGCTGTGCCCGTGCGCATGTGGTCAACGCGTAGTTTCCAATTCGTAAGCCATGTGGATCTGAATGGCGAGATCGCAGCGACCTTCGCCCCTGGGAACCCCACCGGAACAGTGCGCATCACGAACAACACTTCGCTTCGGCTTACCAATTGCGCCGTGAGCTACGGCTACAACACCACGCAAATTGGGAATCTGGACCCCTATTCCACCACCCAGGCGCCGCTACGAGTTTCTGTAGGCGAGTCGTGGGGGCGTATCTCGCTCACGGAACCCATGCCAGGCGCTTTTCGCTATTACGGTGGGAGCAGTTTCGTCTCTCCTACCGGCACGCAGGAGGATCGCATTCGTCAAACGCTTGCCGCGGCCATAACGGGCAACTCGGCGCAGGTATCGGGAGCGGATCCGCTCCTGTTCACCGGATGGACTTACACACCCATTCCCACATTCACCGTGCATCCCGGCCGCGCAATCGTCCGGGGAGCTACACTGGTCGCAATTCATATCCCTCTTCCTGCACGATTTACACGTGAGGGCGTCCATCTCGGTCCTCCGCCTCGCAGCCGACAGGACCCATTCGCGCCGGCCCCTTCCTTCCGCGTGAAACGCCCTCTTCCGAGGCGGTTTTACCGGCTTGCCCCTCATGCAGGAAGGCGCCCATAGCTATGTGGGAAAACCCGGTCTTCGTGAAAGAGATTAGGTCCAAGTTTCGCGGGCGCATGAACCCGCGGATGCTTCTTCTGCTCGGTTTCGTGGTCCTCGCCATAATAGTTTGGGCACACTGGCAAGCGATCTCCTTTGTGGCCTCGTTTCCTTCCCGCGGCACCACAGCGGTTCTTTGGTGGTCGGCATTCACCATTCTGGCGGTTATCATATGGATCATTGGACCGGGCATTGCCGCCAACGCAATTTCCCAGGAGCGGGAGCAACATACCTGGGAAATGCTCCTATGCACCCTCCTTACGCCTCGAGAGATCATCCTCGGCAAACTCGCGGCTCGCGCCATGCCGTTGGCGGCACTGTTCGTAATCTTTCTGCCCTTCCTTGTGTATTGCTTTCCGTCGTCTGGGTTGCAACCATCCCAATTGCTCCATGGGCTTGCTCTCCTTATATGCTGGGGTTTCTTCTTGAGCTCCGCGGGGCTGTATACCTCGTGGGCCAGCCGCCATTCCCGCGTAGCTACTGCGTTGGCCTACTTGATTGCCTTTATCCCCATTATAGGGGTAGTTGCTGTAAATTCCGCCATCTCCATAGCCGGTAATCGCTGGGTGGACACGCCAATCTGGTGGCTCAGTCCCTTCCGGGCAGGGCAAGCGTTGTTTCAATTGCCAACGGACGCAGACAGCGCATCCGCCGTTCTTGCCTTCCACTTGCTCGTCTACGCGGGCATTGGCGCGGTGCTCGTTACCGGGATGATCCTAGGGATGCGCCGAAAGGCCGGCGATGGCCGAATGTAACAACCGGATCCACTTGGTACTGCGAGAGTTCTCTGTGGATGGGCACAGCATCCAACCGCGGTGCCGGGCGATATGGCCGGCGTAAAGGTTAGAATGTATGCAGTAAGGGAATGCACACCATGGCTCCTACGTTAGAAATCCTGCGTCTCACCAAGCGGTTTAAAGACCTAATCGCCGTGCGCGACCTCTCGTTCAGTCTTGAGGCCGGGGATATTTGCGGCTTCATTGGGCCGAACGGCGCGGGCAAAACTACCACGATCCGCATGCTCGCTACGCTCCTCGCCCCAACGGCGGGTACTGCCCGTGTGGCCGGTCACGATATCGTTCGTGATCCGGAGGGCGTTCGAGGTGTCATAGGGTACATGCCGGATTTCTTCGGCGTGTACGACGACATTAAGGTGTGGGAATACCTAGATTTCTTCGCCGCAGCATATCGCATACCCAAAGAGAAGCGCGTTCGGGCCATAGATGACGTCCTGGCCCTCACGGACCTCGGGGTAAAGAAGGAAGCATATGTAGAGGAACTCTCCCGCGGAATGAAGCAGCGATTGTGCCTAGCAAAAACGCTCCTGCACGATCCCGCCGTGCTTCTGTTGGACGAACCCGCTTCAGGTCTCGACCCCCGTGCCCGCATCGAGATCAAGGAACTCATCAAGGAACTGGGCAAGATGGGTAAGACGGTCCTGGTATCCTCCCACATCCTGCCGGAGCTGGCCGATTTCTGCAACAAGATCGGCATTATCGAGCGCGGAGAACTGCTTCTCTTCGGCGAAGTTGACGAGATTATGCGGCGCATCGCCGGTCATCAGACGCTGGACGTGCGCATCCTTGATGAGGCAGAAACCCCACCTTCAGATGGTGCCGGCCACGTGGATCAGGCGCTGAAGGTGCTGGCCGCCCTTCCGGATGTTCTAGAGGCACGCCACGAAGGCAATGGCCACATCACCGTCAAATACACAGGCCCTCCCAACGGTGAGTGGGCTGTGCTTAGGGCGTTGGTAACCAACGATATTAAGGTACTCTCCTTCTCAGCGCAGAGTGCGGATTTGGAAGACGTGTTCATGCGCGTCACCAAGGGAGCGGTGTCGTAAATGAGCAGCATCACGCGCCTTTGGTATGACAATCCGGTTTTTGTGAAAGAACTTCGCGCCCGCATGCGCGGCACGCGAGCCTATTGGTTGCTGGCCGGTTACCTCGCGGTTCTCTCCGGGGTCCTCTTCTTTTCCTACGTGGGCTGGTGGAACACGGCGCGCACGGGTGGTGGTCTTTCGGAAATTGGATCTGTAGGCACATGGTTCTATCAGATCATGATCGCGGTAGAAGCGTTCCTGGTGGTGTTCATCGCGCCCTCTATCACGGCTGCATCCCTCACGGTAGAGCGGGAACAGCGCACCATGGATCTTCTGGCAGTTACTCCCATCGCCCGCATCCAGATCGTCGTGGGGAAGCTCCTGGCCGCCGTCAGCTTCCTTGGTCTTCTTCTTTCTGCCTCCCTGCCCCTTGTGTCCCTGTGCTTCCTCCTGGGCGGTGTAGACGCCGGGATGGTGGCACGAGATTATCTGAACTTCCTTCTCTACGGGCTGGATCTAGCAGCCCTTGCGTTGGCGTGGTCCTCGGTGGCCCGCAATACTTCGGCGGCCATCTCTTACACGTACGCGACCCTTCTTGCGCCGTATTTGCTCGGCTCCCTGGTGATTATTTCGTTTCAGGCAACAGGTCCGGGAACAGGCACAACGAGCGTGCCTGCCACGCCTAAGGTTGGGGTTGCCGGCATGTGGCACGGGCTTTCATTCATAGCAGAAGCCGTAGGCACATTTGTGGTGTACTTGGCAGGCACCTCCATGCCCTTTGGTGCCTCGAACCAAGCGATCACATTTTACGGTCTGGCTGTGCCATGGTGGTTGCTCGCGATTGCCACGCACGGTCTAATTGTGGCGATCCTCGCCGGGATTGCGGCAATGCGGCTAGAGGTATATCCCGAGCGGAAAGCAGGATGGCTTCGGTTGCTTGTGGCGGCATTCGTGCTGACCCAGTCCTTCCTTTTCTTCGGCCTTAGAGTGGGCCGGGCGATCCCTTGGAACCTAGGACCACCGTTGCCTGGCCCACCATTTCAAGGCAGCTTGGTGCTCTCATATCCTCAGAGAGCCCTGTTGCTCTTCTATCCCCTCGCGATGCTTCTTTGGCTGGCCCCGATGTTCACCACGGGGCAAATCTCTTTGGGGCACCGTCCCAATCTGCGCCGCAGCCTGGCCCAGGGATGGCACCTTCAAAGCCTAAAAGCAGGGACCGTGGAGTCTGCTCTCCCGTACCTCCTATTGGTGCTCGCCGGCATACTCTTGCTTTTTGCGTTGAGCGTCGCCCCCATAGGCGCCGGCAACGCGCGCCTTACCACAAACGCGCTTGTCCTGGCGCTCCAAACCGGCGCGGCAACAGGCGCAGCAATTCTAGGCATTTGGTGTGTGGGATTGCTTCTGTCGGCACTCATCCCTAATCGGTGGACCGCGCTGATCATTGCCTACGCTCTTATCGCTTACGTTGCGCTGGCTCCGATTTTGGCAAACGGGAAAGCGGCGGTACAGTCTGCCGCACCGGGCGGCCTCTTTTTGAACCTTTATTATCTCAATCCGCTTGTTGTGCTTCTCGACGCAGGAACGAACGGAAAATTCTTCGCTTCGCTCAACCTGATCCCGGGAAGCACACCGGGCTGGATTTGCTGTATCCTAGGTTGGAGCGTGATCGCATTCATCGCCTTAGGCCTGTTCCCCTTGGCGGAACGGCGTGCATCCCGGCAATCGCACAAGGTCCGGCGAGCAGGCGGTCAGGATAGCGCAACCGAAATGTGACGGGTGGCCTAGGGCCGTACAGACAGGGAACGCAGATGATTCCGATGGAACTGCAGGCAAGCATCCGGGCAGCAAGATGGCGCCTACGCGCGATCTGTGCCATCCGCTGGGCGAGTCGGTTCCTGGCGGCTTCTGCTGCGATGGCCATCGTTTGGATCATCTTGGCGCGGCTCGGCCTTGTGCCAGATGTTGCCGTACGCGCACTTATTTTCGTGGGAGCCTCCGGCATCGCCTCGGCCCTGGCCATTGCGTTCGGTATCCCACTCCCGGCATTCGAGATCGCCAGGATCACAGACCTCCGAGGCCGAACAGGTGACCGCCTCGCCTCGGCCGTGGAGTTCCTCTCTCTGGGGCGTCAGGATCCTCTGGTTCAGTGCCAGGCCAACGACGCCGCCGCTCAAGCTGCCATTTTGGATCTAAGAAGCCTCTACCCCCTCGCCTTGCCCAGGGAGGGACTCGCGGCGATCTTGTTGACGATAGTTGCCGTTGCAGCACTCCTTGTTCCAAATGTGCCTCTTTTTTGGTCCGCCCAACGAAAGCAAGAGGCGGCAGAGGTCCGCAAGGAAGGCGTCCGCATTGAGCACGTGTCGCGTGATGCGCAAAGGGCCGCGGAGCGGAACCGTCTTGAAGAAACCCGCAAGGCGGCCATGGAAGCCCGAGCACTTGCCGAAGCGATGAAGCGCGGCAATCTCACAAAGAAGCAGGCCCTGGTTGCGCTTCAAAAGCTCACAGACCGCCTTGCTCGGCGCCAAGACGCCGTGGCCAACGCCAACGCAGCAAACAGCCAATCCTTGCGGAATGCCGCAGACCGCATCGCACGGTCCCCTGCATGGCGGCAGAAAGACGCCGGAGCTGCCAATGTTGCGACGCTAAACCGTGGAGACGCGCAGGCCCAAAGAGTCGCGCAGCAATTGCTACAAGCCCTGCGCTCCGGCGATGCTCGGGCGCAGAACCTTGCCCTCCAACGTATGGCTAACCTTGTGGAGAATGGCGCACTTTCGCCAGGAACATTGGCCCGTTTACAGCGTCAGTTGGCCGAGATGGGCCGGGTACTCAACAACACGGCCTTGCGCGAGCTTGCCAAACAACTTTCCGATATCGCCCGATTGCTGGAACGCACTTCGCTGGATAAGAGCACGCTGCGCCGTGTAGCCGCCATGATGCGGCAAGCCGGCGGTACTTGACTAAGCTGTAACCGGCCTTCGCTGGATGCGGAGCAGCTTGCAGCACTAATCGAGGCCCTTAAATCGGGGCGGTTGCGTCTTGTGGCAGGGGGAGGAGGCGGCTTACTCTGGGCCGGCCACGGTGTCAAAACCAACGCGATGGCAGGCAATCCCAAGGGGAAGCCGCGCCTTACGCTTGTGGGCAAGGGCGGCCAAGCAGCAACGCGCAAACAGGCCGCCGCGGCGTTCGCTCGGTATGCCGCCCAGCAAGCACCGCCGCCCAAACACATGCCCAATGCCCTTGTGAAAGGGCATCGCAATGCCAACGACACCGAGTTGGTGCAAGAGACCACGGGAGACCCTCAGCTAGGCATCCGGGCGGGTACACCGTTTTATCGGGTCTATGAGGAGAAGAGGCGCGCAGCGGAACAGGCAGCGTCGCGAGAGAATATTCCGCCTGAGATGCGTCACATTGTACGGGACTACTTTGAGCGCATCCACCCATAACGCTCTAGGCAGATCGGACCACGGAGGACTAAACCTTTGAGTGACACGGGAATGCAGCACATCGAGAAAGAGGTGGAGGTCTTTCGCAGCAATTACCAATCCATCCGCGAGCAGATCCAGAGAGTGATTGTAGGCCATGAGGAGGTGATTGAAGGTGTCCTCACGTGCCTCATCGCAGGCGGGCACGCGCTCCTAGAGGGGGTGCCGGGTTTGGGCAAGACTCTCTTGGTGCGCACATTGGCGGAAGCGGTAGATCTCACCTTTTCACGCATACAATTTACGCCGGACCTCATGCCCGCGGACATTTCGGGTACGAACATCCTTGTGGAGACGCCCGGAGGCGGTAAGGAATTCCGATTTCAGCCGGGCCCGGTCTTCGCCCAAATCATCCTGGCGGACGAGATCAATCGTGCAACGCCCAAAACGCAATCGGCCCTGCTTGAGGCCATGCAGGAACACGCCGTTACAGTAGCGGGTATGCGCCGTCCGCTTCGCGAACCGTTCTTTGTATTAGCCACCCAGAATCCCATTGAGATGGAGGGAACCTATCCCCTGCCCGAAGCCCAGCTTGATCGCTTCTTATTCAAGTTGACCGTTCGGTCCCCAAGCATGGCCGAATTGAAGGCGATCGTAGATCGTACCACGGGAACCGCCGAAGAACACGCCAAACCTGTGGTGGATGGTGCAGCAATCCTGACGATGCGGCAGCTTGCACGGCAGGTACCCATCGCCTCCCATGTTTTGGAATATGCCCTTGGTTTGGTACGCGGCACTCACCCGGACACAGAAATGGCGACGGACGCGGTAAAACGATATGTGCGTTTCGGATCGAGCCCTAGGGGCGCGCAGGCATTGGTGCTGGCCGCGAAGATCCGCAGTCTAGTCGCAGGACGCTTCAATGCTGCCATGGAGGATGTGCGGCAAGCCGCGTTGCCCGCGCTGAGGCATCGGATCATTCTTAATTTCGAGGGCGAGGCCGAAGGCATCTCTACCGATGACCTAATCGGCGGTTTGCTCGATCACCTGGAGGCAGCGTACCGAGCGCAGGCTATCGTTTAGCCAAGCGATTAGCTCGACCGTTGTAGCTATGCTCCTTCCCTATGCCACTGATGCGCGTGCCACTCAGCCTCCGTTGGCTGCCGTAGCGCTCATCCTTATCCATTTCGCTATCTTCGGCATTATTGCCTTAATCACCCTCACCCGAGGTCCCGAGGCACCTACCCATTGGTTCGCCGCCCTAAGCCTGGTTCCGGCATCGCTGCGGTTCTATAGTGTCGCCACGTACTGCCTTCTGCATGAGGACGTATTCCACCTTTCGGCAAACATGCTCTTCGTATGGGTCTTTGGTGGTCCCGTGGAAGAAGCGGCGGGCTGGAAGCGCTTTCTGGCGCTATATTGGGTGGCAGCCGTGGGCTCGGGTTTGGCCCAGGTGCTCACGGCTAGGGGCTTAGGAGGCGCCGTAGCCGAAATGCCCATCATCGGAGCCTCCGGAGCAGCCGCAGCACTCGTGGGAGCCTTTGCCGTTCGATACTATCGCGCCTCCATACGCTTCATTGGCCTCCCCTTCCGCGTGCCTGCCGCGGCGTTGCTGATGGGAGCTATTGCGGCGGAAGGAGCAGCCGCAGCACTCCAGGTGATGCACCCTGCATCTGCCGCCTCCGGCAATTGGGTGGCCCATTCCGGTCATCTGGCGGGTTCTGTGATCGGCATTTTATGGGCCCGCCTTACCGGATTGGCCAGCAGCGCGCATATGGAATACCTCCGAAGTGACGCGGCGAGGATCGCAGAAGACGGAGCCCCCATGTCCGCCATCCGAAGGTGGGAGGAAGTGTTGGCGCAGTGTCCTTCGGACATCCAGGCGAATGCGGAGATTGCGCTTTTGTGGGCAGTGGTTGGAGGGCGCGAACAATGCGCCGATCACTTCAGGCGGGCCATCTCGGGATGGATGCGCCGTGGAGATCGCCGTGCGGCCGCTGAGCACTTCTGCGCCATCCAGGCCCAATTGCCGTGTGACCTTGGGCTTAGCCATGAGGAGATGCTGTTTGTGGCCTCCGGACTGGAGGATCTGGGCCGGTACGCAGAGGCAATCGCCTTGTTGCAACAGGCAGGCAAACAAGAGCATGGCGGCGCAGCGTTCGTGAGGGCGTGCTCTCTTTTACTCCACAAACTGCACGCCCCCAATCGCGCCGCCGAGGACCTGCGCAGCTTTTTGGCAGACCATTCTTCCTCAGAATGGGGGCAGTACGCCGCCAACCTGCTGCGTGAAGCCGAGGAAGCCGCCAACGACAAGCACCATCAATCCCAACCTTGACACAGGCGCATTGTTTGCGGCTACAATAAGCAGTTCCAGATCATGGACGAAGGCTAAGGGCAGCCCTTGCGCTATCTTAACGGGTTTATTCTCATCGGAATTATCCTGCTCTTCATCAGCGTTGCCGGAATGGTGAAGGGCAATGCGCTCCTAACGGAACCGGGGCAGCCAACCAACGCGTATGCCTGGCTGGAATACTTGGCAGCGGCCATCCTTATGCTGGTGAACGGCGCGGTTTCTATTTGGAATGCCCGCCGGCACGAACAGCGTGCGGGGCAATCGGCACCGGCGGAGCCGGACGCATCCTCGCGCGCAGCGTCCGGTCCGGCACCTGCGAAGCGTCGTGAACCCTAACTCCAACAGAAGGTGTGCGCATGAGCCTTGAAGACCTTACCATCAACGAAGTTACGTGTTTCGAGTGTGGCAAACCCATTCCCTCCATCCCGGCGTGGCTCTCCACCGCCAAGGTGAAGTTTCAATGCGATGAGTGCCGGCAACGGCATCCACGCCCGCCTGGGATGGTGGAATTGGATGCGCGCAGGGTCTTGGCGCATTCAGATGAGGTGGTGGAGGATCTGGACGAAGCGGTGCTCCCCGTAGATGAGGAGATAGAGGAAGAACCGGACCTCCTTGAGGATGCCGACGACCTCGGCGAATAACCTCCTGCAAAACCTTCTACCCCCCAAGGTGAAGCAAGCACACGTGGCGCAGCCTTACCTTGGGGGTTTGCGCGTCTTGCCGCGGCGCTCGGCCATTTCGGCTTCGGCATAGATCTCCGCCAAGGCCAGGTACGGGTTCATGGGCGGACCCTGGTTCGCCTCTTGTTCCGCCCGAAAGGCAGCGATACGCTCATCAAGGCGCTTCCAACTGCGGCGTACAATTGTTATGAGCCAGCACGTAACGGCAGCACCACCGGCAAGGTAAAGAATCCTGGCGATGGTCCACATAGGGATCCCTCCCGGCGCGTCAAAGGCCCAGCACGTCCGAAACGGCACGCATTCCGGCGAGGCACTGGGCGATGTGCTCATCCAAACCGATGCCTAATTCCTCAGCCCCCTGGATTATCTCTTCTCTGGACACCTGTCGGGCAAAGGCTTTGTCTTTCATCTTTTTGCGCACGGATGTAACTTCTACGTCGGCCAGTTTCCGTGATGGGCGCACGTACGCAACGGCCATGATGAAACCGCAGAGCTCGTCCACCGCAAACAGCGTCTTTGCCAAGAGTGTGTCCCGCGGGATTCCTGTGTACGAGGCATGGCCTCCAATGGCCTGAATAATCTCTTCCGGCCAACCAAGCTCACGCAGGATCGCCATGCCTTTCAGCGGGTGATCCGGCGCCTGAGGCCACCGCTCATAATCGAAATCATGGATAAGGCCCGTGATCTCATATAAGGCCTGGTCGGCGCCGAAGCGCTTCGCATATGCTCCCATAGCCGCTTCAACTGCCAGGGCATGCTTCAGAAGGCTCTCGCTTTGTGTATATTGCGTGAGGAGCGCCCAGGCGTCCTCTCGGGTCGGCATCATGTTACATCCCCATAATGTGGTAGCCTGCATCCACGTAAAGGACCTCGCCTGTTATGCCCCGAGCCAGCGGGCTCATCAAAAACGCAACCGCGTCCGCCACCTCGTCCGCGCTAATTCCTCGCTTAAGGGGCGCATGGTCCGCCACGTGTTTCAGCATGGATGATAGCCCGGCGATGCCACTGGCTGCCAGCGTCTTGATAGGCCCTGCGGACACGGCATTAACACGGATATTCTCTGGGCCTACGTCGGTAGCAAGATACCGCACGCTGGACTCCAGGGCAGCTTTGGCTACTCCCATTACATTATAACCGGGAACAACCTTCTCGCTTCCCAGATACGTCAGTGTCACGATAGATCCACCCCCAGCAGCCTTCATCAACCCTCGGGCTCCCCGCGCAAGGGCAATCAGCGTGTACACGCTGCTGTTCATCGCTAACGTAAAGCCCTCCTGGGATGTGTTGATGTACTCGCCTTGCAGCTCCTCACGCTTTGCGAAGGCAATGGCGTGTACGAGGCCATCTAGTTGCCCGCCGAACGCCTGTGCCACGCCATCGTACATCCGGGCTACGTCCTCGTCTTTGGTAGCGTCGCAGAGAAAGATGGAAGCACCCTCAATTCCTTCGCTCTCCAGAAGTTTGTGCACATCGTCCCGCTCCCGCTCGCTGTACACGGAAAAGGCCGTTTGCGCACCTTCCCTCAGAACCGACAAGGCGCAATGCCACGCGATGGACCATTTGTTCCGAGCACCGCACACCAAAATCCGTTTGCCTGCAAGAATGCCTTCACTCACTCTTTACTCCTCCCCATCACCCGTCCAGCAGGGAATGAAGGTGAACACGGGGAACCATCGGCCCGAGGCTATACGTCTTAGCATCCGGCGATGTCACTTATCCTTGCTGGACGGCCAATCCCCTCTTCCTGGATGCGCAGATCCAGGGAAAGGAGGTGGATACAGCATACCCTGTAGGACCATGATCGAGGGAGCGTTCTGTTGGTACATGCATTAAAATGGGCAGGTTGGAACCTTTTCTTGGCCTTCGTGCCGGTGGTGCTCGCCCACTTGCTGGCCTGGGGATGGTCGCGCACGACGAAGAAGCCTCGCCTGCCCGCTACACTCGGGATTCTTTTAGGCATCGTATGGTTTCTCTTTCTGCCGAACAGTTGCTACCTGCTAACGGAGTGGCGGCACCTCCTCTTCGATCCGAAGTGGATGTTAGCGGTAGAGAACAGCAAGGGGCAAGACCACGGTGCGATGCTGGCTACAGCCAAATCGGCGCTACTCTTTCTGGGTTATAGCGGCGCCGGGACACTGATGTTCGTTTTGGCGATCCGGCCCGTGGAGCGGATGCTTCGCGCAGCCGGCGGCCGTTTCTACCTCATTGCACCCCTCTTCTTCTTTATGATCTCATTAGGCGTGTACTTGGGACTGATCGAGCGGCTCAACTCCTGGGACGCCCTCACCCATCCCGCTCTCGTGTGGGAAGCCATAGACGATGCCCTCTTCAACCGAACCGTCCTGGCGGCAGTTGCTGTGTTCGGAGGGATTCTTTGGGCCCTCTATGAAGCGGTGGATCTTTGGGTGGATGGCTTGCGGCAATCCCTGGTGAACATGGGCATCCTCCGTAAGTAGCGCGTTGTTGACAGTGCGCCCAGGAAGGCGCATAATGCTACATGAGGAGTGAAAAGGCCATGAAGTCTGCTGCATGCGCCCTACGTAGGTTCGGGCAGGCGCCCGGGTTCCGTATCGGGCCGCCTGCGGTCTGGCGGATCCTGTGCCACATTGGAGCAGCGCTTTTCCTCGTCACCGCAACGCTCACCTCCTCAGCACAATCGGTGCCTGCTCGTGGCACACCTGTGGTTGTCACCGCCCGGATCGAGGGGCTCATTATGCCGCCCACGCGTGATTACATTGCCCACGCCTTAAGGCGCGCAGAAGACACTGGGGCTCAGTGCCTCTTGGTGCAGATCAATACGCCGGGCGGGCAAGCGGAAGCCATGCGGGGTATCGCTCAGCTCTTCCTGAACGCACGTGTCCCAATCGTGGCCTATGTGGCGCCAGATGGTGCACAAGCAGCGTCGGCAGGCGCAATTGTTGCCCTAGCCGCCAATATCCTGGCCATGGCGCCGGCTACAAATATCGGCGCGGCGCACCCGGTGCTCATGACCGGCGGAGATATTCCCGGCGATATGAAGACGAAGATGGTGAACGACATGGCCGCCTTCAGCCGGGCGCTTGCCGAGAAGCGGAAGAAAAGCCCTCAGATTGCCGAGCAGTTTGTGCGCAATTCCATCTCGCTTTCTGCGTCCGAGGCACTCAAGGACCATATTGCAGACCTTATCGCTCCCAGTCGCAGCTTTCTTCTGCAAACGATCAACGGCCGGCGTGTGGAGACTGCGGCAGGCCCGGTTACGCTTCACACGAATGGAGCACGGCAAGAGGCGGAGGAACCGTCCTGGATTCAGGCGCTCCTCATGGTGCTTCTCAATCCCAACGTGGCCCTCATCCTTGGCGCTGTGGCCCTGTACGGGATTATCGCCGAGATCCAACACCCCGGCGCAATTGTGCCTGGTGTGGCAGGAAGCATTGCACTGATCCTCTCTCTTTACGCCATGTCCGTCCTTTCCGTGAATGCTGCCGGGGTAGCGCTCATCCTCTTGGCATTCCTGCTCTTTGGTATTGACCTTTATGCTCCCACCCATGGCGTGTTGACGGTAGGGGGCATTGCATCCTTCATTGTGGGTGCTCTCATGATCTTCAACGATGCACAAACGGGGGTGCAGGTGTCGTTGGTAGTGGTTGTGAGTTTGGCTCTGGTCACCGCCCTCTTCTTTGGCACGATATTGGCGGCGCTGGTGCGCGCACGCCGAAGACCGCCGGGAAGCGGTCCGGAGACTCTTATCGGCCAATCTGGCGTAGCGCGCACGAACTTGGATCCCAATGGACTGGTATTCTGCGACGGCGCATTTTGGAAGGCCATCAACGTAGGCGCCGAACCTGTGCGTGCCGGCGACGCCGTGCGGGTAGTAGCCCGCGACGGCCTCACCCTCCGCGTTCAGAGAGCAGAAGCCCACCAGCCCGAGCCGGTGTACGTACAGCAGGAACTGACCCAGTAGCAGTGGGCTTACGGGGAAAATTCGAGGAGTTCGGAATATAGCCGCAGGGAAATGGAGGTCTTCGCGATGAAGGAGTTGTTCGACCTAGTGACGCAGTTCATCGGCGTACCGTTGGCAATCCTGATCATCCTCGCCTTGGTCGTGCTGCCAGCCGCGATCAAGGTGCTGCCCGATTGGGAACGGGCAGTAGTGCTGCGATTAGGCAAGTTCCACCATATTGCCGGGCCGGGCGTAATTATCCTATGGCCCTATCTCGATCGTGCCATACGGGTGGACACCCGCATCGTGACCATGGACGTGCCGCGTCAAGAGATGATGACCCGAGATAATGTTCCGGTTACCGTAGACGCCATCGTTCTCTTCAAGGTGGTAGATCCCAAAGGGGCCATCCTCCGTATCGAGAATTACATCCGAACTACCTCACTCATCGCTCAAACAACGCTTCGGAGCACGATCGGGCAGGCAGAACTTGACGAGCTCCTTGCCCAGCGCGATCGCATAAATCAGAAGCTGCAGGCCGTCATAGATGAACAAACAGAACCCTACGGCGTGAAGGTCACCGGGGTGGAGGTGCGCGACGTTGCGCTCCCCGAGAGCATGAAGCGAGCCATGGCAGCCCAGGCCGAGAGCGAGCGAGAGCGCCGCGCCAAGGTCATCAATGCCGAAGGTGAGCTCCAAGCCGCCGAGAAGCTAACGCAGGCCGCAGCCCTCATCGCGACCCAGCCTGCGGCGTTGCAGCTTCGATTTCTGCAGTCCATGCGCGAGATCGCTTCCGAGCGTTCCACGATGACGATTCTGCCGGTACCTATAGATCTCCTGACGCCCTTCATGGAGATGAAAAAGAACCTTGCCGAGAAAGGGTAATCGGCCTCTCCAAAAGGCCTTCATTTCTCCACGCGAGGATGCGTTGTGCGTTGCCCGCAATGCAATACCGATAACCCCGAGGGAGCCGCATTGTGCGCCGGGTGCGCTGCCCCCCTCACGGCGTATGCGGGGGCAGTGTCCGCCGATGTCAATTCTGAGCGGCTGGCGCAGCTTGAACGCCTTCGGGTGCGTCCGCCCGCCGTATTGGCTCTAGTAGGGTACGACGTGTTGGTGCTGACGCTAGGCCCGGTACGCGCCGTAATGGAAAGCTTGCGGGCGCAACCGGCGCTGAGCCCGGACCAAACCAATTACATCGGCCACGCCTTCGGGGCAGTAAGCACGGCGCTGTTGAGTTTGGTGATGCTTCCCGTGGCGATCGGCCTACTTCTTGCCGCGTATTGGGCCTGGACACAGCGATCTGCAGGTTGGTGGGCAAGTATGGCCGTAGCGGCGCTTGTGGGCAGCGGCGCGCTGTTAGGCGTGGGAGTGCCGGGCCCATTGCGCCTACCTGCACTCGCCGCCGGCGCTGCTGTGCTGATCGCGGGCTTCACCCCCCGACTACGAGAGTGGTATGGCATACAATAGAAACATGCGGGCTACCCCGCACCCGAAACATAAGAGAGGAGAGAAGTTGTGAGCATAGCATCGGTTCAAGCCGAGATTGACGCTTCCCTGCGCGAGGCAGCCCTTCGCGCTGTGCAGGAGGGCCATGGTAAGGAATTCCCAAGTCACCCAGCGCTGGCTAAGCTTCGCAGTTTGGGCACGGAACTCTGGTTGGATACCGGCCTGCTCGAAGAGGCACGCCCCCTGTGGCACCGTGAATTCACGGCCCTCACAACAAATAACACGTTAGCGAACCAAGTTGTCCAGACCGGTGTAATGGATGATTTGGTGCGCCAAGCCGCTAAGCAGCTCAATTCCTTAGGCGCGAGCCTGTCGGAAACGGACCGCGTGATGGAGCTCGGCTTCATCGTAAATTGCCACATCGCCCTCCGGCTTATCGCAGCCATGGGAGCACGGGTGAGCGTGGAACTCCATCCGTCCGTGGCACAGGACTTGGACCGCACCCTCTTTTTCGCTCAGCGGTACTACGCCATATGCCCGGAGCGGTTCATCATCAAGATTCCGTTGACTCCAGAAGGCATCTGCGCCGTCGCGCGGGCTTCAGCCCAGTCCATTCCCATCAACTTTACGTTGGGGTTCTCCGCCCGGCAGAATTACGTTGCGGCCCGCGTGGCGAACCCCGCCTTCGTGAATGTCTTCCTCGGCCGCCTCAACAACGTCGTAGCCGATAACGGATTGGGCGACGGGCGGAATGTAGGGGAACGAGCGACCCTCGCCTCGCAAGCGGCCGTCGCCAAGCTAAGGCGAGAGGGGAAGAGCGCATCTCGGCAGATTGCCGCATCCATGCGTGAAGCTGCTCAGGTGACAACTCTGGCGGGAGTGGACGTCCACACCATGCCCGTGAAAGTAGCCAAAGGCTTTCTGGACGCCGCACCAGACCCTTCCGCCCTTACATCGAACGTTGACGCAGACCTCCCGGTGCATCTCAACCCAGAGGCAGACGCGCAACGCGTTGCCGTACTGTGGGAGATTGACGACCGCATCCAAGCGCTTGCAGATGATTTAAAGCGCTTGGGGCCTACGAACATAACCGGCGACGATATACGCAAGGCAGACACAGACCACGGCACCCATATGTTCCACCGCTTCACGCCGGAAGAGGTCGCCGATATCCAGAAACAAGGAAAGATCCCCGACCTGCGTCGGTGGCAATCACAGCCCCTACTGGCCCTAGACGACTTAATGACACAATCCGCCCTTCAATCCTTTGCCGTAGACCAGGCGGCTCTGGATGCACGGTTGAAGGCGCTGGCCCAAACATCCGGCGTCTAAGGCTCCGTGATAGTACCGGTTTCCCGAACATTTGGCGGCAATGGCACACCTTTTGCAGTCTCTTCAACTTGGATGGGACGCGCCGAACACGAGGCCATCCCTGCGCAATATTGCCTGTGGAGAGGTTCTGCACAAGTGGCCATCAAGGGAAAAGTCAAATGGTTCAATGATGCCAAGGGATATGGCTTCATCCAAAGCGAGGATGGCGTAGACGTGTTTGTACACTATAGCGCCATCGTGATGGAGGGCTTTCGATCTCTGCGCGAGGGCCAAGACGTTTTGTACGAGTTTGTGGAAACGCCCAAGGGAAGGCAAGCCGCCAACGTGGTTCCTATGGCCTGATCCGGTAGCCGCCCGGCACTACGCCGCAGATGGCCGGGCACCCGGTAATTTAAAGCGCCAAAGGATAGCAGGAATTTCACGTGTGGAAAGCGAAGGAACCTTTTACCCGCATTAAGCGCTATTAAGCTTAACGGAACCTGGCGGGCACCAGCCCCCAACAACCGAGCACTCCGGAAGGGCCCCATTGCTGCGGCCGCGGCCGGATCGCTGATCCTTGAGGGAGGTTCGTGGAAGGAGAGGAACCTGATGAAGGCGTTTATCGAACAACTCGTTCAAGCTGTAGTGGACCTGCCCGAACAGGTCCGTGTTGAGGAAGAACCGGGCGAAAACGCCACCACCTACCGTGTGCACGTGGCCCCGGAAGACCTCGGGAAGGCAATTGGCAAACAGGGGCGCATCGCGAATGCCATGCGTGTGCTGGCTAAGGCCAGCGCAATGAAAGAGAAGCGCAAGGTTTATCTAGAAGTGGTAGGAGCCCCCGCAGAGACCGCCTCTGACTAGAGCGGACCATACGTCGGGCGGCCGATCCGTGCCGCCCGACACCCCTCCTCGGATATACCTCCACAACTTTGATCCACGTTCTTGCCCCGCCGCCTGCGGCCCGTCATCGGCGAAGGGCCGGGCGGCGAACGGCTATGATTGTGCCTAAAGGTTTTCCCCGTCTGTTTCCATAATAGTAGTGTCGCCAAGTGCGAGTGCGCTCAGTGCCGCATCTCCTTGCCTATGAGCGAGCCTATGCCAGCCGAAAGCACGCCAATCCGCATTGACCAGGAAGTATTCCAGCAGATGCTGGAGAAGAAGCTAGCGGATCTACCGCCGCTGCCTGCCGTAGTCACGCGCATCATGCAGACCGTCAATAATCCAGATAGCGGAGCCGAGGAGCTCAACCGCCTCATATCGCTAGACCAGGCCCTATCTTCTAAGATGCTCCGTATTGTGAACTCCGCTTATTACGGCTTCCCTAAGCGCATCGGCACCATTACGCATGCCATCGTGATCCTGGGATTCAACACGGTGCGCAATCTGGTGCTTGGAGTATCCGCCTTCGGCATCCTTACGCGCAAAGGCGGCATCCCCGGCCTCAACCGCCGCATGTTCTGGGAGCATTCGGTAGCGGCCGCTGTGGGCTCCGGCATCGTGGCCCGGCAGAAGCAACCCCGCAATCGTACGCTTATGGAACAGGCGTTCCTAGGTGGATTGCTACACGACATCGGCGAGCTGTTTTTGGACTGCTACTTTCCCGCCCAGTACACCCTTACCCTTGCGCATGCGGCCCGCAACGAGATCACCATGCTTCAGGCCGAGCGCGAGGTGTTGGGGATAGACCACACCACCATTGCTGCGCGCATCTCAGAAACATGGAACTTCCCGCCCATCCTCGTCGCTTCCACCAGTATGTGGGAAGAACCCAATCCCGAGCATGAGTTCTTTCCTAGTGCAGCCACCGTTCACGCGGCGGACTACTTTGCGTGGCAAGCCGGCTACGGCAGCACAGAGCATCTCAGCGCTCCGCCGCTTTGCGATGCAGTGGCCGAATGGCTAGGCTTCACAGATGCCGACTTCGAGTGGATGGAGAACGAGCTCCAGTCTCAATTCGAATCTGCGCGCACCCTTGTAGAGATCGCCCCCGCGGCGTAGCCGAACCTAGCCACCTCGGCCCCGTTTCTCCAGCCCAGCGTGCATGTTGTGGGCGGTCCGGCAGGAGTCTTTCCACGCCACTAAGAAGTTTAAGGTGCTTTCACTTCGTGGACTCAGTGGTCACCTTGGTACTGCCTGGGCTATTGACTTACGCCGTAGGATCACTCAAGCCGGGTATCTGCGTGAGCACACACCGCCTCAACCGCGTTCGGCGAGCGATGGCCGCATTCGTTCTATGGGGAATGAGCGCAGGTTGCAGGTATGGCGCAGAAAACCTAACGCTACGCACCACGCCCCCAAACGGGCCGTGGTTCAGCGATGTAGCCCGGCAGTCTGGAATTCGTTTCCGGTGGGGGCCCAAACATATTTCGCCGGTAACAGCGCTGGACGCCTTTGGCCACGGTTGCGCTTTTTTGGACGTGAACCGCGATGGCCTGCTGGACATTCTGTTGGTGGGGGAACCTACTGCAGCTCTCTTTGTGAACCGCAACGGCTCGGAGTTTGAAGACGTTTCCGCCCGGGCCGGCTTGACAACCGTCCGCGGGGCTTGGGAAGGATGTGCCGCAGGCGATTACGATGCGGACGGACGAGTGGACCTTCTGCTCACAGGATACAATTGCCTTGCCCTGTTGCACAACGTAGGAGGTTTGCACTTCAACGACACCACCCACCAAGCCGGGCTACGACCCAATGGTTGGTGCAGTAGCGCAGGTTTCATGGACCTCGACGGGGATGGTTACCAAGACTTGTTCATCGGCAACTATGTGATCTACAACGACAAAACCCCACACTATTGCAACCTTGGAGGCGGCGTTCTCAGCGGCTGCCCGCCGCAAACTTATGCTCCCCAGTTTGGGCATCTGTATCACAATAATCGCAATGGAACGTTCACCGATGTAACAGGCACATCTGGCCTCGCCGGCCATATGGGAGGAAAGTGCCTGGTGGTGGCCTTTGCAGATTACGACAATGACGGACGCGTGGACTTTTACCTAGGCAACGACGGAATGCCTGCGGACCTGTTCCGCAACCTTGGAAGGATGCGCTTTAGGAATGAGGCCCTCTCGGAAGGAGTGGCCCTGGGCGTATATCAGCAAGCTCAAGCGGCCATGGGTGCCGATTGGGCCGACTACAATCGGGATGGCAGGCTGGATCTGATTGCAACGAAGTTCTCCCACGAACCGGTGTCCCTATACCGCAACCAAGGCCCGTATTTCGACAATGTAAGCCCGGTTGTAGGGCTCGCAGATCCTACCCTACTCATGCTGAGCTTCGGAACTAAGTTTTTAGATGTGGATAACGACGGATGGCCAGACCTCCTCTTTGCCAACGGTAGCGTTTATGACACTGCGAACAGGATTGATCCCCAAACTTCGTATCTCGAACCGCTCCAGCTCTTCATGAACGTGAAGGGTCGGCGCTTTGAGGAGGTTACCAAATCCGCCGGTGCGCCGTTTGAACGGATGATCCTTGGCCGTGGCTTGGCAACCGGGGATTTCGACAACGATGGCCGGGTGGATGCGCTGGTGGTGGACGACGAGGGAGGGCCCCTACTATTACACAATGAAACACGTACCAGAGGCCACTGGCTGGAGGTAGAGCTACGTGGGCGACCGCCGGATTGGTTGGCGTACGGAGCCCGCGTAACATTTCGCCATGGACGCGATGTCTGGATCCAGGACCTTTCCTCCTCCTCTAGCTACCTCTCAAGCTCTTCGCCATGGCTTCACTTCGGGCTAGGCAGTATCACACAGATCCATTCGATCAGCGTGAGGTGGCCCAATGGACAATGGGAAACGTTCGCGTGTGGCCCCGTGGACCGGCGCATACGCTTACGTCAGGGGGAAGCCAAACGTTCTGCATATTATCCTCGCGAATAAACAAGGGGCGAAGAGGAGACGCTTCAGATGGTATTGCAGCGCATCCCGAGATTAAGAACGGCACCTGGTAACCCAAGCCCTCTTCGTTTGATCGTTCCGGCAATCGGAGTGCTATTGCTCGCGGTAATCCTGCGATTGGTGCTGACAGGTGCTCTGGCGCGATGGGAAGCCGCCAGAATGTCCGACAGCGCCCTTCAGAAGGCCGCAGCCAGCGCACATGCGCCATTCGCTGTGGTGTTCGAGCTGGCCCGGAGGCTGGAACGCGCCGGGAATTTCCCTGCAGCCGCCAAAGCCTATCAGCACGCCGCGTCCATAGACCCAACCGCCTCTGAGGCATGGACGGGTTGGGGGCGCGCGGAATTCGCGGCCGGGAATTGGGCTGTGGCCGAACGCGTCCTAGGTAAAACGGTCCAACTGTGGCCGCAGCACGCAGAAGCGCACTTCGTGCTGGCAGCGATCCTCGACGGCACATTCCGACGACGGGCTGCACGGGAGCAATTGAAGATCGGTCTAAAATGGAACGGATCCCGAAAGGAGGCGTGGCTTTCCCTGGGGCGCCTGGACATGCTTCTTGGCGATCCACGCGGCGCCGTAGAGGCGTTTTCTGTGGCACGCAGAATGGATGCAGGACTCACGTCCCTCCATGGCCCGTATGGAGCCGCACTGCTTGCTGCCGGGCGCATACCTGAGGCACGTAAGGAACTGGAAGCCGCACTAAGGGCCGATCCGTCTGATCTTGAGGCGCGCCTACAACTTGCCCGAGCCTTACTCACCACGCCTCAGGGGCCCGACCGTGTC
>Ga0078972_1005264_pt1 | contig 33225 bp, 29 predicted proteins | sample YelNatPaOPGAMG01_FD_67568 | JGI IMG/M metagenome (GOLD analysis project Ga0078972, IMG submission 67568) | Hot spring thermophilic microbial communities from Obsidian Pool, Yellowstone National Park, USA - OP-RAMG-01 (SPADES assembly) (version 2) | ecosystem: Environmental > Aquatic > Thermal... | reverse complement strand
AACCGTTGCGTGTGGAAGAATACGAAACCCGCTATCGCCAACAGCAAGTGCGCCACCTGCAGAAAAAAGCCGCCCGCCTCGGGTTTCAGCTAACACCAGCGTAGTTGCTGTTTCCCAGGAAGCTTTGTTAGGCGTTTTTGACCTCAATGGTAGTTTGTGCTCGGCTGGCAACACCATAAATATATGCTGACAGACCTTCATGCTTGATTTCAAAGCGTTTTGTCATCGCCAAGTATAGCAATGCAAAAATCCTGAAAAGACCGTAACCCAGTAAAACGCCTATCGCATTCATAAGAATATCATTGACATCAATAGTGCGATAGGGATACCTCAGGAATAAAGAAATAATTAGTTGGGTTGTCTCGAAGCCGAATCCAAGAACAAAACCTAACCAGATGAAGTTTCTAGCTTTTAGTTGTATGATGAAATTCAACCCAAATCCAAAAGGCATGGTCAAAATGACATTGTTAACTATGCCCAAAAAACTGGCTGGGGTTAGCCCATATTGACCAAAATAAAAAGGTATGAGGTTTATCTGTGACATTAATGACTCCTCTCTCATTACGTCTACATAGAGCCCATTAATTTCTATTGGAAAAAATACCCTATCTATCGCTAAAAAAACATATGCCCCAAATATTGAGAGAAAAAACAAGTATGACAGATTGTGTGTTCTGTGCCACAAAATAGCTAACGTGGTAACTGATATCAATATCGCTATTGGCCAAAGCGAAGTTCCTGTGTCGTTATATAGTATCTCCATTTTTATTTATTTCCTCTTTTTGAAAAATATCTTGAGGCTTTGAGCTTTTACTCAAAACCTCAAGATTCGTTATGTCAATTATTTTGTCACAAGGCTGCCAGAGCCTGTTACTTCACGATCATCAGCATCCGCTCTCCAAATTTTCAGATAATATTTACCCGCAGGTATTGAGCCACAGGCTTTACTAAAACTTTGTGTTTGATTCCACAGTAGCGGTACAGGAATTGGTCCTGCTGTGCATACTATTGCATTATTGCTCCATTTTCTCACCTCAAAATACCAAGGCTTGGCTGTCGGTGGATTCCCATATACCGCTGTTGTCGTTATGGTTCCACTGATTGTCAAAGCGCCAGCAGTCATCTGGTGAGAAACTCCATTGGTTTTTCCATTTATCACACGCCCATCGTAAAATGCAAGGAAAGACCAACTGCTTGTGTTCGCAAAAGCGGGCGTTGCCATGATGAACATTGCAAGCAATACAAATATGCTGGTAATCGCTTTGTTTCTGATAGTTGAAATCTTTGGTAGTTTTTTCATTTTCTTGTCTCCTTGAAATTTGTTATGAGATTTGAACGATTTGCTGACTTACTATCTACTTACTCGAAAAAGAATTTATGTCATTTTACCTCCTTGCCTGAAACGCCTAACGGCCTGCGCTTCAGTTGCCGCCATGATACGCCATGCCCCAACGCCTGAAGACGCCGAAGGCGGTCGGCCTGCAAGTGCGCGTTGGGCGCAACTCCATGCCACAACAAGACTCTTGATATTATGAAACCCGCTACCGACAACAGCAAGTGCGCTACCTGCAGAAAAAGGCCGACCGACTCGGGTTTCAACTCGTCCCAGCGTAGGCGCTGTTTACCAGAAGCCGAGGTTGGCTCTTATCTTACAGTCCATTTGCCAGCCAATTACTGCACGCTCAATAATGATGTTGGCATCTAAAACATGCGGCTTTCATCGCAAAGATTACTGATTATATGAGACCTTCTGAAAGATGACCATCCACAAGACGCAGGACGCGGTCGCATTTCCTGGCCACACGTTCGTCATGGGTTGCAACCAACACCGATGCCCCTCGTTCCCGGATTGCCAGAAACAATTGCACAATCTCTTGCGCTGAAGTTCCGTCTAGCGCGGCAGTCGGTTCGTCTGCCAGAATGACCATCGGTTCATTGACCAACGCACGTGCAATGGCCACCCGCTGACGTTCCCCGCCGGATAACTCCCATGCCTTTTTGTGCAACGCCCACTCCAGATTGACTTGCTCCAATACCTGTTGCACCTTACGCCGGCGCTCTGGCCGTTTGAGCCGGATATCCGCATATTGCAGTGGAATTACCACGTTGCTCTCAACCGATTCATCCTCGATCATGGCAAACTCTTGATGGACATATCCGAAAAATTGATTGCGCAGCCGTGCCCGGCTGCGCTCATCAACGCCCACCGGTTTTCCTCTGACCAACACCTCGCCGGCTGTTGGGCGGCTGATCAACCCCAAGATACTCAGCAAAGTGGATTTACCACTTCCCGATGGGCCCATCAGGGCCACACACTCGCCGGCAAAAATACGCATCCCCACATCTTCTAAAGCCACCACCGGCATTCGCCCACTGTGAAAAATCTTAGACACATGGCGCGCTTCCAGTATCGCTTCCATCTACCACCCTCCCAGGCCTTCCTTCCCCAACACTTCACGCGTCAGAGAGAACCACAAGTAGGCAAAAGTAACAACGAGACAGGGCATAACCCACAGCGGAGTATTGGGCGCAGGAGCATCCGCGAGAACCAGGAACCTCTGAAGCAGAAACAGCACAATCATTTCAGGTATCAATATGACGGCTGCCAGGAATCCTCCAATGCGGAGGCTGAGGTGAAGAGGGGTAGCCCCATACATTTGCCGAATCTTCAACGCCCGGCGTTCCTTTTGTATCACCAGGCGCGCCGAGGAGACAAAAGCCATCAAAGCCAGGACAAGAAAGGCAAGTATTCCCACGATATACATTGCAGAACGCATCATAATCTCCCGGAATCTTTGCGGTTGTTCCACAGAGACACTATGAGGGACGAGAAATAATTTTCCCTGCGCCGCGCCGGATACGAAAGTATCCACGGTAGACTCGGGCGGATCTAGCAAAACGACGCGGGTCAACAATTCTTCCCGCTCGATTGGAGCAAGGCGGGGAATCATTCGCGTCAATGCCCGAACCACGATGCGGTGATCCAGTGGCAAACCAGCAACGTTAACATCAAAGAACGTGGCATGCCTCGGCAAGGCTTTCTCTACCGGAATCTCTTCCCCACCTATCGTCACTGAAACAACCACGCCTTCAGGAACCCTGGCTCCACGCATTGCGCACGGTGCAGGATCGCATAGATGCAGCTCTGGGAACAGTTCAGGCACAACGTCGCCAAACAACACCAGCACCGGGTATCCTCCAGCAAAATCGGGATCGTCAAGCGCCATATTGTATACAATCGCCGCGTAGGCGCGCTGCTGATCGATCAAATCCATCACATCTTGCACAACATCTTCTCCCACCCGACTTACTTCGCCGCCAGGAGGATAGTACGGAGTAAAAAACACAGCATGGCGTTCACGTAACTGCCGCCCCCCCTTCAGTACAGCCACCTGAGATAAGACATCTACCAGAGCCAGGGATAGCACTGCGGCGGCTATCGTAATCAAACCGGCCAGGGTGAACATCACCGGCCAACGACGAAGCGCGACGCTGAAACCGCCTCTGATTTCATCCAGCAAGGTTCACCTCATACCGCAAGCGGATGACGAGAGAAAGAGCGAACAGCCACGTCAAGGCGGTCATGATTGCTGCTACAATAGTTGCAATTCCCAAAGTGAACATCTCCTCGGCAGACAGATTCACCTGACCTATGGCGGCTACCAGACCGCCAGCAAGCACGCCCCCCAGCAGACTCCCTGTTGTCAGACCAGGCAACCCATTCGTGAAATTCTCCTCCACCAGATGTACCGGCCGCGCGCCATGCCGTGCCCGAATGCCAAATTCTCGTGAACGCCCATACAGATAGAGCACCCAATACAACACAACACAGCCGTAGCCTGCAAATACCAGGAACGCAGTAATTAACATGAGAGGATCCTGAATCAAGGAGAAAAAGAACGGCAATTTTCTGGTCTCCTGAACAAGAAACCCCATCCGGTGCAAAAGTGCAAGCACGTTTTGTACTTTGACAGGATCAGTGGTATTGACAGCATATTGTCCTTCCGGTAGTAAATCGTTCCCCACACATCGGGCATATTGTAGCGTGCCAGAACGACGGGGTGCATCAATAATCCCCTTTACCGATGCTCCTGGCGGCAAAAAAGGATTCGGAGCCGATTTTCTCCACAAATGTTCTGAATACGTTCCTCGAAAAAGATATACTGGAATGGCAGATTGGGCCTCATCCAATGGGCACTCCGGGAACCATGGCACGAGGTTGTGCGGGTCATATACCTGGATCTCGGGACGATTATCGCCGGAGGAGGACACAATTAAGGCAAGGTGTTGCTGATGAAGGTATGCCTTCAATTCTTCTTGCGCCAATTCTGCCTCAGACGACGAGGTCATTTGCGGTCCTTTGATGAACCGCAGTACAGTGACCTCCCCCGGCAAATCAAACGTGACTTCTTTCCAGGAATCCAATGCCCACTGGAAGGCCCATGCCACCAATGCAGTCAAAACTGCCAGGAAGAAACCTGTCCAGAAAAGGCGATAGTTCATTCAGCCAACCAGATTACCACCAAATGAAACCATAATAGTACCTGGTGGTATATTTGTCTCCCCAAAGGGGAGAATCCCAAACGGAATCTTGTCGTGACCGCACGGTACAATCGCCAGGAGAGGTTGCTTGCGATGTATACATTCGGCCTGTGTCCAGGGGCGGGCCGGCCTCGCGGGTAAAACGGTGATACCCCTGTTTGGCATGTCGGCCACCATCATTATAACACTCTCGGTTCGCTCATCTTCAAGGCGGATTTGAAGAATTGGATGCCAGCACAGAATAGATACTCGATGAGACGTTGAACAAGCCCAAAATCTTGCTCTGGAGTTCAGAAAGCGGGGTGAATGGAGATATCAACGCCCTTCGACTTGTACAAAGCCCTGAAAAGTATCCCTGAACGCCCGGAGCAACATCTCCGTCGTCGGACGTTCCGTTGCCCGTTTCACCCTCACTCAGCACATCCGACAGGCTCGCCAGACGGTCATCGCTGAAATCCAATGCCTGTACCGGCCTCCCCAGGCGTCCGCTCAATGTCTGAATACGCTTCGAAGCCCAATGTTGCCCCTGGCTCAGGCGGTAGTTCGCTTGCGACAAAAGGCGCGCCAACCAGCCTGCCAGCACACGGCCCGGATCCAGTCCTTTCCAGTTCCCGCGGGGCGGAAAGTATTCGTTGGTCAACGTGATCAATCCCATTTGCTCCATTTATTCAATCAGGAGTGGGATGTCGTATACACGTTCAGTGGTCACGGTAAGTTCTTCGGCCATGCCGAGAGGTTGCCGCATTTCGACATCTCGTCAAGAAATGAGCGAACCGAGAGTATTTACTCGAAGAAGAATTTATGTCATTATTACCTCCTCGTCTGAAACGCCCAACGGCCCGCGCTGCAGCCGCCGTGATACGCCACGCCCCAACGCCTGAAAACGCCGAAGGCGGGCGGCCTGCAAGTGCGCGTTGGGCGCAACCCCATGCCACAACAAGTTTCCCTGGTTGGTTATTTATGAAATGCTACCGTCAGCAGCAAGTGCGCTACCTGCAGAAAAAAGCCGCCCGACTCGGGTTTCAGCTCGTCTCAGCGTAGGCGCTATTTCCCAGGACATCTCATGATGACGCGGCCATCATTTTTTCCTGGGGGAAACAGCGGCGCAGCCACGTGACTCACAGTATACTCAAATTCGGCAGGCAAGCAAGCCGTACAATTCGCAGTGCCCACGCAAAAGTTGTAGTACGAATGCCAGAAACTTGCAAAATCACAGGGCTTTCGTATTGCCTGCAACAGCTTTTGCGTGTACCCGGCCAAACCTCCTTGACGCTCCCCCTTTTTCCGGTTAAGATAAGTAAGATAGAACATTTATTCGTTATTCTTCCTCCTCCGCTGCCGGCCCACGCCGGCCGCTCACGCGCCAATCTTACCCCCGTCCCCCGAGCAACCATGGAACTCAAAATAGACATAGACCGCGAAATGCAACAGTCCTACCTGGACTACGCCATGAGTGTCATCGTCGCCCGCGCCCTGCCCGATGCGCGCGATGGCCTCAAACCCGTCCAGCGCCGCATCCTCTACGCCATGTACGATATGGGCTTGCGCCCCGAAAGCCCATATCGCAAAAGCGCCCGCATCGTCGGCGAAGTGCTTGGAAAATACCACCCCCACGGCGATCAGGCCGTGTACGAAGCCATGGCGCGTCTGGCGCAAGAATTCACCATGCGCCTCCCCCTCATTGACGGTCAGGGCAACTTCGGCTCCATTGATGGCGACCCCCCTGCCGCCATGCGCTACACCGAAGCCCGCCTCGCTCCACCTGCCCTTGACCTGCTGGCCGACATCGGCAAGAACACTGTAGATTTCGCCGACAACTTCGACGGCACCCTCACCGAACCACTCGTCCTGCCCGCCGCCATCCCCAACCTGCTGGTCAACGGTGCCAGCGGCATCGCCGTCGGTATGGCCACCAACATTCCTCCCCACAACCTGGGCGAAGTCATCGACGCCTGCGTCTATATGCTCGAACACTGGGAAAAACTGGACGACATGAGCGTCGCCGACCTGATGGAATTCATTGCCGGCCCCGATTTCCCTACCGGCGGCGTCATCATCGAGCAAAAAGGGGAAGAGGGCCTCGAAGCCGCCTACGGAAAAGGGCGCGGCCGCATCGTCATTCAAGCCCAGGCGCACCTCGAAGAGATGGAGCGCGGCAAAAACCGCATCATCGTCACCGAATTGCCTTATCAGGTCAACAAAGCCGCCCTCATTGAACGCATCGCTGAACTGGTACGCGCCGGCACGCTCGAAGGCATCAGTGACCTGCGCGACGAATCCGACCGTCAGGGATTGCGCATCGTCATCGAACTGACCAAAAACGTCAACCCCGAAACCGTCCTCGCCGCCCTCTACCGCCATACACCCATGCAATCTACCTTCGGCATCAACCTGCTCGCACTGGTGGACGGAGAACCGCGCCTGCTCAACCTCAAACAGGCTTTGCGCGTCTACCTCGACCATCGCCTGACGGTCATCCGCCGTCGCAGCGCCTACGATCTGGAAAAAGCCCGCCAGCGTGCCCACATTCTCGAAGGCCTCCTCGTCGCCCTGCGTCACCTGGATGAGATCATTGCCCTCATCAAAGCCGCCCCCGATGTCGAAACCGCGCGCACGCGCCTGATGAAGCGTTACAAACTGACCGAAATCCAGGCCAACGCCATCCTCGACATGCAATTACGCCGCCTGGCCGCCCTCGAACGCAAAAAAATCGAAACCGAATACAAAGAGACTCTGGCGCTCATCCAGGAACTGGAGGCCCTGCTCAAATCACCCCGCAAAATGCGCGCCCTGGCGGCTGAAGAACTGCTCCACATCAAAACCGCCTACGCCGACCGCCGCCGCACGCAAATCGTCCGTCTCAAAGGACGCCAGGCAAAACAAGCCCCCCTGACCGCGACCGAACTTCTACCAGAACAGCCTACCTGGGTAGGCATGACCGCCGACGGCCTGCTTGCCCGCACGCACGACGCAAAACCGCCGCGCCTCTCCGGCAGCGAGGCCCCCTCCCTGCTCGTCCGCGCCAGAATGAACGATACCCTCTACCTGGTCTCCGCGCGGGGACAGGCCGCCGCCGTCGCCGTCCACACCCTGCCAGCCGCCGAACGTCTCGGCGCAGGCCTCCCCTTCCACAAACTGACCCCTCTGAAAAACGACGACCGGCCTGTAGCCGCCTTCGTCCTCCCCGCCAGACGTTCTAGCCTGCCGCCTGAAACCTTCGTCCTGACCGTCACGCGCGGCGGCATGGTCAAGAAAAGCCCTGTGAGCGAACTGCCCGGCCCCTCCGCCCAGACTTTCCGCCTGGGCAACGTAAACGAAGGCGATGCGCTCGGTTGGGTGACCCTCACCGATGGCAAAAAGGAAATTCTGCTCGTCACCGCGCGCGGCCTGGCCATCCGCTTCAAAGAAGATGAAGTGCGTCCTATGGGCCTGATTGCCGCCGGCGTCAACGGCATTAAACTCAACGTTGGGGATGAAGTCGTGGGAGTGGCCATCCTGCCCGGCGCGCCCGAACTCTTCCTGCTGGCTTCCGACGGCAAGGCCAAACGCGTCGCCGTCAAAGACTTCCCCACGCAGGGACGTTACGGCAAAGGCGTCCTTGCCTGGGAATTACCGTCAGCCGTGCGTCTGGCCGGCCTCGCCCTGGGCAAACCGAATGACATCGTTACCCTGCATCTGCGTCAGGCCGCCCCCAGACAGACCCGCCTCGACGCCGCCCCGCTACGTCAACGCGCCGCCGTGCGCGGTCAATCTGTCGTCGAACTCAAACCCGGCGACTCCGTCCTCAGCCTGACCACCGAATGGAGCCTCGAACATTTCATCAAAGTGAACGTCGGCGCCGGTCAGGCACCGGCCACCGAGCCACCGGCCTCACGCCGACCGGCCAGCAAAGGCAGCCGGCAGACGTAACCCCCATGTTCATGCCCCATCAGACAAACCACACGCTCCTGCCGTCGCAGCCCTCTATCGCCGCTTCTTTTTCCCGCTGCTCCGACAGTGGTATGCCTTCTCACGACGCCCGGCGCGGCAGGCCGATTTCAATCATGCCGGCGCGCACGCGGACGGGGTAGACCGGAATATCCTCCACGGCCGGCAACGCCAGCACGCGGCCGGTGCGAATGTCAAACCGCGCCCCATGCCGGGGGCAGACAATCTGTTCGCCTTCCACCTCGCCATCCCCCAGCGGCGCGTGATCGTGCGTACACAGATCGCCAATGGCAAACAACTGTCCGGCCAGATTGAACAGGACAATCGGCTTGCCCTCAATTTCCACGAACAGGCGCTCCCCAGGCGGCAGTTGTGTCACCGGCACGATGGCGAAAAAATCGGCCTGCGTGTCATCCAGCGCGGTGTAATCGAACATCCCAATTCTCCAGGGAAAGTCACTACTCAGCCATGTCATTGCGAGCCGTTTTTTAGCGAAGCAATCTCCCATATCAGGCTAAATTGACCGCTTGGGGATTGCTTCGTCGCGAAGAACGCTCCTCGCAATGACATCCACAACGGTTTTGAGACAGGGCTAAATACATCAGTCACAAGTTAAGGTTTTTTGGGTCGTGTCAAGGGCATTTTTGAAGCGGATTTGCTAGTCAGAAATACCAAACTGCATGAGCAGAGGCTGGTTGGCTGGTCGGATTCTCAAGTAAAGTGCGATTTTTGAGCCACGAAATTGCCGATAAACTACAATCTGCAGGATTCATTGCATCAAAATTGCTCCTTGACATCAGTCAGAAATGCTTAACTTGTGACTGATGGGCTAAATAGTTACCAGGGAAAGTCACTTCATTCGACCAGATCGTCGCCGGCCTCGCCCAGGCCATAGACGCCTGCCTTGAGCACTTTGAGCGGCAACAAAGCGCATTTCAAGCGTACCGGCCCCAGTTCGATGCCGAGCAAATCCAACACATCCTGGCGCGTCAATTGTTTGACCTCTTCCAGGGTCTTCCCGAGGATAGCCTCCATCAGCAAATCAGCCGACGCCTGCGAGATGGCGCAGCCATGACCATCGAAACGCGCTTCCCGGATGCGACCTTCTTCGTCAACGCGGAGTGTCACTTCAATGTGATCGCCGCAGAGAGGGTTCTCGTCTTCAAACTGAATGTCATGTGGTTCAAGGTGACCACGATAGAGCGGGGTCTTATAACGTTCGATGATCAGTTCGCGATAGAAATCGTCCATGCCACACACCGAAAGGCTCTTCAGCCAAAAACCTTCTTGACCGTGTCAATTCCTTCCACCAGTTTATCAATTTCCCACTCCTGATTATACAGGTAAAAACTGGCGCGCGTCGTGGCGGAAAGGCCAAACTTCTCATGCAATGGCTGGGCACAATGATGGCCAGCGCGCACAGCAATACCCTCACGGTCAAGAATCTGGGCCACATCGTGCGGATGGATGCCCTCCAGGGCAAAAGCAACCACGCCGCCGCGCATGGAGGCCGACGGCCCCAACACGCGCAAGCCGGGAATCTCTCCCAGTCGTTCCAGCGCATACGCCACGAGGCGTTGCTCATGCGCGGCAATGGCTTCCATTCCAACCCGTTCGAGGTACTCCACGGCAGCCGCGAAGCCAATCGCCTCAGCGATGGCTGGTGTGCCGGCCTCAAATTTATAGGGCACGGTATTTGCCTGGAAGCCCTGTAAGGAAACGCGGCGGATCATATCGCCACCGCCTAGAAATGGAGGCATGGCCTGCAGCAAAGTCATCTTCCCATACAGTGCACCAATGCCGCTCGGCCCAAGCATCTTGTGCGCCGAGAAAGCCAGAAAATCTACATCCAGCGCCTGCACATCCACCGGCAAGTGCGGCACCGATTGCGCTCCATCCAGCAGCACAATCGCACCGGCCTCATGCGCCAGCCGAATCATTTCTGCCGCCGGGTTGATGGTGCCCAGGACGTTGGACATGTGCGTAAAGGCCACCAGTTTGGGTTCCCGCGTCAACAGGGCGCGATAGGCCTCCAGGTCGAGCAGGCCTTCTGGCGTGACCGGCACGAAATCCAGCGTCACCCCGCGCTCAGCCGCCAGAATCTGCCAGGGCACCAGATTGGAATGGTGCTCCATCTCGGTCAAGAGGAGGCGGTCGCCGGCTTTCAAATGGGCGCGCGCCCAGGTATAGGCCACCAGATTGATGGCCTCCGTCGTGTTGCGCGTGAAGATAAGGTTGGCGGCGGCCGGGGCATGGATAAAACGCGCGACGCGCTCGCGCCCGGCCTCATAACGCGCCGTCGCCTCCTCGGCCAGCGTATGAATACCGCGATGAATGTTGGCATGGTGCTGACGGTAAAACTCATCCATCGCCGCCAGCACGGAGACAGGCTTTTGCGCGGTGGCCGTCGAATCCAGATAGATGAGCGGTTTCCCCTCCCCGACCCGCCGGGAAAGAATGGGAAAATCAGCGCGCAGCGCGGCAAAATCGGGAGCGCCCATATCAATAGTCCGGAATCGCTTTCTCTTCCTCTTCGCTTTTAACGGGACGCAGGTGCTCAGAGTGGATCGGGTACCACAGGATGCGGTCGGGCACCATCCAGCCATCGGTCAGGAAGACGTTGGTGCGGAACTGAACGGCTACCATCTTGTTGTCCACCTGAACCACGATGCCTTTGAGCCAGCCGCGCACACGCGCCTTGTTCCGCTCATGATCGCAAAACGCTTCCACGGTATCCCCAACCTCGTATGTCTGGGCAGTTCTGGGAGGACGAATAAAGGAATATGAGGTCATCGAACCTCCTTCACCAGTGAAGAAGTGTAAGTCAGTAATTATAGCACGGCCTGGGAAAGGCCTTGCGTGAACCTTCGGCTGCGAGTACTGCTGCTTCGAGAGACGCTCATTTTGTCAAAGAACGTTCATCGGGGCTGAGATACCCGCCTGGTCCATGCGACCAGGGCAATCAGCAAGTCGCGCAAAAAGCCGCGCGCCACTTCATCTACCAGCTTACCATTGGAGTCAAAAGCCTGTTCCGCCCGTGCCACCAGCACTTCCGGCTTGCCCAGGGGGAACGCGCCCAGGTGGGTCAATATTTGACGCAGATGCAGTTGGGCGCGCAGGGTGCCAAAGTTGCCGGTGCTGGCGCCCATGATGGCCACGGGTTTCCCCGACAAAGGTGGATGGGGTGGACGAGAGACCCAGTCCAGCGCGTTTTTAAGAACGCCGCTGATAGAACCATTGTACTCGGGCGTAGCCATTAATACCGCGTCTGCCTGTTCAAGACGGTGGCGGAATTCCATCACCGTTTCCGGGAACGGCTTTTCCACATCAGGGTTGAATATGGGCAGCGGCGCAAGGTCGAGGATTTCGAGCCTCATTTCCGCAGGCGCCAGTTCCAGCGCCGCTCGTAGCAGGGCAGTATTGTAGGATGCCTTGCGTAAACTACCCGACAGGCCAATTACCTGAATCACATCCATAGCAGACACTACGTTTGCATGTACGCGCGGAATGAAATCCCGCGCCCAATCATCGTTACTCAGCGCGCCGCCAGCGATAGCCGGCGAGAACGTATTTTCTCCGCAATGGCGCGTTGAAAACGAACGCGCACGCTCTCCAGGGGGATGCGTTGCATAACCGGCTCGAAGAAACCCTCCACCAACAACTGTTCGGCCTCTGGGCGGGGGATACCGCGCGTCTGGAGGTAGAACAGCGGTTCTTCCTCTACCCTGCCAACCGTGGCGCCATGAGTACAGCGTACATCATCGGCACAGATTTCCAGGCCAGGGATCGAGTCGGCGCGCGCCTGAGGGCTGAGCAGAAGATTGCGGTTGGCCTGATAGCCATCGGCCTTTTGCGCCCCCGGCGCCACATAGATCATCCCCCGCCAGACAGCGCGCCCGGCATCGGCCAGAGCGCCTTTGAAAAGCAAATCGGAGGTGGTGTGAGGCGCAAGATGATTCTGGCGCGTCTCGTAGTCCAGATGCTGTTGACCATTGACAAAGTAAAAGCCCGACATACGCCCGCTTGCGCCTTCCTCTTCCAGATCCAGCGTGGCGAAGGTCTTGCTCAAACGCGAGCCGGTGGCGCCACATACCCAGTCCACCGCGCCCTGCCGGCCGACGCGCACGCGGGCGTGGGAAACGTTCCAGACGTGCCGTCCCCAGGCCTGAAGTTCAACCAGCGTCAGACGCGCCCCGGCGCCGACCCAGACCTCGACCAGGCCAGCGTGGAGGGAATCGGCCTCCTCATCGGGCGAGGTGGACTCGTGAATCCAGGTCACAGCGCCGCCATCCTCTACCCAGACCAGCACATGGGAAAAATAAGCCAGGCCGCCTCCCGGTCCCCACAGGATACTGTGCAATGGTCGCGTCACCTGCACGCCTTTTGGAACATAGAGCAAGACGCCATCCTGAGCCAGCGCGGCGGCCAGCGCGGCGAACTTGCCCTCCTCGGCCCGGACGAGGCCGCCGGCCAGGCGACGCAGCAAATCGGGATGCTCGCGCGCCGCGGTGCGCCAGTCGGTGAAAAGGACGCCCTGACGGGAGGCCTCGTCCGCCAGAGTCTGGCGCCCACCGTCGGGGGATAACACCAGGCGACCAGCCGGGCGTCCGGCCAGGGAAGCCCGCGACAGGGCGGCCGGCGGCAGGGGCAGATTGCGCGCCGCCTCGCCTGCCGCCAGGCGGAAAGTTTCCACCGGCAAGGCGCGCATATCGGTACGGCGCCAGGCTTCCTCGTGCGCGGCCGGCCAGGGCAGGCGCAGGTACGTCTCCCAGGCGGCACGCCGATAGTCCATCAACGCGTCAGCCGGCAGGTCTTGCACGCCGAAGGCAAAATCGCGTCCCTGCCCCTCCAGACGCCGTGCGCCACGAATCACAACCTGAGGTCGTACGTTCATCTCAACTCCGTTTACTTCTCACGTCTCACCACCGCTTTACCCTACCGACCCTTCCATCTGAAGCTGGATCAGCCGATTCATCTCAACGGCATATTCCATAGGCAACTCCTTCACCAGCGGCTCAATGAAACCGGAGACGATCATGGTCGTGGCCTCGTCCTCGTTCAGGCCGCGACTCATCAGGTAAAAGAGTTGTTCCTCCCCCACTTTCGAGACCGACGCCTCATGCCCAATGGTTACATCATCCTCGTCAATCTCAATGGTTGGATAGGTATCCGTGCGGGATTGCGGGTCGAGCAGCAGGGCATCGCAGACCACCGTAGATTTGGCGCCCTGAGCGCCCTGGTAAACCTTGAGCAGGCCACGGTAGGAAGCCCGTCCGCCGCCCTTGCTAATGGATTTGGAAGTCACCTTGCTGGTGGTATGGGGAGCGAAATGGACCATCTTCGAGCCGGCATCCTGAATCTGACCTGGCCCGGCAAAAGCCATAGAGAGCATTTCGCCGTGCGCGCCGGGCTCCATCAGGTAACACGAAGGATACTTCATGGTGATCTTTGAACCCAGGTTTGCGTCCACCCATTCGTGGACGGCTTCGCCGTAAACTTTGGCGCGCTGGGTAACCAGATTGTAGACGTTGTGGGACCAGTTCTGAATGGTGGTGTAGCGCGAGCGCGCGCCGCGCTTGACGACGATTTCAATCACGCCGCTATGGAACGAATCGGTCGTATATTGAGGCGCAGTGCAGCCCTCGACGTAGTGCGCCTCGGCGCCCTCGTCAATGATAATCAGGGTGCGCTCAAACTGACCAATGTTCGCGGCATTCAGGCGAAAGTAAGCCTGCAAAGGCAGTTCCACCTTGACGCCCGGCGGCACATAGACAAACGAACCACCCGACCAGACGGCGGAGTTCAACGCGGCAAATTTGTTATCCTCGATCGGCACAACCGTGCCAAAGTACTCGCGAAACAGGTCCGGGTATTGCCGCAAACCATCTTCGATGGAAAGGAAGACGACGCCCTGCTGCGCCAGTTTCTCCAGGATAGAATGATAGACCATCTCGGAATCGTACTGAGCGCCGACGCCGGCCAGAAACTTGCGCTCTGCTTCCGGAATCCCCAACCGCTCGAATGTCTGTTTGATGGTCTCCGGCACTTCGTCCCAGGAGCGTCCCTGTTTTTCCGTTGGTCGCACGTAATAGTAGATACGGTTCAGGTCCAGCCCGGAGAGGTCCGGCCCCCAGGTCGGCATGGGACGCTTGAGGAAATGTTCCAGAGCCTTCAGGCGGAACTCGAGCATCCAGTGCGGTTCGCCTTTCCAGTACGAAATTTGCTCAACGATCTCTCGATCCAGCCCGGGGCGCGCTTTGAAAACGTACCGCTCCGGGTCGGCAAAGCCGTAACGATATTCGCCAAGTTCGGCCAGAATCTGCGCCTCGTCGCTCATGGGACCTCCTCACGCCACCGCGACGCCATTCTCGTACTTCTCGCGCACCCAATCGTAGCCGTGTTCCTCCAGATGCAGCGCCAGTTCCTCGCCGCCCGATTCAACAATGCGGCCATCCAGCATAATATGGACAACGTGCGGTCGGATGTAGTTCAACAAACGCTGGTAATGGGTAATGACCAGCACACCCAGATTCGGGCCGGCCAGCGCATTCACACCCTCCGCTACTATGCGCAGAGCGTCAATATCCAGCCCCGAATCGGTTTCATCGAGAATGGCTATTTCGGGCCTGAGCAGCGCCATTTGCAGAATCTCGGCGCGTTTCTTCTCGCCGCCGGAAAAGCCATCGTTGAGGTAACGTCCGGCAAAGGCGGCATCCATCTTGAGCAGGGCCATCTGCTCGCGCAGCATCTTGCGAAATTCGGGAATGGGCACACCCTTATCCTGTGGATCAAGAGCACGCCGACGAGCATTGAGCGCCGAGCGCAAAAAGTGCGCCACGGTTACGCCGGGAATGGCAACCGGGTACTGAAAAGCCAGAAAAAGCCCCAATCGTGAACGTTCATCCGGCGTCAGCGCGAGAATATTCTGGCCTTTAAACCAGACTTCGCCAGCCGTGACCGTGTAGGCAGGATGGCCCATCAAGGTATAAGCCAGCGTAGATTTGCCTGTGCCATTTGGCCCCATGATGGCATGGACCTCGCCGGTGCGCACTGTCAGATTCACACCCTTGAGAATCTCTTTGCCGTCAATGCTGACATGCAAATCGCGAATGACCAGATCGGACATACACGGCTCCTGAAAAACGTAAACTGCCTGTGGCCGGGAGCGTTGCCGGACCATTCCCAGGCCACAAAACCACCCGTTTGCGGCCTCGCCGCCATACCACGAACTCACCTGGCAACCGGCAAGGGTACGGAAGAAACGTGTACCCGGGACGGACTGTTGAAACGCCCCGAAGGTTTTTATCCTTCAACCTTCGGGATGGAACCGTTCCGTCGCAAACGAAGTGAGCCAAGTATAGCAAAAAAGAGAGAAAATGTCAATATTTATAATAATTTTCTAGTATATTGAGCGACCGACGATTCGCCTGCCACACCGTTTCCCCACTGCACGGCTGGAAACGCAAGAGCCAGGCGTAGATAGCCTGACTCTTGCGCAAGAGGAGAAGAAAGACCCGTTTAGCGCAACAATTGCTTTGCCTGTGTCACAATGGCCTCTACCGTGAGGCCCAGATAACGATAGACCTGTTTCTCGGGCGCTGAGACGCCATAGCGGTTGATGCCCAGGATGGCGCCTCGCTCGCCTACCCAGCGTTCCCACCCAAACGAAACGCCAGCCTCTACTGCCAGACGCGCCTTAATCGAGGGCGGCAAAACGCTCTGACGGTAGGCGGCCTCCTGCGCCGCAAACAATTCCCAGGAAGGGAAAGAGACCAGCCGGACCGCGAGCCCGTCAGCGGCCAGTTGCAAGCCGGCCTGAACTATCAAATGTACCTCAGAGCCAGAAGCCATCAGAATCAAGCGTGGTTTTCCCCGGCCCAGATCGGCCAACACGTAGGCGCCGCGTTCCAGCCCTTCCGCCGCCGCAAAGCGACTCCGATCGAGAATCGGGACGTTCTGGCGCGTCAGCGCCAGCACTGTCGGCCCGTCACGACGCTGGACCGCCACCTTCCAGGCCACGCTGACTTCATTGGCGTCTGCCGGGCGAATGACGACCAGATTGGGGATAATGCGTAACGAGGCCAGATGTTCGACCGGCTGATGGGTGGGACCATCCTCGCCGACGCCGATGCTATCGTGAGTAAAAACCCAGATGCTGGGATAAGCCGAGAGCGCCGATAAGCGAATCGGTTCCCGCATGTAATCGGCAAAGGTCAGAAAAGTCGCGCCATAGGGAATCAGTCCGCCATGGACGGCCATACCGTTGACGATGGCGCCCATGGCATGTTCGCGCACGCCAAAGTGAATATTGCGTCCCTCATACCTGCCGGCCTGCAAGGCGACGCTGCGATCAATCCAGGTTTTTGTGGATGGGGTCAGGTCAGCCGAGCCGCCAATCAATTCCGGCAGCCGTTCGGCCAGGGCATTGATAACCTTGCCGGAGGCGACGCGCGTCGCCACCCCTTTTTCATCAGCCGGGAAGACGGGCAACGCCGTTTCCCATCCCTCAGGCAACTGCCTGCGCAGGCGACGTTGCAGTTCGGCATACTCCCCAGGAAAGGCGCGGCGATAGGCTTCCAGTCTGGCCTGCCATTCCTGTTCCAGTTTCTCGCCGCGCTCTACCGCCAGGCGGAAATGTGCCTGCACGTCCTGCGGCACGAGGAAGCGCGGCTCCGTGGGCCAGCCGAGTTTCACTTTGGCGCCGTTCAGTTCGTCCTCCCCCGGCGGTTCGCCGTGAGCCTTACTGGTATTCTCTTTGGTGGGAAGGCCGTAGCCAATGGTGGTGCGACAGAGAATAAGCGAAGGACGCGGGTCGGCTTTGGCGGTGCGAATGGCCGAGTCGATCATCTCCACATCATTGCCATCCGCAACGCGCAATACCTGCCAGCCATAAGCCGCAAAGCGCGCGGCGCGGTCTTCCGTAAAGGTCAACTCGGTTGTGCCATCAATGGAAATATGGTTGTCATCGTAAAGGTAAATGAGTTTTCCCAGCCGCAGGTGACCGGCCAGCGAGGCCGCCTCGGCGCTGATGCCTTCCATCAGGTCACCATCTGTCACAATGGCGTACACGTAATGGTCAATGATTTCGTGGCCGGGGCGGTTGAATTCGGCGGCCAGATGCGCCTCGGCGAGCGCCATACCAACCCCGTTGGCGAAGCCCTGCCCCAGGGGGCCGGTCGTCACCTCCACGCCGGGCGTCAGACCGTATTCGGGGTGACCGGGCGTGCGGCTGCCCAGCTGGCGGAAGTTTTTCAATTCCTCCAGTGATAAATCGTAGCCGGTCAAATGAAGCAGCGCATAGAGCAAAGCGCAGCCATGTCCGCCGGAGAGAATGAAGCGATCGCGGTTGGGCCAGGCCGGGTTGCGCGGGTTATGACGCAGGTGACGGGTCCAGATGGTATATGCCAGCGCCGCGCACCCCATCGGCAAACCGGGATGGCCGGAATTGGCCTGCTGCACCATATCGGCGGCAAGGAAACGCAGGGTATTGATGGCGCGAGATGGAAGGTCTGGTTTGAGGGTCATGCGTACTCCGAATGTCAGTGAGATTCAATGTTCCTGACCGTATTCTTCCTGATAGCGACGGTGGGCGCGCGCGATTTCCCTGGCGGGGATTCTGGCCGGGCATCCCAATTGCATTGCATAGAAGACCGTGCGCGCAACATCCTCGACCATAACTGCCGCCTTGACGGCCTCTTCGGGCGTAGGGCCAAGGGTAAAGACGCCGTGATTTTTCATCAGAATCGCCGGACTCTGGCCAATCGCGCGGACAATCTCTCGCCCGATGTCTTCGCCGCCGATTTTAGCATACTTGCCTACCGGGATAGGGCCGCCAAACTCGTCGCAAATGGCGGTCAACACTGCTGGAATCGGGCGGCCCACGGCGGCCCAGGCCGTAGCAAACGGCGAATGGGTGTGCACCACCCCGTTCACGTCTGAGCGATGACGATAGATGTAAAGGTGCGCCAGCGTGTCGGAGGACGGTTTGAGATCGCCTTCCACCACGTGACCGTTCAGGTCAACCACCACCATCTTGTCGGGGGTCAAATCGTCATAACGAACGCCGCTGGGCTTAATCACTACCAGGCCGCTTTCCACATCGCGCCCGGAGATGTTGCCCGAAGTCCAAACCACCAGCTGGTTGCGCGGCAGTTCGGCATGCAGGCGGCAAATCTGAAGACGCAGGCTTTCAAGCAACATGGCGAGCCTCAGCCTTGATCTTTTTGAGCGTTTTCATGACGTTGTTTTCGCCGCGCCCGAAGTAATCATGCAGACGCAGGTACTCGGCATACAGCCGGTTATAAACGTCTTGATTGGCTGCAACAGGGCGAAACGCCTCTTCTCTCAAGTGCGCCATGTAGCGCGCGGCCTCGTAAATCGAGTCGTAACCACCAGCGGCCCTGCCGGCCGCGACCGCGCCGAACATAGCCGATCCCAGAGCGGGGGTCTGCCTGGAGGCGGCCACCTTGATTTCGCGCCCGGTGACATCGGCGTAAATTTGCATCAGCAGTTTGTTTTTATCCGGCAGGCCTCCGCAAGCCACCAGTTCGTAAATTGGCACACCATGCTGCTGAAAAGTGTCGATGATGACACGCGTGCCATAAGCGGTGGCTTCAATGAGGGCGCGGTAAATTTCCTCGGGTTTCGTCAGAAGAGTTGTGCCAAGCAACAGGCCGGTCAAGTCAGCATCCACCAGAACGGAACGGTTGCCATTCCACCAGTCCAGAGCCACCAGGCCCGATTCGCCCGGACGGAGGCGCGCGGCTTTCTCTTCCAGCAACTGGTGCAAACTTAATCCGCGCCCCTCCGCCTCGCGCGCATAGGCTTCCGGCACGCAGTTCTCCACGAACCAGGCGAAGTGATCTCCCACACACGATTGACCGGCCTCATAACCGAAGTAACCGGGAATGATGCCGTCTTCTACGTAACCGCATATGCCAGGCACCAGGCGCTCCTCCGTACCCAACACCATATGACAGATGCTGGTTCCCATAATCATGACCATCCGCCCCGGTTCGGTGACGGTGGCCGCCGGGACGGCTACATGGGCGTCCACGTTGGCGATAGCCACCGCTGTCCCCGGACGCAAGCCGGTCCAGCGCGCGGCCTGCTCGGTCAGTCCACCGGCGCGTTCTCCCAATGCACGAATATGACGCGACATTTTCTCGTCCACCGCATTTTCCAGGCGCGGGTCCAAAGCCTTGAAATAGGCTTTCTCCGGGAAACCCTCGCGCTTGGACCAGATGGCCTTGTAGCCGGCGGTGCAGGCATTACGGGTCTCCACGCCGGTCAACTGCCAGACCACCCAATCGGCGGCTTCAATCAAACGGTCAGCGGCCTGATAAATCTCCGGGGCTTCATCGAGAATCTGCCAGACTTTAGGGAAGAACCATTCGGAGGAAATTTTGCCGCCGTAACGGTTAAGCCATTTTTGCCCCGTCTGTCGCGCCACTTCGTTGATGCGGTCAGCTTCTGGCTGGGCCGCGTGATGCTTCCAGAGTTTGACCCAGGCATGCGGGTTTGCGCGGTACTCCGGCAAGATGCACAAAGGCGTGCCGTCGGCTTTGACCGGCAACATAGTGCAAGCCGTAAAGTCAATGCCGATGCCGATCACATCTGCCGGATCCACGCCCGACTCTTTCAACACGGCCGGAATGGTAACCTGAAAAGTACGAATGTAGTCCTCCGGATCCTGAAGCGCCCAATCCGGGGGTAACAGGATTTCTTTGCCGGGAATGGGTAGTTTTTCGTCAATCACGCCGTGCGAGTACGGGTAGATCGCCGTTGCGACTTCGCGCCCATCAGCGACATCTACCAGTACCGCGCGTCCCGATTCGGTGCCAAAGTCCACGCCAATAGCATATTTCGCCATAGGAATCTCCTCTCAAAGTTCAATGATGACTTTCAGGCCTTCACGACGTTGCGCCACCGCGAAGGCCGTTTGCGCCTGATCGAGGGGAAAACGGTGAGAAACAAGGGCCCGTGCGTCCACCCGACCGCTCTCGACCAGACGAAGGGCGCGCGGATAGGTGAACTTCATGCGCCGCACGAGTTTGATCGTCAACCCTTTGCGTCTGGCAAGGGAGGCCGGAAACGTTGTCCGATCGTTCGCCGGGATTCCAATCAGAATCACCCGACCACCTGGCCGGACAGCCGTCATCGCTGCTGTCACGGCGCTATCCTCGCCGGCAGCCTCAAAAGCCACATCAACTTCCTGTCCGTCTTCCCAGGGTCGGGCGCCCCATCGCCGCGCGGCCTCCAGACGATGGGGAAGAGGCTCTGAGACCAGAATTTCCTCCGCGCCCGCCTGCTGCATCAACTGAATCAGGAACAAGCCAATCGGCCCACAGCCAAACACGCCCACACGCGCGCCAGGAAAGGGATGAGCCAGATCAACCGCATGGAGCGCCACGCCCAACGGCTCCAGTAAAGCGCCCTCCGCCTCGGAAAGCGTATCGGGGAGCGGGAACAGGCACTCTTCGGGCCAGGCCAGGTATTCGCGCAGCGCACCATCTTCATTCCCATGACCGGCAAAGCGCAGGTGGAGGCAAAGATTAGGATGACCTTGCTGGCAGAGCGAACAGGTGTGACAGGGAATAGCCGGGTCCACGGCCACGCGCACGCCGCGGCGCGGGCCTGCAGCAATAACGCCGGCGAACTCATGTCCTGGCACAAGTGGTCGAGTCAGGCGGGCATCGCCGATTCCGCCTGACTGAAACCAGAGCAAATCGGAGCCGCAAATTCCCACCGCCTTCACGCGCACGAGCGCCTCGCCAGGCCCTGCCTGAGGGAACGGCTCATCGTGCAGGTGTATCTCGCCGGGAGCGTGCAGACGGAGGGCCTTCATTGCCTTTAATCCACAATCAGAATCTCTGGCCGTTCCAGAGTCAAACCGTCTACTTCCACCGTCCGGACCGGCCATCCGGCTATGGCCGTAAGCACCTCATTGCTCTCCGTCCCAACCAGAATGGTATCTTCTGATTTGGTGCCGGTAATGGACGGATTCCAGGCAAATGCCTGACCGACGGACACAGTATCCTGAGAGTCCGGTGTGGCGACATATTCGCGCGGCTCGTAACCGGCCGCGCCCCCCTGATGATGCAACGTCCACTCTTCCGCATAACCTGCTCTGGCATACTCTTCCTGCGCCAGAGCAAACAGATCGCGCAGGGTACGGCCTGGTCGCGTCGCGGCGATCAGCGCCGCGTCGACGCGCGCGACCGCCTCCGACTTGCGACGAATCTCATCGGACAGGGGGCCAAAGTGAACCAGACGGGTCAGGGAGCATACCAGTCCCTGCCGGCGGCCACACAGAACAAGCATGGCATACCGTTCCAGTTTCCTGGCTGTTGGCAGCGGATGACGATAACGGAAAATGCGCTCGTCGGTGGCGATCAGATTGACGATTACCTGCACGCCGCGTCGCTCGGCCTCGCAGGTCAGCAGGGCGGCAATTTCCTGCTCTGTTTGACCGGGCCAGAGTGACCAGGCAGTTGCTTCCATGGCTTGAGCGCAAAGACGAGCCAGGGCGCGCAAGCGATCGCCCTCAGCAGGGGTTAACGCCGCGCGCAGGCGAGCAATCTCGTGGGAAAGATCAACGGCGCCAGGGAAAAAGCCATCCGCGCCCACCTTCAGCCCACGCATCGCCTGCGTCAGGAGAGTATTACCCTCAAACCAGGGAGAGACGTGGAACTCCCATCCCTGGGAGGCCAGTTGTTCCTCTTGTTGCAGGCGGACTGCTTCAATATTGTTCGTAAACAGATGCTGTGCTTCGCGCGTGACCAGCAACGAAACCTCGGCCTCACTGCGCGCCAGATTGACATACGGCGCGGCGCCACAGGTAACCCAGGCTACACTGCTTACCCTTTGGAGCAGAATTGCATCCAGATTACGGGTCTCGGCCAGCTGGCGCAAGCGGTTTAACTTAATCGTGCTCTCGTTCATAAACTCCCGTTTTTGATGAGGTAATACACCTCGTTCCAGTGCAGTTCTTTTTTCCACTCTGCCAGGCTGGTCGCGTGGTCAATCAACAAAAACTCGACGCCGGCGATTTGGGCAAAGTCTTCCAGATACTCGCTGCCCAGGGCCTGGCTGAATGCCGTATGATGTGCGCCGCCGCCCAGAATCCAGGCTTCGGCGGCGATCTTCAGATCCGGGTGAGGCAACCAGACAGCGCGCGCCACAGGGAGTTTCTGGAATGGCCGCCGTGGAGGGATTACCTCAACCGTGTTTACCATCAGGCGGAAGCGATTACCCATATCGAGCAAGGTGGCATTGATCGCCGGCCCCGCGCGTACATTGAATACCAGGCGCGGCGGATCGGCCTTGCCACCAATCGAAAGCGGGTGTATCTCCAGCGCTGGCTGGCCATCAGCAATTGACTCGCAGACCTCCAGCATGTGCGCGCCAAGCACGACTGGCTGCCGGGGGTCAAGATCATACGTATAGTCTTCCATGAACGATGTACCGCCGGGCAAACCCTGAGCCATGACCTTCAGGGCGCGCACCAGCGCGGCTGTTTTCCAGTCGCCCTCGGCGCCGAAACCATATCCCTCTGCCATGAGGCGCTGCACCGCCAGCCCCGGCAGTTGCTTCAGACCATGCAAATCTTCGAAAGTAGTGGTAAAGGCTTTGAAACGCCCTTCTTCCAGGAAAGCGCGCAGGCCCAGTTCGATACGAGCGGCTTCGCGCAGATCGGCGCGTCGCGCCCCGTCAGGGCGCAATTCTGCGGCTACAAGATAACGCCGGTCATACTCGGCCACCAGTCTGTCGATCTCCGCCTCTGGAACGGCCCGGATACGCTCTACCAGATCGCCCACCCCATAACCGTAGACGGAAAAACCAAACTGGCGCTGCGCCTCGACTTTATCTCCTTCGGTCACAGCCACATCCCGCATGTTGTCGCCAAAACGCGCCACTTTGGCGCCCTGCCAGTCATGCCAGGCACAGGCCGCGCGCATCCAGACGGCCATTTTCGTCAAAACGTCCTCGTCCTGCCAGTAACCTACCACGACTTTGCGGCGCAAGCGCATGCGGCTGCCAATGAACCCAAATTCACGGTCGCCATGGGCAGATTGATTGAGATTCATGAAGTCCATGTCAATGCTTTCCCAGGGCAACTCGCGATTGAATTGGGTATGAAGGTGGAGGAAAGGCTTTTGCAAAGCGTTCAAACCAGCGATCCACATTTTGGCCGGCGAGAAGGTGTGCATCCAGACTACCAGTCCAATGCAGGTCGCCGTGTTATTCGCTTCACGACATACGGCGGCGATCGCTTCTGGCGTGGTCACAACCGGTTTAAAAACCACCCGGACAGGTAATTTGCCCGATTCATTCCACCAGCGGACGATCGCTTGAGAATGTTCGGCCACCTTCTGCAGAGCGGCATCACCATAAAGGTGTTGGCTGCCGGTTACAAACCAGACCTCGAGTTTTGTGAAATCAACCATGATAGCCTCCAGAGTGTGTAGAAAAAATAAGCCGGCCTCAACCTGTTATCGAGCTTTCTCGGATAATGAGGTCGGTCGACAGGATGATATGGCGCGGAACGATGGCTTCCCCGCGACGAGCGGCCTCGATTTGATTAACCAGTTCTTGCACCGCCTGACAACCGAGTTCATGATGGTTATGATTGACTGTCGTCAGAGCAGGCCAGAAATAAGCCGATTCGGCGAGATTATCGAAACCGGCTACAGCCAGGTCCTGTGGCACGCGCAAACCGCGACGGTGAGCCACGCGCAGCGCGGAAAGCGCCATCTGGTCGTTAGCAGAAAAGACAGCGTCCATCTCGGGGTAGGATTCCAGCAGTTGTTCAAAAGCACTCTCGCCGCTGGAAGACGACCAGTTGCCTTCCACCCATTGCCGGTCGGTAACAGTGAGGCCAGCCTTACGCAAGGTATCTTCCCAGGCTTGTTTCCGCTCGCGTGCTTCCCACCAGTCCAGCGGACCGGAAATGTGACCGATGTGCCGGCGCCCCTGATCCAACAGATGTTGCGTGGCCAGAGCCGCGCCGGTGTAATTGTCAATCGCCACAATCGTCAGCCCTTCGCGCGGGGCCATGGTCAGGAAAACAACAGGCACTGGAATCTCGGTCAGGAGACTGGTTGCCCAACGTCGGTTTTCACCCACCTCCGGGGCGGCCCAGATAATCCCGTCTACGTGCCGGGCAAGCAGGCTCCGCAAACGCGGTTCAACGTCCTCGGTGTCAAAGCGGGGCAATTCCTGCAGCAGGAGTGCATAACCCAATTCCTCGGCCTTGCTGGTGATTCCATTGAGAGTCCGGGAAGGGCCAATGAACTTAAGCCCGGCTGTGACCACGCCCAGTGTGTAACTGCGCTGCTGGATCAGACTACGCGCCAGGGCACTGGGTTGGTACCCCACTTCCTCGATAATTTGCTGAACCCGCTGGCGCGTTTCCGGAGCGACATCCGGACGATTGTTAATCACCCGCGAGACTGTTTGCGTGGAAACCCCCGCCAGCATGGCAACTTGCTTGATGGTGGCACGTTTGGTTGGTTTCATTCGCTTGCCTGTTCCTTTCAAGTTTAAGGCATTTTCGTTATCGTTATCGGGAACGATAACATAATAACAAAAGTAGAAGAATTTGTCAAGTAGGCTGGTAAAGAATTTTTGAGCAGTTTGTCAACGTTGGCCCTGTTGGCGAAGCATAGGGCAGAACAGGCCGCACAAAACATCTGGGAGGTGGCGAAGGGCTTATGCCCCCTGTTCTGCCTGTGCCCATGCCAGGCGCAGCAGAGACCACGAACAGGGAAATTCTCCGACCCTGCTGTCGCTCGCCAGGTGGAGGTAAAGGAATCTTGGCCCCAACCGTTCAATAGCATGCCAGATTGAAGGACATGCTGCCGCACGCCGCGAAGAATCCCGCCAGTCTGTCCCGGTGCTCCGGCTACGGAGTGGCCGCTCCCCAGCCTCTAGTCAAGGAACAGGGTCACAGGGTGGCCCGGGGAATCCAGGGAGAAGGCAGCCATCCAGGCCGTTGTTCAACGTTCTCTTGTAGAAAAGAACATCTCCGCGTGGCAGAATGGCGTAATGATATGCTCACTCCCGCCTTCACTCAAGTTGCCGCGCGGCAGGGGTACGCTGGCTGGCAAGGTAAATACCGGCCAGGACAATGAGGCCGCCAGCAATCTCCGCCGGCAGCGGTTTTTCGCCCAGGAATAGAGCGACGAGTAGAATGGAACCCACAGGTTCTCCCAGCAGGGCTATGGAGACAAAGGCTGCTGGCAGGTGACGCAAGGCCCAGTTTAAGCTGGAATGGCCAACGAGTTGTGGTACGAGTGCCAGCAGGAACAGCCAGAGGTAAACGACTGGAGAATAGCCAACCAGCCTTTGGCGCGTGCCAAGTACAATGCCAACGAGAAGCAAAGCCGCTATCCCATACACCAGCAAGAGATAGGGCACCAAAGCCAGACGAATGCGCACTTTGCGTCCAACAAGAACATAGCCGGCAGCCATCCAGGCTCCGCAAAGGGCCAGGGCATCACCGACGAACATCATCTTATGGCTGAATTGTTCTCTTGTCACACAAAACACCCATGAGGCGATGGGCATCCACGGACAGTTTCCGCCCAGAGCGATAAGGATTCCCCCGCTCAGTGCTAACAGCATGCCTGCCACGGTGATCGGTGAGGGATGTTCACCCAGTACGAACGGCGCGCACAGCGTCACCCATAACGGCGTGGTCGTCACCAGTACGACGGAGCTGGCGACGCTGGTGTACTCAAGCGAGGTAATCCAGGCAGCAAAATGCAGCGCCAGAAAAACACCCGCCAGCATGCAGATCCCCAATGTCGGCCATCTCAGATGCCGCAGGTCGGCGCGGTACTTGAGCAGCACGGACGGCAAGAGGAACACAGCAGCCAGGCTCAGACGCCAGGCAGCGATGACCAGCGCGGGCACCTTCTCCTGCTGGGCATAACGAATAAACAGAGAAGCGGTGGAGACGGCCAGAATCGCGCCACAGAGTACCAGAGGTAACAGAAATCGAGAGCGTATAGAATTCATCGGATGTATCACAAGGCCATTGTTTAGTATAGCATACGGAGAAGGAGATGAGACGCGATACGCCGGCAACAGTACCGAACCCGCCATTATGCTATAATTGCCCCCATGCCAGAAGTTGTTACCCTCAGGCGCCCAGAGCGCCGAAGCTGACAAATCGTTGGCGCGCTCTGGGCTTTTTCTGGAGTAGATAACTCAAACCGCCTCAACCACAAATGCCATGCGCCATAGCCAGACGAAAAACGTTCAACTCGATAAGATCATCTCTTCTGGTAGCAGGATAGCCAACCGGCCAGGATACAATGATTCCCTGCTACGAGTATTTAGGATCACAAACCACCTGTGGTTTTCAACGAGTCGCTACTAATGTCACAAAGATCAGATAGTCTAGATTCCCATCCAGATACCAGATATGGCCATCAAAGTTGCTTGTTCCAAATCCACGGAGGAAAAGCCAGGAATGCTGAGAAGAGCCCTTTTCGTCCTTATCATGTTGTCTTTAGCCGGGGTCGCAATTGTGCTGCTTATCACCAAACCCGGTGTAGGGGTTAACGGCGATGCTGTTTGGTATCTACAAGGCGCGCAGAACATTTTGAGCGGACATGGATACAGCATCGAACGAGGAGACGGGTTCTTGCCAATAACAATGTTCCCGCCTTTTTACTCAATATTACTGGCTTTGTTTGGAGCCTCAGGGATTCCAATATCAGATATTGCTCGCATACTCAATGCTGCTTTGTTCGGATATACTGTTTTTCTATCAGGTTGGCTAATCTACCGGCTTTCAAAAGAGGTCTGGGCAGGGATAGTAGGGAGTGCTATTATAGTGCTCTTCCGAGACCTGATCTTTGTTCACGCTTGGGCCCTTACAGAGCCTCTCTATATTGCTCTTACTCTTACCTGTCTTGCTATTACGGCACTTTATCTACAATCAAGCCGAGAACGTTACCTGGCCATAGCCTCATTGTTCGCTGGGCTAGCAGTAATTACACGTTACGTGGGACTTTCTCTTGTGGCATCGCTCTGTGTGTGGTCACTTGGTTTTGATCATAAATCGTGGAACCAACGCCTTCGCAATACAATCATGGCTGGCGTTATCGGTTTTCTTCCGCTGGCAGGATGGATGATGCGGAATCGATTACTAGGATTAACAGCTGTTGGCCGCAGTGGTGTGGTGCTCCATCAGCCACCTTTGGAAACATTGAAAGCGTTCCCTGACACTATATGGAATTGGTTTGTCCCAGGAGCAATTCACGTGAGGTTTGTCTATCGTTTTCTGCTTGTTGCCGGCGGACTGGTCTTGCTTGGAATGGTTATAGTGATCGTTCTAAAGAAAGACAAAGATAAGGCTTTCTTCCTTTTACGTTCTCAGATAATTTTGATGATTATATACATGTTCACTTATGTATTTACGGTACTAGCCAGCATTGCATTGGCGCTTGCCGGTAGTCCTTTCAGCTGGCAAGCCACGGGGGTCGCTCGCTATCTTACCCCTCTCTTCCCTTGGTTTATTATGCTAATAAGTATCCTGGGAGCGCGTTGGCGCGGTCTTGTCAGAAAATACGGACAGTTTGTTCGTTATCTTCCCATGGTGCCTGCTGCAGTTCTAATTGCATTCTATTCTTTACGCCTGATAAGCGTTTTATCACAACCGGTGTCACTGGGCTATACAGATATAAAAACTTCCAGACCTGATTTAGTAGTTACATTGCAGGATATTGCTTCAAAGAGACCAATTGTAACCAACAACTATGAAATGATTTATTTTCTAGTAGGGAGACCAGTCTATAGCATTCCTGGCCCTACGGACGAGTTGACCGGAATGAAGAATCCCGTGCATGATGCGCTCATGAGCAGGGTAAAGGCTGTCGTTGATGAGGGCGCTGCTGTAGTGATCTTTCGCCCGCCGGGCGAAGAATATTTCTTCGACTCCTGGCTAAACCAATTGAAGATTTATAAGGATTTTGGCGATTTTAAAATTTATCTAGCAGAAACGTACTGACCTTTGGCGACTGGAAGGAGAATCTCGTTGTCAAATCCTTTTACCATCTGATGCTTTCCATACCATAGTTAGGCGGCTAAGCCTGTGTAAAAGGGAGAGTCCCGTGTAGATGAGAATACCTATTTCCCTGGTTCTATCCCTCGTTGCGCTTGTTGCCTGTTCAATAAATCCTGTTCCCACCAGCATACATGAGGAGCCAATGGAGAGAGTAACCGAATATGTGAGAATTGATGACGAAGTTATCAGTCAAGGTGACCCATATACAATTATTGACCCTGTATGGTGGACTGCTAACATCTACGAGGGAGAGCAAAAGTATAATGAGAGCCTTGCTCCCTTCTCACAAGAGCAACGATATATATTCGCTGTGATATGGTATATCGCTGAAGTAAATAACGGGGGACACGAGCAGTTCTATTTCAACTCCACTGGTATTGTATGGAGAGATGCTCTTGCTGGTTTCAGGGAGATCGGAATTGACGAAGCCGCGGGAATTATTCAGGAGTCGGCTGCTCGAATGGGAGGTAATCCAAGTCTAGATAGAGCCACAAGACAGGAACAGCTTGATGCCTATCAACCTAACTTTGATGACTTGGATACTCGGTTCTATGAGTTGGAAGAGAAAATTGATATTGAGGAAGCTATGCGGCAGTATATTCTTCAACATCGGAGCGCATTCTATTTTGAGGGCGAAGTCCAAAAGATTAAGCCCAGATCGAAATAACTGGTGTTTTGGAAAGGGGCCGCCCAACACGCCGCTCCAGCTGACAGCCGCTTCGCGGCTCGCTGCGTTCGCCGCTCGCGTCTGCGGCTGAGCGGCCAGCCGGTGAGATTTTTTGGAAGTTTTAGCGGACACTAAAGTGGAACGATAAATCCCCAAATAGGATTGTCGCCTCGAAAATATCAAAGTAATCAGAGCAACCAAGTGATAGGCTGTTCTGGGCAGTTTTCATAAACTCTGTGACCATTACCAGACTTTCCAAAAAGTACTTGGAGGAGTTCCCCATGGCAATCAGACAGACACTGGAGCGTTTATGGGCTAAAGTCTTTGTACTTGCCTGCACGCTCATAGCCATGCTCCCTATCAGTCCCTGGAACATGGTGTATCCTTATCGAGACTCGGGGGTCTTTCTGTATATTGGCTGGCGGATTTTGAATGGAGAGCTGCCTTACCGAGATATATGGGATCACAAACCACCTGTCATCTTTTACCTCAATGCTCTGGGAGTTGCCCTCGGGGGAAATTCCAGGTGGGGCATCTGGATCATCGAACTGGTATTTGTGCTGGTTGCCGCCTGGGTTGGATTCCGAATCTGTCAGCGGGCATTCGGCAGCGGCCCCGCGGTGATCGCACTTTTCCTCTGGTTGTTGACTTTGGAATTTGTCATTCAGGGGGGGAATCTAACTACAGAATATACCCTCCCCATTCAATTTGCCTGTCTGGCTCTGTTCTGGCGCGCCGAGGAAAGGCCATCTCTATGGTTATGGCCTTTGCTTGGCGCTTTATTCGCCCTGGCCTTTTTTACAAAACAGACAACCGTGGGCGTCGGGATCGCGATTATCCTTTACCTTGTGATTGACAGAATTAAAGCGAAGCGGGGCAAAACGTTATTGAAAGAGGTCGCCTTGATCGGTCTGGGAGCAGGAGTGGTAGGCCTGCTCGTAGTTGCCTTCTTTGCCGCGCAGGGAGCCCTGTCTGATTTCTGGAGCGCCGCTTTCCAATACAATTTCGTATATGCGTTTTCGCCCACAAGTGTAAAGATCCGTCTGCACCCTCTTTTGTGGGGAATAGAGCCTTTAACGAAAACAAGCCTATTTCAATTTGCCCTAATGGGAGTTCTGATTGCCTTGCTGATGTTGCTATATCGTTGGCGTATGCTGGCGCACTGTCGTGTTTTATTAACGGTTGCCCTGCTGGATTTCCCTATTGAGTTGATATTGGTGAGTACTTCAGCCAGAATTTACCCTCACTACTATATGGCCCTGCTTCCCATCTTATCTATTTTCGCTGCAGTTGCTTTGTGGGCTTTCTTCACATTCCTGAAAAACTTGAGAATCTCCAGGAGAATGATCGGGCTATTCACCGCAGGCATTCTCTTTTCTCTGGCCTGGAGTGTATATGCGGGCTACAAGAGGCAGGTTAAAGATTTCCATTACCTTGAACCTGATCCTGCTGTACTCTATCTAAAAACATCATCATCCCCGGATGATTACGTGCTTCTCTGGGGAGCGGAAACAAGCGTCAACTTTGTTGCTCAACGCCGCAGCCCTTCTCGCTTTGTCTATCAGTATCCCCTTTACCAGCAAGGCTATGTCACACAGGAGATGATAGAGGAGTTTTTAAACGACATCATTCGTACTCATCCAATAATTATTGACACGAAACATGGCCCTACGCCCATGTATCAGTTTCCTATCATGTCAGACGCAATTCAGGAAAAGATCGACTTCTTACAGGCCCACTATTGCGTAGTAGATAGCATTGGAGACTGGACGGTTTACCGGTATCATGATCATCCTTGTCCCTCCAACCCATGAGTGCGATCAACGTCTCTGACAATGCGCGGAACCTTATCACCCGCGCGGTGGCTTACCTTCAGCGTATTGCCGAAGAAGCGGCTTCCTGCCTGGCTCTCCGGTGGTATCTGGCGGAACAAGGCGCCCGCGTCCTCAGCGTAGATCGCGTGAGCCGCGCGCAACTTCCCTGGCGGTTCCGCACGCGTTACCACGTGCGCGGCTTACGTCCGCAGGACCTGCATTCGCCGCTCGCGGTGATGCGCGAAAACGTCACCGCCGCGCGTGAGACAGGGTTGCTTTATCTGCTCCAACCTTTCATTCCCCCAGCAGATGCGGTAGTCATCAGCCTGATAGCACGCCTGTCCTGGATGGCAGTAGAGGCTGCCTGGACCGCGTTCCTGGCAGGAAAAATGTTGTCTCGAAAGCCAGGATAAGGAATATAATAAGGGGCATATCCTTATTGAAGGAGGTCGTTCCCGATCACTCCCCATGAAAATAAACCGGAGACTACCACTCGTACTGTATCCCTTCTGCTTTGGCGGTTACGTGGTTCTGGCCTTGCTGGCACACAACATTACACAGCTCTCGCCCGGAGCGGCGCTGCCCGCTTTGCTTGCCACGTTAGCCGGGGTTGGGATGATTCTGGGAGGGTTCTATGTGTGGCTGCGCGATTGGCAACGCGCCGCGTTGATTGCCGCTGTATTCATCCTCCTCGCCTTCTCCTATGGGCACGTCTACAAGTTGATAAAATCGTTTGCCATCGGTTCATTCATTGTCGGGCGACATCGCTACCTGCTAGCTCTGTGGCTGGCCATCGCCGCAGGTGCTACGGCGGTTTTGGCGAAAAGGCCCAAAGACCTTGCTCCTTTCACGCGCTATCTGAATATCGTGGGGCTGATATTGGTGTGCTTACCGTTATACACGATCAGCGATTACCAGATCAGACAACATGCAGTCCATCTCCATCAAGCTATCTCTGCGGGCGCTGAAGCTATCTCTTTGTCCCCCGGCCAACCCGCCCCGGATATTTACTATATCGTACTGGATGCCTATGCCCGCACAGATGTCCTCCAGCAAGTGTATGGCATTGATAATCATGCGTTTCTAAGCAATCTCCAGGAACTGGGATTTCAGATAGTCCCCTGCAGTCGAAGCAATTACAATGAGACCATCCTTTCCCTTACTTCTACCTTCAACATGAACTATCTTCAGTCCCTCCCCCCTTATGACCCTCATCGCTCTGGGGGGCCGTGGCTTGGAGAGTACCTGCGGCACAATTCAGTCCGAACGTTACTGGAAGGCTTGGGGTATCGCACCATCGTTTTCTACAATGTTTACGAGACCCTCCTGTGGAGTGATGCAAAGGTATATAAGGCGCCCAGCATTGGCTGGATGTTGAATCCTTTCGAGACTCTATTGCTGCAAACAACACCGGGCCTGGCCTGGCTCAATTCAAGCACGGGGCGTCTCACCGATCGAGACAAAATTTCGCGCCTGAACACTCTCTATGCCCTCTCGCAACTCCCTGCACAAATTCCTGCTTTGCCTGGGCCGAAATTTGTATTTGTTCACTTGATAATTCCGCATCCTCCATTTGTGTTTGGCCCTGATGGCGAGGAAATCAGAGTACCTTACGATCCCCTGACCGACACCTATGCCGAAGACGATTTCTGGCGCGGTTATCGAGATCAGGTGTTGTTCATCAACAAGCAGATTGTACCGCTCCTATCCTCTCTTATCGAGCATTCTGCCACACCGCCTGTTATTGTCCTGGCCAGTGACCATGGTACAGACCACACCTCCAACGTTCAGAATGATTTTCTTAACCTTGAAGCGTATTACCTCCCCGGTAATGCAGTCCCCCTTGTGTATGATACGATGACCCCTGTCAACATATTTCGGGTAATTTTCAACACCTACTTCAATGGTCACTATCCACTTCTGCCCGATAAAAGTTACCTCTGTGATGAAACTGCAACTTACTTTCTGTGCACAGAGGTTTTCATCCCTGATTGCTCCCAGCCATGACTCAGATCGAATTTGTTCCTCCAACCCATGAGTGCGATCAACGTCTCTGACAATGCGCGGAACCTTATCACCCGCGCGGTGGCTTACCTTCAGCGTATTGCCGAAGAAGCGGCTTCCTGCCTGGCTCTCCGAAAGAAGGCGCGCGCGATAGCCCGCCACTGCTCCGCCAATGGCCATCAGCCGCCTGT
>Ga0078972_1005263_pt1 | contig 33231 bp, 31 predicted proteins | sample YelNatPaOPGAMG01_FD_67568 | JGI IMG/M metagenome (GOLD analysis project Ga0078972, IMG submission 67568) | Hot spring thermophilic microbial communities from Obsidian Pool, Yellowstone National Park, USA - OP-RAMG-01 (SPADES assembly) (version 2) | ecosystem: Environmental > Aquatic > Thermal... | reverse complement strand
AGGCGCGAGTATGCCTGGGATGGCCTGGCTGAATTCAGCGAACAGCGGATTTTGGGTGCGCCTCCTGTGCTGCTACAGGCACTCGCACGGTTGATGGACGCGCCTGCCCCGCAGCAGAACAACGTCCTTCCCATGATGATTGCCGAGGGCCAGCGGAACGACACGCTGTTTCGGATCGCGTGCTCGCTGCGCGGCAAAGGGTTGAGCGAGGCTGCCATCCGGGCGGCGCTGATTGAGGAGAATCGCGCCCGGTGCTCGCCCCCGCTGCCCGATGACGAAGTGCGAAAGATCGCGGCTTCAGCAGCGAAGTATGAACCGGGCGGGGACACGGCAGATCATGCGGGACCTATCACCGCCGAAGTGCGGATCCAAGACCCGAGTATCGACGACTTGAACCGACTCGCGGTGTGGGCCGGCCGCATCACCTTCAGTGCTGTGCGGCGCCGCGGGCAGGCCATCGAAGCCATCACGAGCACGGGGCGCCTTATTAGGTGGCGAACAATGGCCGAGCTGGGCAGCTTTGCCAAGGCACAACAGGCCATCGCAGCCGGAGCGGGTGTATGGTTGCCGGCGCCCCCGCGGAACAAAATCCGTGCCTGGTGGGACGCCGCAGCTTCGGTTTTAGTAGCTCTCAGCGAGCGCGACTTCACGGCCACAGGGGACCCCGTGGTGTTGGAGGCCGAAGCCCTCCTAAGAGAAACATGGGAAGCCTTGGGACGCCCGCAAGAGGACGAGTCAATGCGCATGGGCGATTTCCTCGCAGCACTCAAGCAGTATGAGCGCTGGAAACAAGACAGCGGGCCAGTGCATGCTCCGGTGGTCTTTCTTGCTGAAGGGGCAGCTTGGGTGCATCCCGGCAAATGGCGGACGTGGCTGGGCACCCCACGCGGCATGAATCGACACTACGCGATGAGTGAATTGCACGATATGCTGGCGGCGCTGGACTTCCGCAAAGCAGAGGACACCACGCGGCGGACCTCAACAGGCAACACAGTGAAGTTGGACCTGTGGACTGGTGAACCGCGTTGGGTTACCGGAGTTACCGGAGTTACCGGAGGTTGAGTATCAAGTGCGTTCGTATTATATCCCCCTATAAAGACTTAGGGGGATATAGCGCGAGCACAATTGGGCTTCGGACTCCGGTAATTCCGGTAACTCCGGTAACTCCGGTAAGCATACTCCGGTCGCCAAAGGATTTTTTGGCACTGTCGGCGGGCGGGTAGGCCGATTGCACAACTTCGATAGCGACAGACCCCGAAATTCGCGGGGACAGAGGAATCATGAACATCAGAGGAGTTTTCAACCGCCTCCTGAGGCGGACGGACGAGGTGCGCCCATCGTGGCCGCTGTGGGATGCGGCCGGCGGCGGAACCCGCCTGGCGAACTGGGCGGCGCCGTCTACGACCTTCGCGAGCACGATTCCCGCGCCCATGGTGCGTGAGCGGGCGCGGGACGCCTACCGCAACAACCCCTGGGCGCGGCGCGCGGTAGACGCGCTGGCTGTGAGCGCCGTGGGGGCCGGAATCAAGCCCCAGGCGCGCGCCGATGGCGACCTGAAGCGCCGCCTACAGCAGGAGTGGCTGCTGTGGACCGACGCGGCGGACTTCGCCGGCCGGTATGACTTCTACGGGCTTCAGCAGGCTGCGCTGCGGACGATGCTGGTTGACGGCGAGGCCATTATCCTCCTGCTGGTCGAGCCGGGGCAGCGTATCCCGCTCCAGTTGCAGTTGCTCACTGGCGAGTACCTCGATTCGTCCCGCGTGGACGGCCAGACGCTCAACGGCGTCGAGTACGACGCGGCGGGCCGCCGCGTGGCGTATTGGCTGTTCCGCAAACACCCGGCGGACGCGCCGAACATGCAGAGCGTCCGAGTTCCGGCCGAGCAGGTGATCCACTTGTACGCGCCGATTCAGCCGGGTGTGGAGCGGGGCGTCTCGTGGCTGGCGCCCGCGCTGGTGCCCTTGCGCGAGCTTCAGGAGTTCATCGAAGCCTCGCTGGTGCGCCAGAAGATTGCGAGTTTGTTCTGCGGCTACGTCCAGACGGCGGACGGATCGAACCCGCTGAACCAGACGAACGCGGTTCCCACGCTGGAGCCTGGCTCAATGGTGCGGCTGCAACCTGGCGAGGCCGTGGAGTTCAGCGAACCGCCCGACGTTGGGCAGACCTACGAGCCGTTCGTGCGCCAGCAGTTACGCGCCATCGCGAGCGCGCTGAACGTGCCCTACGAGATCTTGAGCGGCGACGTGTCGCAGGTGACGTTCGCGAGTGGCCGTCACGCCCTATTGGAATACCGCCGGCAGCTTGAGAGCATCCAGCACCACATCGTTGTCTTCCAGCTTTGCCGGCCGGTATGGGAAGCCTGGACGCGCCTGGCGGTGGCTGCCGGAGTTCTGCCCGAGGGCGACTACGGGGACGTGCGCTGGATCGCGCCGCAGCTTTCGATGCTCGATCAGCGCATGGAGGTGCAATCCGTGATCCAACAAATCCGCGCCGGCCTGATCTCGCGGTCGGAGGCGGTGTCCATGTCCGGTTGGGACGCCGAGCAAATCGACGCCGAAATCGCCCAGGACAACGCACGGGCTGATCGGCTGGGCAACGTCTACGATAGCGATCCGCGGCGCACGACCTTGCAGGGCCAAGAGCAACCGGCGGTCGCGCCGGAGGCACAGCAATGATGAGGCGATTACCCCGCATCCCCACAGAGTTCAGCGGCGGCAAATGGCAGGGCGTTTCGCCACGCGAGTTGGAGTTGGGCGATTTGGTGTACATGGCGCGGCGCAGCCAGAACGCAACTGATCGCGCCATCGCAGAGCAGGAGCTTTTCCGCCGCCGGCGGGCGGCGAAACAGAGGAGGTTTCGGAATGGCAAATGAGATTCTCACGCGCAAGGCGGCGTTCGAGCCGAGCACCTACAACACCGAGAAGCGCACTGTGCAGGTGGTGTTCTCGACGGGCGCCGACGTCGAGCGCAGTGACTTCGAGGGGTCCTACATCGAGCGGTTGTCCCTGGAGCCGGACGCCGTCGATCTGTCGCAGTTGATCGGCGGGCCGGTGCTCGACAATCACGACCGGTTCAGCAGCGTGCGGTCGGTCCTGGGCGTCGTGACCGATGCCAGCGTGGACGGCAGGCGCGGTGTGGCGACGGTGCAGTTCAGCGAGCGGCCCGACGTGCAGGGCATCGCCCGCGACGTGCAGCAGGGCATCATTCGTTCGGTCTCAGCGGGCTACACCGTGCAGACCTGGCAGACCGAGAAGCGCGCCGATGGGACGCGCATCAAGACGGCAACCCGATGGACGCCGAAAGAAATCAGTTTTACGCCGCTCGCGGCGGACGCGGGGGCGAGAGTACGAAGCGAGGTGAACATGAACGAACACGAACGAATCCGCGCGCTGGCGGACAGCTTGAACATCGCCGCGAGCTTTGCGGAAGACCTGATCCAGCGCAATGTGCCTCTGGAAGAGGCGCGGCGCGCACTCATCACCGAGGCGGCGAAGAACACGCCCGCCATCGACAACCGGCAACCGGCGGTAGTGACCCGCGACGCGGGCGACGGTCTGATTGAGCGCCTGGCGGACGGGCTGTACAGCCGGATGAACCCGGCGCACAAGCCCGAAGCCGGCCGCGAGTTCGCCTACGCGCGAATCTCCGACATCGCGCGGCGCTGCCTGGAGCATCGCGGGCTGAGCACGCTGGGCAGCCCGGCCGAGTTGCTTACGCGCGCGCTGCACACGACCAGCGACTTCAGCGCGGTCCTGGCCGAGGTGTACAACAAATCGCTGCTCCAGTTGCGCTCCACGCCGAGCGCGGTGCAGCAGTTGTTCCGCCCCTCGACCGTGGCCGACTTCCGGGCGCGGCACGTCATGGAGATCAGCGACGGGCCGGCGCTGGCTGAAGTCGGCGAGAACGGCGAGATCACCTGGGGTTCGATCAGCGACAAAGAACTGGCGAGCTACTCGGTCAAGTCCTACGCGCGGGCGTTCGGCATCAGCTTCAAAGCCCTGCTCGACGACAGCGTGCCGGTGCTTGCGGACGTCGCCGTGAAGATGGCGCGCGGCGCCCGTGCCTGGTTCGCGGGCTTCCTGGCGAACGTCATCGTGAGCAACCCGACGCTCGCGGACGGCAAGGCGGTATTCCATGCCGACCACAACAACCTGGCGGCTTCCGGCGCGGCGCCGAGCGACACGACCATCGGCGCGGGTAAGCTGGCGATGCGCCTCCAGACCGACGCGAGCGGCAACCCGATTGACGCGCCGCCGCGCTACCTCGTGATTCCGGCCGCGCTGGAAGGCACGGTTGACAAGCTGCTGGCCACCCTCTACCCGACCAGTTCGGCCACTGCCGAGACTTCCGCGCGCGGTCTGATCCCCGTGGTGATCCCGCAGTTCGACCAGGCGGGTGAGGATGCCGCGTGGTACCTGTTCGCTTCGCCGTCGGACGCGCCGGTGTTCGAGTACAGCGAGCTTTCCGGCTACGAGGGTCCGCGCGTCGAGACGCGGCAGGGATTCGAAACCCTGGGGACCGAGGTGCGGGTTGTCTGGCACGTCGGGGCTGGGGCCATCGACCATCGCGGCGCCTACAAGAATCCGGGAGCGTAGTCATGACCCTGGCAGAGCTTCAGGCGAAGCGGGAAGAAATTCTCGCAGAGATGGGTGCGCCGGATGTGCAGTTCGAGGCGAGGGGCGTCAAGCGGCGCCCCCAAGCCGAGCTTGAGGCGGCGCTCGCCCGAGTGGACGCGGAGATTGCGAAGCTGCAATCTCCGCAGGACAGGCTTTTCACGATTCAAACGAAACGAGGACTTTGAGCATGCAGAACTACATTCAACCGGGTAACAACATCACCGTCCCCGCGCCTGTGGGCGGGGTCACGTCGGGGCAGTTGGTGGTGATCGGCTCTCTGATCGGCGTGGCGAGCACGACGCAGGCGGCGGGCGTGAACGTCGAGATCGCCACAACCGGCGTATACGAGTTGCCGAAAGTGGCCGCCGATGACATCGGCGTGGGCGACAAGCTGTACTGGGACGCCGCTCAAAGCAAGCTGACCAAGACCGCTGGGACCGGCAGCAAACCGCTTGTGGGCGTCGCCGTCAAGGCGGCCGGCGCCGGCGTGGCGACCGTCTACTGCAAGTTGGGCGTGCATGGCCTGACCGGACCGGCGTAGAACAAGCTTCCGGCCTGAAGCTGGAAGAGTGGGACTTCGAAGCTGGGGCGGCGGCCTATCTTCGGAATTTCCGAAGATGCGCGAGCCGCCCCGATTTTTCGAATCCGGCTTTCGGGCGTCGATTTCGCCGCGCGGGGCTTTCTTGCGACCTTCCCCCCGCGCGGCAGAGGGGCCGGGTCTTACTCCTTTCACCGGTGGGCCGCCTCCCGCGCTTTAGTCCTTGGGCGTCACGGCGGCGATTTGGGCGCTGGCGTTTCTCCTCCGCTGGCGCCCTTCTTTTCGAGGTGTGGCATGGACTTTTCTTCGCTCAACCGGCGATGCATTTCAACCTTCGGGCAGACGGTCACCTACCACCCGGTGGTGGGCGAGCCGTTCGAAGTCGCGGCGATTGTGGAGCGGGCGACCGACGAGCAACGCCGCGCCGATGGTGTGTACGCGCGCCTGTTCGTCAACGTGGCCGACTTCGCAGAACCGCCCGCGGCCGGCGACGAAGTCATGATTGACGGCGCGACCTACAAGGTGTTCCAGGTCATGACGGACCCGGCGGGGGGTGGCTGGCTCAGCCTGCGGGAGAACGTCTGATGCCCAAGTTGTCCAAAGCCGACCAGGCCGCCAAGATCAGCACGAATGAAGCGCGGCGCCGCAAGGAGGTGGCGCTCGCACGCCTCCGCGAGATGGAAGCGGCCCAGCGGGAGGGCTTGCTTCTGGTGGCGTCCGAGGTGCGCCAGACGTGGGCCGCAGGCTTTTCCGCGCTGAAGGACCGCATCTTAATCCTGCCGGATCGCTTGGCGGCGCGCCTGGCGAACCGGCCGGAAGCCGAGGTGCGCGCGATCCTCCGCGACGAGCTTGAGGAGTGCCTCCGAGGGATTCATGCCGACGCAGCAATGTAGCGCGTTCACCGTCTGGCGCGAGGCGCTGGAAGCCCTGTTGCCGCCGCCGCGCCTCACGGTGAGCCAGTGGGCCGATGCCCATCGCGTCCTGGACAATACCTCGCCCGAGCCCGGCCCGTGGCGGACGGACAGGACTCCGTACCTCCGGGAGGTAATGGACAGCCTGACTCCGGGCGCGCCGTGTGAGCGTGTGGTCCTGATGAAAGCGGCCCAGTGCGGGGGGACAGAAGTTCTGCTCGGTCTGACCGGCTATTTGATGCACCACGCGCCTGCTCCTACCCTGCTGGTGCAACCGTCCGTCGAGATGGCGAAGCGGTTCAGCAAGCAGCGGCTGGACTCGCTGATCGAGAGCACGCCCGTGCTTCGCGGGCGCGTGAAAGACCCGCGTTCGCGCGACAGCGGCAACACGATTCTGATGAAGGAATTCGCCGGCGGGGTGCTGATCCTGACGGGCGCGAACAGCGCGGTAGGCTTGCGTAGTCTGCCGGCGAAGTACGTCTTGTGCGACGAGGTTGACGGCTGGCCGGCGGACGCCGACAGCGAGGGCGACCCGTTCCAGTTGGCCGTTAAGCGCACGGTGGCCTTCGGATCGCAGCGCAAGATCCTCGCAGTGAGCACGCCGACGCTCGAAGGTTTGAGCCGGATCGAGGCGCTGTACAAGGCGAGCGACCAGCGGCGGTACTTCGTCCCGTGCCCACGCTGCGGCCATTACCAGGTGCTCGTGTGGTCCGGCGTGGTTTGGGAGAAGGACAAGCCCGAGACGGCGCGGTACCGCTGCGAGGCGTGTGAGGCGCTGATCGAGAATTGGCAGAAGACGGAAATGCTCGCTGCCGGCGAGTGGCGCGCGACGGCGGCCGGTGATGGCAAGACGCGCGGCTATCACATCAGCGCGCTGTATGCGCCTGTGGGCTGGCCATCCTGGGGCGAACTGGCCGCCGAATTCCTGGAGGCGCGCAAGACCCGCGAGACGCTTCAGGTGTTCGTCAATACCGTCTGGGGCGAGTGCTGGAAGGACGAGGCGGCCCTGCCGCTGGATGCCGACGCGCTGTACGCGCGCCGCGAGCCGTTCGGCGCGGAAGTTCCCATGGGTGTGTGCCTGCTGACTGCTGGCGCGGACGTGCAAGCGGACCGCATCGAAGTCGAGATTGTCGGCTGGGGCGACGGCGATGAATCGTGGTCTGTGGGCTATCACGTCCTGTATGGCGACACGGGACAGCCGGAAGTATGGTGCGACCTGGACCGGCTGCTGTTGCGCCAGTGGCGACACGAAAGCGGTCTCGATCTGCCCATCATCGCGGCGTGTGTGGACGCCGGCTTCGAGATGGCGCAGGTCCTGGAGTTCTGCCGGCCGCGCCTGAACCGGAAGGTATACGCGATCAAGGGCGCGTCCGGATTCGGCAAGCCCATCTGGCCGCGGCGCGCGTCAAAGGGCGTCCACAAAGGCGAGTTCTTCGTGATCGGCGTGGACACGGCCAAGGAGAAGGTGTACTCCAAGCTGCGGGTGAACCTGCCCGGGCCGGGGTTCTGCCACTTCCCGCTCAACCGCGAGCGCGACTGGTTCGACATGTTGACGAGTGAGCGCATCAAGACGCGCACGGTTCACGGGCGGGCCGAGCGGTACTTCCAGAAACCCGACGGTGTGCGCAACGAGGCGCTCGATTGCCGGGCCTACGCCACAGCCGCCCTGCACGCCTTGTACATGTCCGGCTTCAAGCTGGCCGACCAGGCGGCGCGCATGAAAAGCATGGTGGCGGGCAGACCGGAACCGGCGGCGGCGTACCAGGTCTACCGTTCGCAGTTCGTTGCGTCCAGGCGCATTTGAGCCATGCCCGCATCAAGGCTGCCGCAACTATCGACGTAGCCGAGGATGTCGCGGATAAAGGCCAATGTCCGCGCATCGGCGGATTCGAGTGCGTAGGCGATATCGTTGCGAACCGCCTGTTCCCAAGTGTCCAGCAAAGTAGGTGTAGGCATGGATGAATCATAGCCTCACGGGGCCGGATTTGTCAACAGTAAGTCTTTTGTATGCAAGTAGATAGAGGTGATTGTAGACTTGTATACGCGGGCTTGACATTCCACAGCGCTGTGCATATCATCGGGACATGGCAGAGAAGCCCAAGCGAAAGAACCCCGCGGCGGTAGCGCTGGGGCGGCGCGGCGGCGCCCGCAGCCGCATCAACCTCACACCCGAACAGCGCACAGCGCTCGCACGCAAGGCGGCGGCGGCACGGTGGGCGAAACGAAACGAGCAGGAGTAACCATGGCCGTCTACCGACCGACGTACACCGACCGGAAGACCGGCAGGCGCGTGCAATCCGCTGTGTGGTGGTTTAATTTCACGTTCGCCGGCAAGCGATACCAGGAATCAACGAAGCAGACCAAGAAGACCCTTGCCCAGGAATGTGAGAAGCAGAAACGCAAGGCGCTGGAGCGGGCCCTTGCTGGATTGCCGACGGAGAAACCCGAAAGCCGCATCAACAGCGTGACCGAGCTAGTGACGAAGTACCTGGAATACTACCCGATCAACCATCGGGAGAAGTCAGTCACGTTCAGCAAGCAACGGCTGGCACACGTCACGCGGCTGTTGGGGAAGTGCCTCGTACCGGACCTGACGGAAAACCGCGTCCGCGAGTATATCACTGCGCGGCTGGCCGAAGGCGCGGGCGGGCGCACGATCAACATGGAGTTGGGGGAACTGAGCCGAGCCGTGGGGCAGAAATGGTCCGTAATGTGGCCGAAGGTTCGCAAACTAGAAGAGAACCACGAAGCAGGCCGGGCGCTCTCCCCTGCCGAAGAACAGGCGCTCTTGCAGACGGCGGCGAACGATCAATCACCGAATCGCAACCGGATGCTGTACACGTTCCTGCGAATCGCGCTGTCCACGGGGATGCGGAGTGGCGAAATCACCACCCTGCGGTGGTCGCAGGTGGACTTGGCGGACGGAATTCTGACCGTTGGGAAGGCAAAGACCGCTAAAGGGACCGGGCGGCAGATTCCTCTGACCGACGACCTGAAAGCCGTGCTCGATATGCACGCGGCATGGTACGCGAAGGAATTTGGGCCGATTCAGCCTGATTGGTACGTGTTTCCGGGGCGTGCTGGCAAGCCGAAAGCGGGCGAATCGCGGCCGTTGGACCCGAAGCGGCCTACCACCACGATCAAAACTTCCTGGACTTCGCTGCGTGAGGAAGCCGGGGTGCAATGCCGGCTTCACGATTTGCGCCACACAGCCGCTACCAAGATGGCCGAAGCGGGCGTCCCAGAGTCCACTATGCTTGCAATCATGGGCCACATGAGCCGAGCAATGTTGGAGCGGTACTCCCACATTAGGATGGCGGCGAAACGGGAAGCTGTCAAGGCGCTGATGCTGCCGAAAGTGGAGCCGGTTTCAAACCCACTCGCTAAAGAATCCGCTAAAGTGAATCAATCTCGCACCGTTCAGTAGCCTGTAAGTGATTGACTTTATTGGTGAGCGCGGCAGGAATCGAACCTGCAACCTACTGATTAAGAGTCAGTTGCTCTGCCAGTTGAGCTACGCGCCCACGTTTCGGCGGGTACTTCACTTTTATAACACATCCGCGACCGGTTTTGCTTTAAGGGCGGCGGCGGCGATTTGAGCGATGTCGAGAAGCTCCGGCGGATTCGGAGTGGCGGCGGCGAGGCCGTCGCGGAGCATGGTGTTGCAGAAGGGGCAGGCGGCGCCGATGATGGGCGCGCCGGCGCCGATGAGCTCCTGGGCGCGCTCGAGATTGACGCGTTTGCCCTTTTCCTCACCGAGGAAGACAAGCCCGCCGCCGGCTCCGCAGCAAAAGCCGCGCTCGCGGGAGCGGGGCGGGTTCACAACCTTCGCATAGCGGGAAATGACCGTACGCGGCTCTTCGTAAATGCCGCGGTAGCGGCCCAGGTAGCAGGCGTCATGATAGGCGACGCGCTGGCCGGTTCCGCCGTCGATGGGAAGGCGGGCGGCGTGGCGGGCCAGCAGCTCGGAGTGATGCTCGATCGGCATCGAAGCGCCGGCTTCCTTCCAATCCTCTTTGATGGTGCGGACGCAGTGGGGGCAGATGGAGACCATCTTTTTCACGCCGGCCGCGGTGATCTGCTCCATGTTGAATTCGATGAGCTGGGTGAACAGGTAGTCGTTGCCAAGGCGCCGCGCGGGATCGCCGGTGCATTTCTCCTTCTTGAGCACGCCGAAGGTGATGCCGAGCGCGTTCATGACCTCGGCGAAGGCGACGACGATCTCGCGGCCGCGCGGGTCGTAAGAGCCCATGCAGCCGAGCCAGAGGCAGTATTCCTGCGATCCGTCGAACAGGGGCAGCGCGTGCTTCTGGATAAATTCCTCGCGCTTTGAATGGGCGAAGCCGAGCGAGTTGCCGTTGCGCTCGAGCTTGAGGAAGAGGTCGGTGCCGTACTTGTCCTCCCATTTGCCGGTGTTCACGGCGCCGCGGCGCAGTCCGATGATCTCGGGCAGATGCTGGATGCCGACGGGGCACTGGAACTCGCAGGAGCCGCAGGTGGTGCACTGGAAGACGGCTTCCATGGAGAGATGCTTGCCGATGAGCGGCTCTTCGGCGCGCGGGCCGAACTCCTTGAGGTAAGCGCGCGTGCCGAGGATGATTTCTTTCGGGTTGAGGACCTTGCCGGTGTTGTAGGCGGGGCAATGCTCGGTGCAGCGGCCACACTCGACGCAGGTGTAGGCCTGGAGAGCGACGAGCCTGGTGACATCCTTGCCGGTGTCGAGGCCGAAATCCTCGTCGCCGGAGAGCGGCGGGATTTTGCTGAAACCATCGCGCCCGAAGAAGACGGTGACCGGGCTGATCACCAGGTGCAGGTGCTTGGTCTTCGGGATGACGGGGAGAAACGCGAGCAGCAGCACGGTGTGCGCCCACCAGTTCCAGTGCGCGGCGGCGCTGTTTTCGGGCGACCAGTAACCGATCAGGTAGGTGATCATCAGCGCGAAGATCAGGAAGGCGACGAGGCCGGAGCCGGGCGAAAGCGCGCCGAGCCACTTCGGGCGCAGGACGAAGCGTCGGAAGGCGAGGCCGGCGATGGCGACCGCGACCGCGATGGCGAACACCGCGGCGAAAAAGAAATAGAAGCCGCCGGCGCCGTCAGGATCGAGAAATCCCGCTCCGAGGACCTCGGCGACGTGATTGACGGTGACGAGCGCGAAGACGAGGAAGCCCCAGAACACGACGGCATGGGCCAAGCCGGGGAGAGGCCGCTGGCGGATCACCTTGGCCTGCAGCAACACCTCCCAAAGGAACTTGCGGATGCGCGGGCCGACGGGACTCAGCTTGAAGCCGGGGTCTTTCTTCGCCGCGCGGATATTGCGCAGGGCGGGGCCGAAACGCTGCCAGAAGAGAGACAGCGAGACGGCGAGCAGGACGAGGAAAATGGCGGTCTCAACCCACGAAAAGGTCATATTGTCTGCTCAAACTCTATCACGAAGTCGCAAACCGGTGAACGGGGTTCAGCGTTCGCTAGAATTGAAGCGGAGGCCGCCATTGCGCCTGATAGTTTCGGGAGCCGCGGGGTTCATCGGCTCACATCTGACCGACCGATTGCTGGCCGAAGGCCACACGGTGATCGGCATCGATAACTTCCTGACGGGGTCGCCGGCGAACCTGGCGCACCTGGAAGGCAACGCGCGATTCCAATTCATCGAGGCCGATGTTTCGCGGCCGATCGAGATCGAGGGGCCGGTGGACGGTGTGGTGCATCTGGCCTCGCCGGCAAGCCCGAAGGACTACCTGGAGCATCCGATCGAGACGCTGGAGGTGGGTTCGGCAGGGACGCGAAACATGCTGGAGCTGGCGCGGAAGTGGAATGCGCGGTTCCTGCTGACCTCGACCTCGGAATGCTATGGCGATCCGATGGAGCACCCCCAGGTGGAGACGTATTGGGGGAACGTGAACCCGGTGGGGCCGCGGTCGTGCTACGACGAGAGCAAGCGGTTCGCGGAGGCGCTGGTGATGGCGTATCACCGGACGTACGGATTGCGCACGAACATCGCACGGATCTTCAACACGTACGGGCCGCGGATGAAGCTGAACGACGGGCGCGTGGTGCCGGCGTTCCTGGACCAGGCGCTGCGGGGCAAGCCGATTACGGTATTCGGCGACGGATCGCAGACGCGGAGCTTCTGCTACGTGAGCGACCTGGTGGACGGGCTCTACAGGCTGATGATGTCGGACGAACGATACCCGGTGAACCTTGGGAACCCGCGGGAGATGACGATCCTGGAGTTCGCGGAGCAGATACGGCGGCTGATCGGGGCGAAGTGCTCGATCGAGTATCGCGAGCTGCCGCAGGACGATCCGCGGAAGCGGCGGCCGGACATCGGGAAGGCCAAGCGGGTGCTCGGGTGGGAGCCGCGCGTGCCTTTGGAAGAGGGGCTGCGGGAAACCATAGAGTATTTCCGCGGGCTTTCGATGGCGGCGGGAGAAGCGCGGTAAGCTCGGGGCAGAGCGGGGCCTCTTTGGGCATAGGGCTGCGCGCGAGCACGCCGGCCATCGTCCTCGCAAAGGCGCCAAGACCGCAAAGTCGCAAAGAAAGACGCTGAAGAAGGCCGGCGTTCCGGCATCAGATCGCGCAAAGACACAAAGTTCGCAGGGGACAAAGAATTCATAAGATCTTGATTGCGTCTTTGCGTCCTTTGCGTCTTTGCGCGCCAATTCAACGGACTTCACGCGGAGCCAGCAGCCCTCCTCAATTTGGGGTACGATACTCCTGTCACTTCGAAGGAGGCGTATGCTCACACGCCGCAGTTTCTATCGACGAATTGCGCTGGCCGCGGCCGCGGCTCCGGTGTGGACGGAGGCAGCATTCGCGCAGCGCGGCCTTGCGGGAACGAACTGGCCGGCCGATACGGTCTGGCTGAATGCGAACGAGAATCCGGAGGGGCCGCCGCGCAGGGCGATCGAGGCGATCGGACGGGCGGCGTCGGATGCGTGGCAGTACCGGCACCCGGAATTCCCTCCCTTCTATAAGAAGCTGGCGGCGAGCGAACAGCTCGAGCCGGAACAGATGCTGGTGGGCGCGGGTTCGACCGAGGTGCTGGACATCGCGGTGGCGGTGTTCACTTCGGCTACGCGGCCGCTGATCACCGCCGAGCCGACATTCGAGGCGCCGGGCGAAATGGCGAAGGCGATGGGGCGGCCGATCGTCAGGACGGCGCTGACGGAGACGTACGCGAGTGACGTGAGGCGCATGGCGGCCGAAGCGTCGAAAGCCGGCGGCGGGCTGATCTACCTCTGCAACCCGAACAACCCGACGTCGTCGATGACAGGCAAGGAAGACATCGACTGGCTGGTGGCGAACCTGCCCGCGAACACGGTGCTGGTGCTCGACGAAGCGTACCTGCATTTCGTGCCTGGGTACGAGAGTCTGAGCGGGCTGCCCTATGTGCGGCAGGGCAAAGACGTGCTGGTGGCGCGCACGTTTTCGAAGATCTACGGGATGGCGGGCGTGCGCTGCGGGTTCGTGTGCGGGCGGCCGGAGCTGATCGCGCGAATGAAGCCATACCGCAACAACATGATCTCGATTCTGGCGGTGCGGGCGGTCATGGCATCGCTTGACGACGGACCGCGGATGATCGCGGAGCGGCGGGCGAAACTGCTGAAGATCCGCGGCGAGTTCTGCGATTGGTTGAAGGCGAACAAGCTGCGGTACATCGAGCCGAACGCGAATTTCATGATGATCGACATCGGGCGGGACGTGAAGGAATTCGGGCAGGCGATGGCGAAGAAAGGCGTCGCTGTGGGGCGGCCGTTCCCGCCATACGAGAAGATGCTGCGGGTGACGATCGGGACCGCTCAGGACATGCAGAAGTTCAGGAGCGCCTTTCTGGAGCTGTACCGGGCGTAAAAACGACGCGGCGCGGCGGCAGGATTACACAGCGGCTCATCGCCCGAGCCTGGGCGGCGAAGATATCAGCGACAATAACAGGCTGAAAATCACCAGGATTGCCAGGATCCCCGCTACAAACATTTAAAATTCCCCCGTTGCGTTACGTGTGGTAGATGCAGGCGGAGGGCCAAAGGTGGCAGCGACGGCGTGAATTTCGGCCTGCGATTCGAGGGCTGCCGCTCAAGCGGCGCGGCGGGCCGCGGCAGGCTTTTCGTAAACAGCCACGATGTTGGTCCGGAATCTGGAGAAGGGCTCGAGGGCGAGCAGGCGGATGAGCAGCAACTCGAGGACGGCCAGAGGCGGAATGAGCGCAACGCCGGCGGAGGTGCTGACGAGCTTTATTTCGCGGAGGCGAAAGCCGGTCTCGACGGCAAAGCGCGCCGCGGCGCGGGGCGTGTTCAGGCGGTAGCGGGTGGGGAAAACGTCCTCGGAGCGGCGGCCGTCGAGCAGGCGAATGAGGCGGACCTTCAGGAAGTCCGGAATCAGCGAGCAGAGGAAGACCCAGTAACTCCAGTAATTCGGCGTGTGATAGATGAAGACGCCGCCGGGGCGCAGCACGCGGCGGATCTCGGCGAGAGAAGCGGCGGGCTCGTCCAGGTGCTCGACAACCATGTTGGCGGTGACGAGGTCGAAGGACTGGTCGCGGAACGGCAGGCGGCGCACGTCGCCGGCGGATTTCAGGCGAATGGCGGAGTTCTTTCGCAGGCTGGCGTGATCATAGTCCATGCCGACCAGGGCGCCGGCGCGGGAGATGACTTCGTTCTGTTCGCGAGCCATCCAGTGGGCGAACATCTGGTGGCCGCAGCCGAGATCGAGCCAGGCGGGACGGGCGGCGAGATAAGGCGCGAGCGTCTCGTAGTAGGCGTATTGCGAGCTCTTGAGCCCGGGACAGATGGTCTGTTCGAGCTTCCAGTAGACCTTGTACAGGGGTGTCTTCCAGCCGGACACGCTGCCCCCCTCTGAGTTCGTTTACCTACAGTGTAGCAGGCCCGCGCTACTGCGCACCGCGGGAGCGGAGCATGGTTTTCAGCGTGTGGAAGATGATGTAGAGATCGAGCGAAGCGGAGATGTGCTTGATGTAGTAGAGGTCGTACTCGAGCTTGGTGATGGTGTCTTCGATGGTGTCGCCGTACTTGTGATTGATCTGGGCCCAGCCGGTGATGCCGGGGCGGACGCAATGGCGCTGGCGATAGTAGGGGATCTTTTCGGCGAGCACGCGGACGAATTCGGGGCGCTCGGGGCGCGGGCCGACGATGGACATTTCGCCGCGCAGGACGTTCCAGAGCTGGGGCAGCTCGTCGATGCGGAGCTTGCGAAGCCAGCGGCCGACGGGCGTGATGCGCGGGTCGTCTTTCGAGGCCCAGACGGCGCCGGTCTTCGCCTCGGCATCGAGGTACATGGAGCGGAATTTGAAGAGCGTGAAGGGGGCGCCGTTCAAGCCGACGCGCTGCTGGCGATAGAGGACCGGCCCGCGCGAGGTCAGCTTGATGGCGGCGGCGGCCAGGAGCATGAAAGGCAGGGCCACCAGGGTGCCGATCAAAGCGAGGGCGGGCGAATAGATGGATTGCCAGACAACGGCGGAATGGCGCGGGCCCATCTCGCCCGAGAAGATGAGCTGCGCGGGCCGCAGTTCCTTCGTGCAGATGCGGCCGCAGGCGGCTTCGTAAGCGAGGCCGGCGTCCTCGATGTGGATTCCCGAGAAACGGAAATCGAGCAGGTCCTGCACGGGCATGCGATCGCGGCGCTCGGTCATGCCGACGACGATGCGATCGGGCCTGGCGGCTGCGACGATGCCGCGCAGGGCGGAAACGGGGCCGAGGACTTTCGCGCCGTTGAGAATCTCGCCGGGCGCGTAACCGTCGTCAACGTAGCCGAGGTTGACGTAGCCGAGCTCGGGGCGTCCGGCGACGCGTTCGGAGATATCGCGCACGACCGGGTTGGTTCCGAGAAACAGCACGCGCTGGGCGCCGAACGCCTTCAGGAAGACCAGGCCGTAGATGATGCGCCAGCCGGAAACCGCGACCAGCGCGATGGCGCTGCCGGTGATCATCACGCGGCGCGGGAGGATCCATTCGGCGTTGAGATAGGCGACGAAGGCCTCCACCAGGAACGCAAAGCCGATGGCCTGGCCGATTTCGAGGACGAGAGCGATGTTGGAAACGGTTCGAATGTCGGTGTAGAGGTCGAGGAAATGAAGACCGAACAGGATGCTGAAAATGATAATGACGATCCGGCCGAAGCCGCCGTCGTACATCAGGAAGACGGAGGGATCGACATCCAGGGTCATGTAGGACGCGAGGATATAGCAGAACGACAGCAGGATGAATTCCGACAGCAGGAGAACCAGGATGCTGGTCGGAACGAACACTCGAAAGAGTCGGATCATCGCGAACAGGGCACTCGAACCACTTCTGACTCTGCGCAGGATTGAAGCCTGCTCCAAGCGCGCTCGAAACGGCGCGAAGGCGCTCAGAAGGGCACCGCTGCTGCTTGGGATTCCCTCCTTCAAACATACCGCGTTCAGCGAGGCGGCGTCAGGACGAAACGCCGCCGACAGGGATTGCGAAGATCCCGATATTGAAGTCGGTTAAACGCGTTCGATATCTCGACGAAAGAGCCGGGGCCGCAGAGCCAGGGAGGCGCGATCGGCGTGAGTGAGGGGCGGGCGCGCAGGACCAGGGACGCGGCGCGCACGAGGGCTACTTCGGAGTTGGGGACGCCGGCGCCGCGACGCTCGAAGCCGCCGGCTGAATGTCGGGGCGCGTGTCGGCGTCGAGCAGGGTCAGCATCAGAAAGATCGACAGGAAGACCAGGCCGCTGACGAGGATGATGGAGTTGATCGGCTTGTCGTGCAGCAGGTGCATGAAGAACATGGCGACGAGCGAGGCCTTGATGGTGGCGATGACGAGAGCGATGACGACATTGGCGCTGCCGAAATCGAAGCTGGCCGCAAGGACCGTGGTCACGGTCAGCATCATCAGGGTCAACAAAACCTTGACGTAGGTCTTCGGGCTGGTTTCGTGTGCTTTTGCCTGCATGCGAATCCTCCTCAGCGGATCAGATACAGCAGCGGGAAGAGATAGATCCAGATCATGTCGACGAGATGCCAGTAGAGTCCCACCAGATCGACCGGCGTGTAGTATTGGGCGGAGAAATCGCCGCGGGCGGTCCTGCGGATCAGCCAGGCGATGAGGACCATGCCGGCGATGATGTGGAAGCCGTGCAGCCCGGTCATCATGAAGTAGAAGCTGAAGAACATGAACTGTCCGGGCACGGTATCTCCGGGATGCGAGTAGAAGCGTCCGGGCAGCAGGCCTTCGTGGAACTTATGGGCGTACTCGATGTACTTGACGCCGAGGAAAGCGCCGGCGAAGACGAGGGTGAGGGCGAGAAACGCGATGGCCTGCCTGCGGCGGTCGTGCCTGACGCTGTGGACGGCCATCACCATGGTGAAGCTGCTGGTGAGCAGGACGAGCGTGTTGATGAAGCCGAGCGTCTTGTCGAGCTGCTTGTGCGCCTCGAGGAACGCCAGCGGGTGGCGCGACTGCATGAGGGCGAAGCCGACGAAGAGACCGCCGAAGAGAAGGATCTCCGTGACGAGGAAGAGCCACATGCCGATCTTGCTGGCGTCGGCCTGCTGCTCCGGCTTCGCGAAATGGTGCTGGAGGTAGGGCTCGTGCCCTGCGGCGACGACTTGATCGCTCATCGGCCTGCTCCCTGAAGCGCGGGTTGTTGAACGGGCGCGCTGTAATCGTACGGCCCGTGCGTGACCAGCGGCACCTGTTCGAAGTTATGGGTGATGGGCGGCGAGGAGGCGGTCCATTCGAGACCGAGAGCTCCCCACGGATTCGCGGGCGCATCCATCGGCTTGCGGAGCGAGACGGCGAGGTATGCGGCCATGATCAGAAAGCCCAGGGCCAGCATCCAGGAGCCGAAGGTCGAGAAGACGTGCAGCGGCTGGAATTGCGGCAGGTAGTTGTAATAGCGCCGCGGCATGCCTTTGCTGCCGAGCACGAACTGCGAGAGGAAGGTCACGTTGAAGCCGACGAAGATCAGCGCGGCGGAAACGCGCGCCCATTTTTCGGAATACATGCGGCCGAACATTTTGGGCCACCAGTAGTGCAGGCCGGCGAGGAACGCCATCACCGTGCCGCCCATCATGACGAAGTGGAAATGCGCTACGACGAAGTAGGTGTCGTGCAGGTGGACATCGACCGGCAGGGTGCCCAGGATGATGCCGGTGAGGCCGCCGATGGAGAACAGCACGAGGAACGAGATGGCATAGAGCATCGGCGCTTCGAAGGAGATGGAGCCCTTGTACATGGTGGCGAGCCAGTTGAACACCTTGACGCCGGAGGGAATGGCGACGAGGAAGGTGAGGAACGAGAAGACCGCGGAGGCGACCTGCGACTGGCCGCTGACGAACATGTGGTGGCCCCAGACCAGGAAGCTTACCAGCGCGATGGCCATGCTCGAGTAGGCAATGGCCTTGTAGCCGAAGATAGTCTTGCGCGAGAAGACCGGGATCACTTCGCTGATGACGGCCATGCCGGGCAGAATCATGATGTAGACGGCGGGGTGCGAATAGAACCAGAAGAAGTGCTGGAAAAGCACGGGGTCGCCGCCGAGCTTGGGGTCGAAGATGCCGACCATGAAGAGGCGCTCCATCAGGAGGAGCAGGAGGGTGATGCCGAGGACGGGGGTGGCGACGATCTGGATGATGCTGGTGGCGTAGATGCTCCAGACGAATAGCGGCATGTTCCACCAGGTCATGCCGGGAGCGCGGAGCTTGTGGATCGTGGCAATGAAATTGATGCCGGTGAAAATCGACGAGAAGCCGATGATGAAGACGCCAAGGACCATGAGGCCGACGCTGCCCTGGGTGCTGGTGCTGTAGGGAGTGTAGAACGTCCAGCCGGTGTCGATGCCGCCGGTGACCATGGCGACGAGGGCAAGCAGCGAGCCGGTCCAGTACAGGTACAGGCTGGCGAGGTTCAGGCGCGGGAAGGCGACGTCCTTGGCGCCGAGCATCAGCGGCAGGACGAAGTTGCCGAGCGCGGCGGGGATCGACGGGATGACGAACAGGAAGATCATCACGGCGCCGTGGAGGGTGAAGATCTTGTTGTAGGTTTCGGCGGTAATGAACGAAGGGCCGGGGGTGAGTAGCTTCAGCCGGACGATCATGGCGAAGACGCCGCCGAGCAGGAAGGCAAAGAGGATGGAGGCCAGGTACATGACCCCGATCCGCTTGTGGTCCACCGTGAAGAGCCAGGACCTGATGCCGCGGGTCTGGTTCAAATAATGGACGCGCGGCGGTTGCGGCGGGTTCGGCGCAACGGGCAATTCCAGGACGTCAGCCATAGCAGCTCCTCCAGTTACTCGAGCGACTTAATAAACGCGATCACGCCGTCGATGTCGCGGTTGTTCAGGATGCCCTGGAAGGTGGGCATGATGGGCGGAAAACCGGCGACTCGATTTTTGTCAGGCGTGAGAATACAGGTGCGGATATAGTTTTCATCCGCGATCATGCTGCGGCCCCCGACGAGCGCGACGGGATGGCCGAAAACGCCTTTAAACGACGGACCCTGGCCGGGGGCGCCGTCGATGGAGTGGCAGGTAGCGCAGCCGCGTGTTTCGTAGATGGTGCGGCCCCACTGGACGGGCGGGACGCCTTTGCCGGCTTCGCCGCCGGTTGCGAGCCACTTCCGGTAGCTGGCGGGATCGTCCACGTAGATTTTTCCGAGCATCTGCGAGTGGCCCTTGCCGCAATACTGGGTGCACTCGAGGATGTGAACGCCGGGGTCCGTGGCGGTGAACCAGATCTGGGTGTAAGCGTCCGGGAGGACATCCTGCTTGAGCCGGAAGGTCGGGACGTAGAAGCCGTGAATCACGTCTTCGGAGGTCATGATGAGCTTCACGGGCTTGTCCAGAGGGACATGGAGCTCATTGATGGCGCGGACGCCATTGGGATACTCGAACTGCCACATCCACTGGCGCGCCGTGACGTGGATCTCCTCCGCATCTGCGGGAGCAACTGCGGCTTGTACGAAGGTGCGGAGTCCCCAGAAGAAGATCAGCATCACGAGCGCGAGCGGCACGACGGTCCAGGCGACTTCGAGGCCGCGGTGGTGGGTGATCTGCGGCGTGCGATCGTCGGCAGAGCGGCGGCGATACTTGATGACGAACGCGGCGAGCAATCCCGTCACCAGCAGGAAGAAGAAGATGCAGACGTAGATCAGGAACAGGTAGAGGTTATCCACCCGGTGGGCATATGCGGTGCCCTCGACGGGCATAACGAGCGAACGGATCCAGGAGTTCATGACGTGACTGCAACCCTCCTCGCGCGTCTTTCGCGGCGCCAGAAAGCGAAGAGCACCAGGGCCAGAATGAATACGGTCAGCACGCCGCCGGCCTTCATGAAGTTGGTCGCGAACAGGACGTAGCCCCTGGCCTGCGGATCGTAGTGGAAGCAGTAGAGCAGAATGCGTTCCGGGCTGAGGGCGAACTTCGACTCGGAGGCTTCGTCGAGCGCGAGGCGGACGTCGCGCGGGTTGAATTTCACGCCGTAGAGGTAGCGCGAGATTCTGCCTTCGGGCGTGAGAAACATGATGGCGGCGGCGTGGGCGAACTGTTTCGTGCGCTCGTCGTAGCGGTAATGGAAGCCGAGCTGGTCCGCGAGTTTCCTGACGTTTCCGTCGCGATCGACGAGGAAATGCCAGTTGGCCGAGGGGCGGCCGTAGCTGGCCAGATACGTCGCGCGCTTCTGTCCGGCGAGCTGGGGCGTGTCAGCGGGATTGAAACTGATGGTGACGATGTCGAACTGGTTTCCGGCGGTCCACGGGATTTCCTTGAGCGCCTGGGTTTGGCCGTTGAGGACGACGGTGCACAGCATCGGGCACTCGTAGTAGACCAGATCGAGCAGCACGGGGCGTCCCCGGCGGAAGAACTGCTTCAGGGCCACGGGGCGGCCGGTTTCGTCGAGGAAGGTGAGGTTGAGATCGATCGGCTGGTTGATGTGCTCGTCGATGCCGACACCCTGGAGCTCCGGCGGGACCGTCTGAGGCGCGGCGGAGAGTGCAAGGGTCGTGAGCAGGAAAAGCCAAGCCATGCGCCGGCACGAGCGCCTGCGCGGGAGGCTGAAGCGTTCGCCGCTCATTTCGCGGCTCCCTTCCGGGCGGGCGCGGCAGCGCCGTTCGCCTGCGCATCGGCGACTGCGACGGGCACGGGCTTGTCCGGATAGAACACCTTGTGCCCGGCGTATTCGGAGGCGAGCAGGTCCATGGCGCGGCCGATCGGGATGCGCACCTCGCCCTTGGCGCGGTCGATGTACTGATACGTGTTGAGGTCCTGGTCCTCGCGCGCGTGGAGGGCCAGCAGGTCCGGGGCGACGGGCTGGAGCTGCTTGACAAAAATCTGCTGCTGCTCGAGGTGATCGAAATACGCCTGCACGCCGAGGATCAGCGCGATCAGGGCGACGATGGTGGTGATTCCGAAGATCGCGATGAAGCGCGCTTTCGGCTCGGTGGTGTCGAAAGCGGCGGTCTCGACGGGCGGCTGCGGCGGAATTGCGTGTTCAGACATTCTCAAACTCCAGAGCCTTCTCGAGGCGGATGTCGCCGACGGGGGCGATGGCGTGCTGCTTGAGGCCGCGCCAGAAGGCGAGCGAAAGCGTCCCGCCGATCGCGGCAAACACGGCCAGGTCCTGCCAGCCGAACTGCGGCCCGTTGGGAGAATAGGCCGGCATCACAATCCAGTAGAGATCGAAGTAATGGACCACGACCACCCAGGCGGCGACTGCGCCGAGCAGGGCGAGCCGGCGCTTGGCCCAACGGCCGAGCAGCAGCGCGAACGGCGCCAGGAACTGGCCGAACAGGAGCAGGCCGGCGATGGTGTGCCAGCCGCCGATCTCGCGGTTGCGGTACCAGATGGTCTCCTCGGGCATGTTGCCGTACCAGATGAGCAGGTATTGCGAGAAGGCGATGTAAGTCCAGAAGACGGTCAGCGCGAAAATCCACTTGCCGAGGTCGTGGTAGTGCTCTTCGTTCACGGCGTAGCGCAGCACGCCGGCGCGGCGGAATGCGAGCAGGATCACGGTGAGCAGCGAGTAGAAGCCAAGCGCGGCGCCGCTCAGATAGTACACGCCGAACATGGTGGAATACCAGTGCGGGTTGAGCGACATCATCCAGTCGATGCCGGCGAAGGCGCCGGTGAGCATGAAGACGACCAGGCCTGGGGCGCTCCAGCGCTCGGCCGATTGCGCGAGCGGCAGCGATCGCCCGGCGTCCTGCGCGATGGAGTTGCGGTAGAGCTTCCAGGCCCAGAAGGTCCAGGCGGCGAAGTAGATTGCGGCGCGCACGGTAAAGAAATCGGGGTTCAGGTAGGCGACGCGTTCCTGCAGGATGGGGTCGGCGGCGACCGCGGCGGGCCGCGCCCAGACGTAGAGGGTCGGCAGCGCGAAGAGAACCGGCAGAAACAGCACGGCCGCGACGGGCAGCGTCATCATGACGTTCTCGGCGATACGCCGCATGGTGACGCTCCAGGACGCGCCGCTTACGTGCTGCACCATGACGAAGAACAGCGCGCCGAGCGCGAGCGAGAGCCAGAAGACGAATGCGGCGAGGTAGGAGAACTCGAAGCGGGCGGCGCCGGAGGCGAAGGCGGCGGCCGAAGCGAGCCAGCCGAGAATGGCGACAGCAGCGAGCACGTTGCGCACCTTGCTCCAGAGCGCTGCGTTCAGCTCGTAGGATTCGAAGCTCGCTTCGATATTTCGGTGGTGAGCAGGCATGGTTACCTCAATTCGCCGCGCAGTTGCTGCGGCACGTCGGCCACGGTTCCGATGGAGGCACGCTGGAGCGCGCGCACGTAGGCGATGATGGCCCAGCGGTCACGCTCGGGAATCTGGTAGCGATAGGCCGGCATGGTGCGCTTGCCGTGCGTGATGGTGTCGAAGATCTGGCCGTCGGGCATGTTGCGGATGCGCGCGTCGGTGAGGTTCTGCACGATCCAGGTGGCGCGCTGCGCGACAATTCCCTTCCCCTGTCCGGTGCGGTCGTGGCACGGCGAACAATAGATATTGAAGCGCTGCCGGCCGCGATCGAGCACCTCGCGGTTGATGGGCAGCGGGTTGACGACATAATCGCCGTTCCGGATGCCGGTGTAGAACGCGTCGTCGGCTTTCAACTCGCCGCGGGCTACCGTGCCGGGCACGGGCGCGCGGTCGGCGCGGTCGTCGGAGAAGAACGCGCCCTCGGCTTGCGGCATATACTTGGGCTGCAGGCGCATGTCGCTGAAGGCCTGGAACGGCGGATTGGGCGACGTGCTGCTGCACCCGGCAGCGAACAGGGCCGCGGCGGCGGCAATCGAAGCGAGAAGCTTCGTCATTCGGCTACCACCTCCACGTGCTTGCCGCCCGCGGCTTCGAGCGCGGCGATAGCCTGTTCGGCGTCGAAATTTTCGCCCCCGGCTTCGATGGCCAGCAGAAAGCGGTCGTCGGTCAAACGGCTGGCCTGAGCGTGCTCGAAGATGGGGTGAGAGTAGCGCGGGAGGCCGTTCAGGAACAGCATGCCGAAGACGGCGCCGAAAGCGGAGAAGAGCACGGTGAGTTCGAACGTGATGGGCGTGGCGAACTCGGGCGCAAAGAATGGCTTGCCGCCAAGGACGAGCGGATAGCCGATTGTTCCGGTCCACCACTGCAAGAGAACCGCGGCGAACGCTCCCATAATGCCGCAGCCGACGACGAACCAGCCGAGGTTCGAGGCTTTGAGACCGAGCGCCCGGTCGAGGCCGTGGACCGGGAAGGGCGTGTAGGCGTCGAGCTTCTCGTAACCACGGTGGCGCACCGCGCGCACGGCTTTGAGCAACTCGTGCGGGTCCTCGAATTCGGCCACGATGCCGTAGATCTGCCGCTGCGGTTCGGCGGGCGCGGCCGCGGCGCCGGACGACGGTTCCGGCTGCTCGATGACGGGATCTTCCAGCGGACTCATAATCCCTCCCCAACCTGATGCGGCGCGTCGGCCGCCATCATGCCTTTCACTTCGGTCATCGAGATCATGGGCAGAAAGCGGACGAACAGGAGGAACAGGGTAAAGAACAGACCGAAGCTGCCGGTCAGCGTGAGAATATCGACGTAGGTCGGCCGGTAATTGCCCCAGCTCGACGGCAGATAGTCGCGCGAGAGCGAGACGGCGACGATCGCGAAGCGCTCCATCCACATGCCGATATTCACGAGAATCGAAACGACGAACATCACGGGGACGTTCGTACGCATGCGCTTCGACCAGAACACCTGAGGCGCGAGAACGTTGCAGAAAACCATCAGCCAGCCGACCCACCAGAAGGGCCCGAACATGCGGTTGTAGAAGGCGTAGCGCTCGTACATATTGCCGCTGTACCAAGCCGTAAAGAACTCGATCAGGTAGGAAAAGCCGACCATCAGACTGGTGGCGAGAATCACCTTGTTCATGTTCTCGAGGTGCTTCATCGTGACGAGGTTTTTCAGGCCGAATACCTCGCGGGCGAGCACCATGAGCGTGACCACCATAGCGAAGCCGGAGAAGATGGCGCCGGCGACGAAATACGGCGGAAAGATGGTGGAGTGCCAGCCGGGGATGAGCGAGACGGCGAAATCGAAGCTGACGATGGTGTGGACCGAGAGCACGAGCGGGGTGGAGAGGCCGGCGAGCAGCAGATAGGCCTTTTCGTAATGCCGCCAGTGGCGGGCGGAACCGCGCCAGCCGAGGCTCAGGATGCCGAAGATGTACTTGCGCGCGGGGGTGACGGCGCGGTCGCGCAGCGTGGCGAGATCGGGGATCAGGCCGGTGTACCAGAACAGCGCGGAGACGGTCGCATAGGTGCTTACGGCGAAAACGTCCCACATGAGCGGGCTGCGGAAATTCTGCCAGACGCCGAGATAGTCGTTCGGCACCGGGAACAGCCAGTAAGCGCGCCAGGGGCGGCCGACGTGGAACAGCGGGAACAGGCCGGCGCAGGCGACGGCGAAGAGCGTCATGGCTTCGGCGGCGCGATTGATCGAGGTACGCCAGCGCTGGCGCAACAAGAAAAGGATGGCCGAGATCAGGGTGCCGGCGTGTCCGATACCGATCCAGAAGACGAAGTCCGTGATCTCGAAGGCCCAGCCGACGGGCTGGTTGTTGCCCCACACGCCGATGCCGGTCAGGGCAAGATACGAGAGCATGGCGATGAGCACGCCCGTGATGGTGACCGTAACGCCGAACGCGTAATACCAGACGCGCGGCATCCTGCCTTCGGTAATGCCGGACACTTTCGCCGTCACGTCGGCGTAGGACGGATGGCCGGTGATCAGCGGCGGATTGAGTTCTCTGGTGATTGCCAGGTCTGCCATGCTCAGGCCAACTCCGGATTGGGATTGCGCACTTTCGCGAGATAGGAAGTGCGCGGCTTTACGTTCAACTGGGCCAGCATCTCGTAACGGCGGGTCTGCTTCTTGAGCTGCGAGACGCGGCTGTTCGGGTCGTTGATATTGCCGAAGACGATGGCGTCGGCGGGGCAGGTCTGCTGGCAGGCGGGGACGATCTCGCCGTCGCGCAGCTCGCGATGCCCTTCGACGCTCGCCTGAATTTTCTTTTCCTGGATGCGCTGCACGCAATAAGTGCACTTTTCCATAACGCCCCTCATGCGCACCGTGACATCCGGGTTGAAGACCATCTTTTCGACTTCCTGAAGGCCCTTGTGCCAATCGAGGAAATTGAAGCGGCGCACCTTGTAGGGACAGTTGTTGGAGCAGTAGCGCGTTCCGACGCAGCGGTTGTAGACCATGTCGTTCAAGCCCTCGGGGCTGTGGCTGGTGGCGGCGACGGGGCACACGGTTTCGCACGGCGCGTTTTCGCACTGCTGGCAGGCGACGGGCTGCGTGACGGTCTGCGGGTCGTCTTCCGGGCCGGTAAAATAGCGGTCCAGGCGCAGCCAGTGCATTTCGCGGCCGCGCGTCACCTGGTCCTTGCCGACGATGGGCACGTTGTTTTCGGCCTGGCAGGCAAGCACGCAGGCGTTGCAGCCGACGCACGCATTCAGGTCGATGGCCATGCCCCACTGGTAGCCCTTGCTGTAGTCGTGCTGGCCGAAGATGGAGAACAGCTTGGGCGTCTCGGCGATCTTGTCCACGAAGTCCGGATCCTTGCGGTACTCCTCGAGCGTTGCCTCGCGCACGAGCGGCCGGCCTTCCATGACGAAATGGTGCTGCGTGTTGGCGAGCTTGTACTTGCGCCCGGTCCTGTTGATCGCGGCGCCGGTAACGTAAGGGGCGGCGCTGGTGCGCAGCAGATAGCTGTCGTGGCCGACGTTGCGGCCGACGCGTCCGGCGCGGCGCCGGCCGTAGCCGAGGGCGACCGCGATTGTGTCGTCGGCCTGGCCGGGCTGAACCCAGACGGGCATCTCGATCTCGGCGCCGCCGGCGGCGATCGCGACAATGTCCTCGGTTTCGAGGCCGAGGCGGCGCGCGGTGGCGGGGCTGACGAGCGCGGCGTTGTCCCAGGTGAGCTTGGTGATCGGGTCGGGCGCTTCCTGGAGCCAGCCGTTATCGGCGAAGCGGCCGTCCCAGGTGGCGGCGCTCGGGTAGAAGGTGAGTTCGAGGCCTTCAGACGCGGGCGGCGCCGTTCCGGCAAGGGCGGCGGCGACGCGCTTCGCATCAAGCGCGGGCTCGACAGGCGCATACGCGGTGTCCGGAATGACGCCGTCGTAGAGGGCGCGGCGCCAGGCCTTCTCGGCGTCGCCGGCGGACCAGCGCGGGAGCCAGTAGTTGCGGACGATGTCGTAGCCGTTGCGGTCCTTGTAGCCGCCGATCAGCGCGAGCACTTCGGCCGCGGTCTTGCCGCCGTAGAGCGGGCGGATCATCGGCTGCTGGATGGAAACCGTGCCGTCGAGGGCGCGGGCGTCGCCCCAGGATTCCAGGTAATGCGCCTCGGGCAGATGCCATTGGGCGAGACCGGCGGTTTCGTTGGGATCGAGGCCGAGATGAATCGTAACGGGTGCGTTCTTCATGACGGCGTCGAAGCGCAGGTCGGCGGGCGCGTCATAGGCGGGATTGCCGCCGAGGATGACGAGCGTTTCGACCTGTCCCGATCGGAGTTCCTGTGCGAGCTGCTTCAGCGCCGGCAGTTCGGGCGCGGCGCCGGTTTCCGTGTAGGTGACCGTGGCGCCTTCGTTCGCGAGCGCGTGGTTGATCCAGTGCGCGAGGGCGTGAACGGCGGCGGGCTGGCGCGGGCCGGCCAGGACGAGCGAGCGCCCGCGGCTGCGCGCGAGATCGCGGGCGAGCGCGGCGGCCCACTTTGCGTTCGGACCGGACGCGGCGGGGACATCGAGATTCAGGTTACGCGCTACTTCGAGCGCCAGATCGCGAATGGCCCCCGTCTTCATCCGCAGGCGGTGGTCCGCCATGGCGCCCGTGATCGAGAGCCGGCTCTCGGCCATGTACAGGCGGTTCATGGTGTCCTTGGGCGATGAGATGCGGCGGCGCTTCGAGAAGTCGCGAATATAGGCGATGTTGTTCGAGTCCAGGCCGAGAAAATCGGCATCGAGCGAGAAGACGACGTCGGCCTTGTCGAAGTGGTAGTGCGGCCTGACCGGTTTAGCGAAAGCGATGGCTGCGCCGGCGAGAATCTCGTCTTCCGAGATGGGTTCGTACTCGATCCAGCGCGCTTTCGGGAAGCGCGCGAGGGCGTGCGCGCGAACGGCTTCGAGCGAGGGCGAGTTGACGCGCAGGCTGAGGAACCGCAGCCGCTCGCCCGCGCCGATGCGGGCCGGGTCGAAATGGCCGGCGGCGAAGCGCGCGAAGTCATCCCAGGAAGCGGGCGAGCCGTTGCGCAGCACGGTCTTCGAGCGATCGGGATCGTAGAGACCGAGCACGGAAGCCTGGGCAAAGGCAGAGCACGCGCCGCCGCTCGCGGGATGCCCGGGATTGCCCTCGATCTTGGTCGGCCGGCCGTCGTGCGTCTCGACGACCAGGCCCGTGGCCGTACCGCCGAGCGAGATGACGCTCGCATAGTACATCGGGTTGCCGGGAATGTAGTCCTCGACGCCCTTGGAAAGCGGCAGGATCTTTTCCACGGGCCGGCTGCAGGCGGTGAGGCCGGCGAGGCCGAGCGAAGCGCCCATCAGCTTGAGCAGACTGCGGCGGGAGGGCGCGTCGAGTTCCGTGGCGCCTTCGGGGAATTCGTTCTGAAGCCACCGCTCCACGTCGGGCGAGTTCGCCCGTTCCTGGAGGCTGCGCCAGTATTGTCTTCCGGTCTCGCTCATCGATGACACCCCGAGCAGTTGGTTGGAGGCTGAAGGTGATTCCTGGCGACCAGTTCGCGGCCGATCGCCGCGGGATCGCCGTCCGGCTTCCAGCCGAGCTGGGTAACGAACTGGACGGGCCGGATGTTGGGCGCCGGATTGCGGTGGCAATCGACGCAGAAAGCCATGTTCAACGGCTTGGCCTGGCGGACGCGCACCATCTGGTCGATGCGGCCGTGGCAGGTTACGCAGCTCACGCCGGAGTTCACGTGCGCGGCATGGTTGAAATAGACGTAGCCGGGCATTATGTGAATGTGAACCCACGGAACCGGCTTGCCGGTGGCGACGGCGTCGCGGATGGGCTGGAGCAGCGGGCTGTCCTTCTTCACCTGCGCGTGGCAATTCATGCAGACCTGGGCGGTGGGCAGGGCCGCGAAGGCTGACTTCTCTACGGTTGAGTGACAGTACCGGCAATCGATGCCGAGGTCCCCGGCATGGAGTTTGTGGCTATAAGGGACCGGTTGTACCGGAGAGTAGCCGGTATCGGCAACTTTCGGACTGAAGAGATAGGCTGAAAGTGACACTCCTCCTAAGACGAAGAGTGCGATTGCAGCCAGAGCAATCCTAAATTGCTTGTCGAACTGCCGTGGAAATAGTTGATTCATCCCAGTGGTGAGATACTTGTTTCATTTCTACCAAACAGGTAACATTTCCGCAACGGGAGTAAGAGTTCTTGCGCCACAGTAAATTGGATGCGGCAAATGGAAATCGGTCGCAAGGTATGCCGGAAAGGAACTCCGGCCGGCCGCTGAGGGGTTTGGGCAAGCTCTTCGGGGACCTCAAGGTACGCCCGAAGCTGATGATTCTGCACAACCTCTTTTTCCTGACGCTGGCGACGGCGGTGTATCTTTCGGTCATTCCTCCCTTCCAGCGCCGGATGGCCAACGCCGAGGCGCGCGAGACCGCGCTCGCGACCGCGATTTTCGCGCGGGGGAGCCCGCCGCAGGGGCTGCGCGCGATCGGGATTTACGAATACGAGGAGGGGCCGGCACGGGCGATCGGGGTGCCGCCGGACGTTCAGGGATGGCTCGAGAGCCATCCGGGCGCAATCTGGAAAGACGCCGAGCGGCCGGATTATGTCTACGGCAGGGACCCGGGGACGGGCATTTATCGCAAGGCGAGAATGCCGCACGCGTTCTACCAGGCCGCGATGACTCACGCGCGGTGGGCGCTGCTGGCGGTGCTCGCGCTGATTTACGGCATGGCAGTGCTGCTGCTCGAAGCGATCATCCTGCCGGTGTACGTTTACCGGCCGCTCAAGGCGATGCTGGAGGCGGATGAGGCCACACAGCAGGAGGACCACGCGCACGAACTGATCGACGAGCGATTGATCTCAAACGACGAGTTCGGGCAGATCATGCGGTCCCGGAACGCGACGATCTCGGAACTGCGGCGGCACGAGCGGAACCTGGCGGCTGCGCTCGTGCGGCTGGAGGAGGCGGCGCAGGACCTGAAGCGGAAAAACCACGAGCTCGAGACGGCGAAGCGCAGCTTGGCCGATCAGGACCGCCTGGCAAGCCTCGGGCTGATGAGCGCCGGGGTGGCGCACGAGCTGAACACGCCGCTGGCGGTGCTGCACGGATCGATCGAGAAGCTGCGGGAAACGGTGGACGATGCGGCGGCGCAGGAGCGCCTGGCGCGGATGCTCCGGGTAAGCGACCGGCTGCGGAAGATCAGCGCCAGCCTTCTGGACTTCGCGCGCGAGCGTACTCAGGATATGCGGCCGGTAGAGATCCGTCGCGTGATCGAGGAAGCATGGGGTCTCGTCGAAATAGACGAAAAAGCTCGTACGGCACGATTCAGAAACGAAGTTGTAAGTGGGGATTTAGTAATAGGAAATACAGACCGTTTAGTCCAGGTATTCGTGAACTTACTCAGGAACGCACTGGCTGCGATACAATTATCCGGTGAAATAGTAGTTCGGTCTCAAAGTTACACGAGCGGCGGGCAGCCGTGGATTGCGGTGACCGTGGAAGACGACGGACCGGGGATCGCCTCCGACGTGCTGCCGCATATTTTCGAGGCGTTTGTCACGAGCCGGCTGGATGCGCGCGGCACGGGCCTCGGCTTGAGCGTGGCCGAGGGCATCGTGGAGCAGCACGGGGGCACGATCCGGGCGTCGAACCGCCCCGGCGGCGGCGCATGCCTGGAGGTGCGCCTGCGGGCTGCCTTTCGCGCGGGGGCGGCGCCGGCGAGGGAACGGATCGAACCATGAGGGGAAACGGGGAAGCGGCGGTCGAGAAAGACGCGGCCGGCAATCTGATCGATGTTGCCGTGCTCGACGACGACATCGATTTCCTACGCTACGTGGAGGATTTTCTCAGGGACGAGGGCTGCTACTCGGTGCGCGCGTTTTCGCATCCGGAGGACCTCTTCGACGAGGCGGGGCGGCGCGCGCCGGATATCGTGCTGCTGGACATGAAGATGGGCGAGTTCCGCGGGGAGCAGGTGATCGAGCGGATGCAGGCGCGGCATCCGGGCGTCTGCGTGATCGTCGTGACCGGGTATCCGTCGCTCGAGGACATGCGGAAGACGTTCCGGCTGAAGGTGTTCGATTACCTGGCGAAGCCGTTTTCGCTCGCCGAACTGCGGAGGACGCTCGAAAACGCGGTGAACGCGTACGGCCTGGGCCGCGCGCCGCAGGATTTGCTGCGCGAGCGGCTGGGGCACCGCATCAAGATGCTGCGGGTGGAGCGCAAGTGGTCGCTCAAAGACATGGCCGGCGAGACCAAGCTGAGCGTTTCGCAAATCAGCTCGATCGAACGCGGGGCGCATCTGCCGAGCATCGAGAGCTTTCTGGCGATTTGCCAGGCGTTCGAGAAGCGACCGTCGGAGGTCCTCGCGGCAATCGATTTCTAGCGCGCACCGGCCGGCTGAATTTGGGGGTTTCGTAGCCTGTCCCCGAAATCTGGCCGGCTGAATTTGGGGGTTTCGTAGCCTGTCCCCGAAATTCGAAATTCGGGTACAATTGGCAGTTTCCTATGCAGGAAATTGTCATTCGCACGGAAGGGCTGACTCGGGATTTCAAGACGGTTCGCGCGGTGGATGGGTTGGCCATCGAGGTGCGCGCGGGCACGGTGTTCGGATTTCTCGGGCCCAACGGGTCGGGAAAGACGACCACAATTCGCATGCTGCTCGGGTTGCTGGAGCCGACGGCGGGGCGGGCGGAAGTGCTCGGGTTCGACACGCGGACGGCCGCGGGCGAGATCCGGCAGCGCTGCGGCGCGCTGCTCGAGCATCCTGGGCTTTACGAGCGCCTTTCGGCCGAAGACAACCTCGAGTTTTACGCGCGCATCTGGCGCCTGAGCGCGGCGGAACGGCGTGCGAGAATTCGCGAGTTGCTCGAGCATCTGGGCTTGTGGGAGCGGCGCAAGGAGATGGTCGGAAAGTGGAGCCGCGGCATGCGGCAGAAGCTGGCGGTGGCGCGCGCGCTGCTGCACCGGCCCGCGCTGATCTTTCTCGACGAGCCGACGGCCGGACTGGACCCCGTGGCCGCGGCCGCGCTGCGCGAGCAACTGGACATGCTGGCCAGGAGCGAAGGCGTGACCGTATTCCTGACGACGCACAACCTGTCGGAAGCGGAGAAGCTGTGCGGGCAGGTGGCGGTGATCCGCGCGGGCAAGCTGCTCGCCATAGGGCGTCCGGAGGAACTGCGGTCACAGGCGCGGGGGCAGAAGGCGGAGATTGTCGGGCAGGAGTTCAGCCCCAACGTGCTGGCCGCCGTCAGGGCGCTGCCGCAGGTGATCTCGGCGGCGGTCGAAGGCAATCGGCTTGTGCTTCAACTCCAGGGGGGCGCTACGGTCGCTCCGCTGGTGAATGCGATCATCACGGCCGGCGGGCAGGTGGAGGAAGTTCGAAAAGCCAGCCTCGAAGACGTGTTCCTGAACCTGGTGGAGGAAGAACGATGATCGACCTCGGCGACGTGCGCACGATTGTCTGGAAGGAGCTGAAGGAACTGTTGCTGCAGCGCGGGACGACGAGGCGCGGCGTGCTTGCGTCGATCATCGTGCCACTCGTAATGCTGGGCATCTTTATTCCCCTGCAGGAGGGCGCGCGATGGGTGCAGTCGCCGATGACCCCGCTGGTCTGGATTGTCGTTCCCGTGTTCCTGGTGGCTACGATGATCTGCGATTCGTTTGCGGGCGAGCGCGACCGCCGCACGCTCGAAACACTGCTGGCGAGCAGGCTCTCGGACCAGTCGATTCTGTTCGGAAAGATCGCCGCCTATGTGATGTATGGCTGGGGATTGACGCTGCTGGGCCTGACGCTCGGGCTCATCACGGTAAACGTCACCGCCTGGCATGGGGAGTTGCTTTTGTTCCCGCTGCGGTCGATCGCATTCACGCTGGCCATGAGCCTGCTGGGCGCGGGGTTTGCGGGCACGGGAGGCGTGCTGATCTCGCTGCGCGCGGCGACGGCGCGGCAGGCGCAACAGACGATGAGCTGGGTGTTCATGGGGCTGATGTTCGCAGGCGGGATCATCGGGTCCAAGCTGCCGGCAACCTGGAAGGTGGCTGCGGCTCAGTACCTGGCGGGCGGCACGCTGGTGAAACTGGCGCTGACGGCGCTCCTTATCGTCGCCGCGATTGACGTAGTGCTGGCGCTGGCGGCGATGGCGCGGTTCCAGCGCTCAAAACTCATCCTGGACTGATGCACATCCTTCATCTCGACTGCGGGCCCGCGGACAAGGACCGCCTGATCGCGGAACTCTGGGAGCGCGGGACGGCCGGAATCATCGAGAGCGCCTCGGGACTGCGCGCGTTCTTCGACGAGCGCGTGGAGGTGCCGGATCTCGCGGCGTTCGCTCCGCGCTGGGAGCGCGCCGAGGATCGCGACTGGGTGGAAATGGCGCAGGCGCAGTGGGAGCCGCTGCTGGTGGGGACGCGATTTTTTCTCGTGCCGTCGTGGCGCAGCGACCCGGCGCCCGCCGGCAGAATGCGGCTTGAGATGCAGCCCGGACTGG
>Ga0078972_1005262_pt1 | contig 33253 bp, 37 predicted proteins | sample YelNatPaOPGAMG01_FD_67568 | JGI IMG/M metagenome (GOLD analysis project Ga0078972, IMG submission 67568) | Hot spring thermophilic microbial communities from Obsidian Pool, Yellowstone National Park, USA - OP-RAMG-01 (SPADES assembly) (version 2) | ecosystem: Environmental > Aquatic > Thermal... | reverse complement strand
CTGGACCATCGGGGCCGAAGGTCAGCTTTTGATGGGTGCCCTAGCTTCTGTCTGGTTGGGTCTCACCCTAACAGATGTTCCGGGCTATCTGTTGATTCCCCTCATAATGGTGGCCAGTTTTCTGGCTGGAGCCGGGCTGGCGATGATTGCCGGAGTTCTCAAGGCCAAGATAGGCGTTAACGAGATCATCACTACACTCATGTTAAACAACATCGCTTATTACTTCATCCTCTATTTGGTTAGCGGGCCGATGAAAACACCAGAGGTTGGTTACAACCAGACGAGAATTATTTCACCTCAAGCTTTTTTGCCCATCTTGATCGCGGACACTAGGCTCCACGCCGGTGTTCTCTTGGCGATCGTGGCCGCTGTTTTTATCTACGTGTTGGTGGAAAGGACTTCGCTGGGATACAAAATAAAGGCAGTGGGGTACAGTCCCAAGGCGGCCAGATATGCTGGTATAGGTATACCCCAAAATATTCTGATAGTTATGTTCGTGAGCGGCGGGTTGGCTGGTCTGGCTGGAATGGGAGAGGTCTTGGGTGTTCATCATCTGCTGATGGTTGACATCTCTCCTGGTTATGGCTACACCGCCATTCTGGTGGCCCTGCTGGCTCGGTTAAACCCGATCGCAACCATCGCCTCAGCATTTCTCTTTGCTGGCCTTCTCAACGGTTCGGTTGCCATGCAAAGGGGTGCGGGGGTGCCGTCATCCTTGGTGCAGATCATCCAGGCCTTGGTCGTCATATTTGTGTTGGCCAGCGAATATATGACCCGGGAAAAAAGGTGAGGGATGGAAATGGTTACCGAGGCGGAAATCATCACCGGGCTGTTGTCGAGTGCCGTGAAGCTTGCTGTGCCGCTACTACTGGCCGCAATCGGAGAAATCTTCTCCGAACGTTCGGGTGTTCTCAATCTTGGAATGGAGGGCATGATGCTGGGAGGAGCTTCGGCTGCCTTCATCGGAGCCTATTTCTTTAACATTTGGGTGGGCTTGTTGTTGGGAATGTTGGTTGGCGGAATCATCGGCGTCATCATGGCTTTCATGAGCGTGATCCTGAGAAGAAACCAGATAGTGGTCGGCGTAGTGTTGACAATTTTTGGGGCCGGGCTGAGTTCCTTCTTGTTCCGGATGTCGTTTGGCACCGCCGCAGCCTATCCCACGATCAGCGGCTTTCAGAGCATCGATGTTCCCATCCTCAGCCAGATACCTTGGATCGGGCCGATCCTCTTCCAGAATAACATCTTGGTCTACATTGCCCTGCTCGCGGTACCTGTGGCCGGAATTTTCCTTTACAAGACAACCCATGGCCTGAAGATAAGGGCAGTTGGGGAAAACCCCCGGGCCGCTGATTCCTTGGGCGTTAACGTGATCCGAACCCGTTTCATCTGTGTAGTATTTGCCGGCGTGATGGGGGGGCTGGCCGGGGCTTATCTCTCCATAGGTCACATGAACATCTTCCGGGAAGGCATGACCGCAGGAAGAGGCTACATTGTTCTCGCCTTGGTCATTTTTGGAACTTGGTCTCCCTACCGGGCCTTAGCCGGCTCACTGCTTTTTGGAGGGATAGATGCCCTTGGCTCGCGTTTTCAGATTTTCAAAGTGGGCATACCTTACCAGTTTGTGTTGATGCTCCCATATGTGTTCACCATTGTCGTCCTCATCCTCGTGTCGTTGAGAAAAGGCCTTACCAGAGGGGCACCGGCGGCTCTGGGAACTCCCTACGAGCGTTGAGGTTTTAATTTTGGGCAGCTTAATGACCGAACGTGGGAGTAACAGGCAGCAGTAAAATCATTTTCGGGGGCCAGCTTTCACGTATTTTATCTTCCCGCCGACCTCAATTTTGGTTATCCGGTGGTAAGGGATATAGTCCTCACCCCTGGGCGTCATCACTTTCAGGAAGCCAGGGCCAATTTCCACGATATCCTTTCCCTCGATCTCGCGTTTGTCTTCAGGAGCGCCGCGGTGAATTATCGTTATCTTGGCCTCGCTGATTTTCTCTTTGCCTCCCCACTTGATCTCGTTCAGGATTTCCCTAGCCCCCACCACAACCACCACAGTGCCGTGTGATCGCGCTAGAGAATTTCAATTGCCATCTTTATCAGCTCCTGGGCGTCATCCTCCGCCGCCGGGCCATGTCCGGGATAAAGGCTCTTCAGCTTTAGCCCGGCCAGCCTCTGCAGCGATCGGGCGAGGGCGTGGCTGTCTCCCGTGGGCAGATCAGTTCTTCCCACGTCACCGCAGAAGACGGTGTCCCCGGAGAAGAGGGCGCCGAGACGGGGCTCGTACAGGCAGATGCTGCCCCGCGTGTGGCCGGGCGTGTGGATGACTTCCAGGATGGTTTTTCCCAGTCTTATTTGGTCGCCGTCTCGGAGTTCCCGCGCCACTTCAACTGGCTCAGGATTTTCCCCGAAAAAGTGGGCCATGGTGACAAAGCGGTCCCCGCTTCGGAGCAGGCCCGCTTCAGACTCATGGATGGCTATCTGGCATCCCTCTTTCAGAAACTCGTGGTCACCACCGGTGTGGTCGAAGTGGCAGTGGGTATTGATGAGAAGCTTGATGTCACTTGGCTTTAAACCCAATTTTTCCAGGTTCTGGCGGACAGCTTTAAAGTTTTGCCCCGTTCCGGAATCGATGAGGGCGACGATTTCATCGAGGATCAGATAAATGTTGGAGTCGAAACCCAGGCCGCCAATCTGGTGTATTTCCATGCTGGACCCTCTTAATTGATCTACGCCGGTAAAAATAACCATGGTAAAAATGGAGGAGGAAACGTCATAGCTTCAGGAGATCACGTTCTTTAGACCCGCTTCTTCCGCAATCTTCAGCGCTCGGGAAAACTCCTCCGGCGTCAGGCGTCGGTTTATCTCCTCAAATTGATCCGCCTTGTAGCAGGCCCGGTACTGATCCATGACGTTGACCCTGACCATCGGGCCGAGATTTTCGGCGATCCACTTTAAGACCGGGCGCGTGCAGCATTCGATGTGGTTGGGCAACACCAGGTGGCGGATGATCAGCTCGGCATCCTCAAAGGCCAGCAGGTGATTGCGCGATACGACTGCAAAGTACTGCCCGACCTTTGAGTAGCGCCAGGCACATTTGTCGTTCCCGTACTTGAAATCAGTCAGGTAGATGTCTTGGGTGCCGGAGAGGAGCTGCATTGACTCCAGGGACAGGAACATATTTGAGTTCCAGACGCTGGGGATATTCGTTTCACACAGATTCAGCGATTCCAGGATGGTGGGCAGGTTGGGGGTTGGTTCCCCGCCGACGAAGTTGACGTTTCGAGCACCCTCTCTCCTGGCGTTGTCGATCAGCTTGGCCAAGGATTGCGGTGAAACTTGGACCCCCTCCTCGGGATACTGGGAGATGTCCCAGTTCTGGCAGTACTGGCAGCTGAACGTGCAGCCGCTGAAGAAGATGGTATAACTGGGCACCAGCTCCGGTTCTTCTCCATGGTGCATGAATTCCGAGGCGATTCTGGATTTATCGCCGACGCCGCACCAACCCGTTTTCCCCGCCGCCCGATCGGCTCCGCACCTTCGCTCGCAGAATCTACAGGATTTCAGCATCCTTCTGGCCAGCTCGACCTTCAGGTCCAGCAGCGAGTGTTCTGGCCTCCCCAGACTTTCCAGCTTTAACTCCCCAGAATCTACTTTGGCCCGCAACCTGCGGAACTCCTTCATTTTTTCATGATGAGTGCGCCAGAGTTCCTCCTCCGGAGCCGAGCGATTGAAATCCACCTCAACGCGTTTGCAGATCTGAAACCTGGCGGGAAGCCTGTCCTCCATCACGGCGAAGTAGCGGGGCAGCGCCGCCCTGGCCTTCTCATCCCTGAGCACCTCGATCGCGTCGGGCCTTAAAATGCGCCACAGGGAGGACACCAATTAGCATTAAATAAGCCGCGGGTTAAAGAATTTCGCAGAGGATGACATGATAATAATATCCGGATCTGCATCGCCGAGGCTCTCGGCTCAGGTGGCAAGTCTACTGGGAGCCGAGCTGGTCAAAGCCGAGGTCAGACGTTTCCCCGATGGGGAACTTTACGTCAGGGTGGATGCCGAGCTGAAGAGGAAGCCCGTGGCGGTGATACAGTCGACTTGCCCACCGCAAAATGATAACTTGGTTGAACTTCTGCTGCTGCTTGACGCCGCTAAGGACTTGGGGGCGACCAGGGTCATAGCGGTGGTCCCCTATCTGGCCTATTCCCGTCAGGACAAGAGGTTCAAGCCCGGTGAGGCCATAAGCCTGCGCACGGTGAGCAAGCTGATAAGCCAGTCCGGTGCTGAAGAGTTGATAACCGTGGACATTCACCAGGAAGAAACGCTGGGTAATTTTACCATCCCCGCTTTTAATCAGACAGCAATGCCGTTGATCGGACGCTACCTCCGGGGGCTCAACCTCAAGGACCCGGTGATCATCGGCGCCGACCAGGGTTCCATCAAACGCGCCACCAAGGTGGCGCTGGAGCTGGGAGCCGAGCACTATTTCCTGGAAAAGCGCCGGATTTCCCCGGAAAACGTGGTGGTCTATCCCAAGGACATGAATGTGCAGGGTCGGGACGTCGTAATGGTTGACGATATCGTGAGCACCGGTGGAACCATAATTGGTGCGGCCAAGATACTGCAACAGCAGGGCGCGCGGGATGTTTACGTTGCCTGCGCTCACCCTGTCTTGGCCGGAAATGCTGCCCAGAGGCTGATGGACGCCGGGATCAAGCAGATCATCGCCACGGACACCATAGAGAAGGACGTGAGCGTGGTCTCCGTTGCTCCCCTGATCGCAGAGCTGTTGAAGTAGGGGCTGCGGATGTCGGGGCTAATGTTTGTGCTTTCCGGTGAGCACAAGACGCTGCCGGCGGCGGAGGCGCTGGCCGCCATCAAGGCCGAGCGCCGCTCCTTCAAGGTGGTGGAGCAGCTGGACCAAGTCCTAGTGGTGGAGACAAAGGCAAAGCCCGAGGTGCTGGCATCGCGTTTGGCCATGTCGCGGGAAATCTGTCACTATCTCTGCAGCTCAGGGGCCACCGAGGAGGAGATCCTTGAGGCGGTGGGAAGCTCGGACATCGTGGACCTCCTTCACCACGGCAAGAGCTTCGCGGTGAGGGTCGAGCGGGTGAAAAGGAGTGCCCCGTCGATTGACACCATTGAACTGTCGAAGAAAATTGCCGCTGTCATCGCCGAGGAAGTTGAGTTTAAGGTGGACCTCGTCAGCCCGCAACAGGAGCTGCTTGGCGTTTTGACCGGGGAGAGGTGCGTCTTTGGTATCACCGCCGCGAGGGTGGAGAGGAGCCAGTTCACGCGGAGGAGGCCCACTTCCCGGCCGGCCTTTCACCCCGGGACCCTGAAGCCAGCCCTGGCCAGATGTCTGGTGAACCTGGCCCGGACGCCGAGAGGGGGCACTTTTCTCGACCCCTTCTGTGGCGTCGGCGGCATACTTCTCGAGGCGGGAATCATCGGCGCCAAGGTAGTTGGAGTTGACATCGAGCAGTCCATGATTGAAGGGGCCAGGGTTAACCTTGAGGCGATGAACCTGCGGGATTTCCAGCTTGTCGTCGGCGATGCCCGCAAGCTGCCACCAATGGAGGTGGATGCAGTCGCGACCGATCCTCCCTACGGCCGGCAGTCCAGCACCGCCGGGGCGAAGCTTGATGAGCTCTACCGCGAGGCACTTCCCTCGATTGCCGGGGTGTTAAGGAAGGGGGGATACCTGTGCATCACCTCCCCGGTGGACCTGGAGCTGGAGGAGCTGGCCGCGGGCTCGGGGATGGTCAGGGTTGAGCAGCACGAGCAGAGGGTGCACCGCAGCCTGACGCGGCGGATTTACGTTTTCCGGAAAAAATAGGCCTCAGCTATTTAGCCTGGCGGGGGACTTTAGTTTTGAGGTAGCATGAAGCTGGTCTTCTTGGGCACCGGTGGAAGCATACCGACGTCACGGCGCGGCATTCCGGCGATAGCGCTGAAGCTGAACGGGGAGCTGCTCCTCTTTGACGTTGCCGAGGGGACGCAGCGACAGATGGCCCTTGCCCATCTCAGCCCCATGAAGGTATCCTCGGTATTCATCACCCACCTTCATGGCGACCATTTCCTCGGGCTGGCTGGCTTGGTTCAGACGATGGCGCTCCTCTTCCGCACCAGCCCTCTCGAGGTCTTCTGCCCGGCCGGAGAAAAGGAGCGCCTGGAGAACTATCTCCGGGTGCCCCACTACACCCTCACCTTTGACGTTTTGGTTCGGGAGCTCAGACCCGGTGATGAAGTTCGACGCCGGGGCTATCGTGTCCTGACTTCTGGTGTTGACCATCCCGTGCCCTCGCTGGCATACGCCCTGGTTGAGGATGAAAGGCCCGGGCGCTTCAATGTTGCGAAGGCTCTGGCATTGGGCTTGAAGCCCGGGCCGCTCTTCTCGCGCCTCAGATCCGGGATGAGCGTCACGCTGGAGGACGGGCGGGTGGTGAGGCCGGAGGAAGTGCTGGGTCCCCCCCGCCCGGGAAGGAAGATAGTCTACAGCGGGGACACCAGGCCGACTGATCTCATGATTGAATTTGCCCGGGGTGCCGATGTCCTGATTCATGACTGTACTCTGGGAGATGAACTGATGGAAAAGGCGCAGGAAAATTACCACTCAACACCGCGCGGGGCGGCCGAGGTCGCCAGGCGTGCCGGGGTTAAACAGCTGGTTTTGATGCACATTAGCCCCCGATATGAGGATGACTCCATTTTATTGGAGGAGGCGAAGAAGATCTTTCCCAACACCTTGGTGGCTCAGGATCTGATGGTTCTGGACATTCCGCTCCAAGAAGGATGATTTTCAGATTGCTCGGTGAAGGGGATGGACCGCATTGCTGCGTTGACGATTAGTTTCGCTCCCTAATGCAAGACCTTAAGCCAACAAAAAAGAAAGTTATTGGGTTTTGATGTGAAGGACAAGGAGAGATCGTCCGGCAAGCCTGGCTCCCAAGTGTTTTTGGACCTTTTGAAGGAAGCACCGCAGGCGATAGTGGCCCATGACGCCCGGGGGAAGATCATAGTTTGGAGTCGCGGCGCCGAACGCATGCTGGGTTACCGTGAGGATGAGATCGTCGGCAAGAATTTCTCCAAGCTATTGCCCAGGGGCATCAAAATGACCGGAGAGACGGTTGCTCAAGTTTTGTCTGGCGAAGTCGATGCCTTTGAGTTGCAACTGGTTTCCCAGGACGGCCGTTTGATTGACGTTTTCACGATGGTTTCTCCTCTGAAGGACGAGGAGGGCAATTTAATTGCAATCATTCGGATGATGCGAGACATCACCGAACGCAAAAGGGCCGAAAGGGAAATGAGGATCTCAGAGGAGCAGAAGAGATTGATTCTGGACAATATCCGCGAGCTCATCGCCTTTCAGGATGTTAACAACAGGGTCCTAGCGGCCAATCGGGCGGCGGGGGATTCAGTTGGCCAGAGGCCGGAGCAGCTGGTGGGCCGCTTTTGCTATGAAATCTGGCATCAGCGGGATAAGCCGTGCCTTGGTTGCCCTGTGGTGGTTGCCAGAAAAACAGGGCAACCTGCTGAGGCGGAGATCACCTCTCCAGACGGGAGGGTTTGGCACATCCGTGGTTATCCTGTTAAAGACGAAAGCGGCCGGGTCACGGGGGTTATCGAGATAACTTCGGAAATCACCGAGCGAAAGATGGCAGAGCAGAGCATTCAGCGGGCGCGTGAGTTTGCCGAGGCCATCGTGGAAACGGTGCGGGAGCCTCTGGTGGTGCTGGACGCAGAAATGAGGGTGATTGCGGCGAATCGCTCTTTCTATCAAACCTTCCAGGTGGTCCCTGAGAAGACGGAAGGCAGTTCCATCTATGAAATCAGCAATGGTGCTTGGAATATTCCCAAGCTGCGTGAATTGCTGGAGAATATTCTCCCCAATAACACTTCCTTTGATAATTTTGAGGTGGAGCATGACTTTCCCACCATCGGAAGGCGCGTGATGTTGCTCAACGCCCGTCGCATCTACAGCAAGGGCAATAAGACTTTGATGGTGCTGCTCGCCATTGAGGACATCACCGAGCGCCGGCAGGCCGAGGAGAAACTGCAAAAGAGTGAGAAGCGCTACCGGATGCTGGTCGAAATGATGAACGATGGCTTGAGCATGCTTGACCAGGCGGATGTGCTAATTTACGTTAACGATCGCTACTGTGAAATGCTGGGGTACCCCAGAGAGGAACTGATTGGACGCCCCATTTACAATTTCATTGATCCAGGTCAGCGCGATAAAGTGCACGAGATGCTCGAAAAGGAGAGAAAAGGTGAAAGGACCGTTTACGAATCAGCTTACGTTAGGAAAGACGGGCAGAAGATTTTTGCGATTGTATCAGCCACACCCATCTTTGAGGGAGGTCGTTACCTTGGCTCCTTTGCAGTAGTCACCGACATCACCAGGATAAAGATGGCGGAGGAAAAGCTGCGGGAGAGCGAGGAGAAGTACCGCTCGCTGGTGGAGTACTCCGCCGATTCCATCTACATGCTCGACCGGGAGCTGAGATATCTCTTCGCCAACGAAGCTTTGCTGAGGAGGCTCGGCCTGCCCCGGGAGGAAGTCTTGGGCAGAAAATTTGGTGAACTTCACACCGCCGAGGAAACGGAGGAGTTCGCGGCAAGGGCAAGGGAGGTCTTCGAAACAGGGAGGGCCGTGCAGCAGGAGCACTGGAGCGACAGGTTGAAGGGCGTATTCCTCCGGACGCTGAGCCCGATCACGGATCCCAGAACCGGGGAGATAGGTGCCATCACCGTGGTCTCCAAGGAGATAACGGACCTCAAGCGCATGGAAATGGCGCTTCGCCAAAGCAGCGAGAGATTGAGAGCGATAATTGATTTTTCCCCCGACGGAATCGTGATCACCGATCCAAGCCGCCGGATAATCGATTGCAACCGAGCCCTGCTGAAGCTGCTCAACCTGACCAAGGAGGAAATAGTGGGAAAGGACATCCTAGAGTTTATCTCGCCCAAGCTCAGAGTTGCGGCAGGCAATGATATTAACGAGGCCGCCGCGGCAGGATCTAGAACCGGTCTGAAGTATGACTTGGTGAATGGCCTCGCGGTACCATCTGAGATCTCGATCGCAACGATACCGGATCCAGATGGAAAGCCAACCGCGTTAATATTCGTGGTGCGGGACATCACCGAGCGGGTGAAGAACGAGGAAAAAATGAGGGAGCTCATTTACCGGGTCAACGACATCGTTCCGGGCGAGTGCTATCTCCTCCGCTCCCACAAGGCCGCCTTCATCATTTTTTCTCAGCTCACCGCGCACGGTGTTCCCGGCATCTGCTTTTCCAGGGAGAAACCAGAGGAGCTGATGAAGTACGGCGTTCCCAAGGAGAAGACGGTCTTCATTTCTTCGGTGCCATTGGCCGGTTTTGAAACCATTGATGGACTCCAGCAGATCAGCATCAGGATAGCCGAGTTTCTCAAAGAGAACAAAAATTCGGTGGTGCTCTTGGACGGGCTTGAATATCTGGTCAGCAGGATCGGCTTTGACTCCGTCTACAGATTTTTGCAGGAAAAGAGGTTTAGCTTCTTTGAGAGCAAGGCCGTGCTTCTCATTCCGGTCGATCTTTCCGCATTCGACGACAGGGAGAGAAGTCTCCTCGCCAGCGAGATCAACATAGTCGGCTAGAAAGGTGGGCTCAGGCTGGAGTTTACGTTCATTCTTTCTCACTTAACCCTCTTGTCTTCATCGCCCAGTCTTAATGGTCCTTGGTAATTTTTAGTTTTAATGGGTGAAAACAGCTTTTGCTGAGAAAAGGCAAGGGCGGCGCTAAGGTGCCGGTTTTCTGGATTTCCTCAGGCTGCCGCCCCGGGAGAGATATTCGTCGATGGCCCTGGCGGCTTTCTTACCATCACCGATGGCCGAGATCACCGTCGCTGATCCCCTGATGATGTCTCCACCGGCAAATATCCCCTCCCGGCTGGTGGCGCAGGTTTTTTCATCAACTTCAAAATAGCCCCATTTGTTTGTCCTGACTCCCGTGGCACTTCTGGCCACCAGGGGGTTGGCCATGGTGCCGAGGGCGTCGATCACCATGTCCACCTTGATGATGAAGTTGGAGTTCTCGATGGGGATCGGCCTCCTCCGGCCCGACTCGTCCGGCTCGCCCAGCCTCATCCTGATGCACTCCATCCCTGTGACGTTGCCCTTTTCATCTCCCAGTATTCTTACGGGCAGGGTTAGGAAATCGAAGATCACGCCCTCCTCCTCAGCGTGGACTATCTCCTCAGCCCTCGCCGGGGCTTCTTCCCTGGTTCTCCGGTAGACGATGTGAACCTCCTTGGCTCCGAGCCTGAGGGCAGTTCTGGCGGCATCCATGGCCACGTTGCCCGCGCCAATCACGGCCACCTTTTCTCCGACCTTGATGGGTGTGTCGTATTCGGGGAAAAGATAGGATTTCATGAGATTGGAGCGCGTCAGAAATTCGTTGGCCGAGCAAACGTCATTCAGATTTTCTCCCGGGATCTGCATGAACTTCGGCGCCCCGGCCCCGTTGGCGAGGAAGATGGCGTCGAACTCCTCGGCGAGCTCGTCCACACTCTTGGTGAGCCCGACAACAAAATTGGTGACCATTTCAATCCCGAGATCCTTGGCCTTGTTGATCTCCCAGTCAACGATTTCCTTCGGCAGCCTGAACTCCGGTATCCCGTACATCAGCACGCCTCCCAGTTTATGCAGGGCTTCAAAGATGGTTACCCGATAGCCCTTCCGGGCCAGGTCGGAGGCGCAGGTGAATCCCGCGGGGCCGGAGCCAACGACCGCGACCCGCTGTTCCCTTTTAACCTGCGGTGGATTTTCCCTGATGTTGTGTTTTCTGGCCCAGTCAGCGACAAAGCGCTCCAGCTTCCCGATGTAGATGGGCTTGCCCTTCTTGGCGTAGACGCAGGTCTTCTGGCACTGTTCCTCCTGCGGACAGACCCTCCCGCACACCGCTGGCAGGCTGTTGGTCTTCAGTATCTCGAGGTAGGCGCCGGCAAAGTCCTCCTCAACTATCTTTTGAATGAATCCGGGGATGTTCACCTCTGCGGGGCAACCGGCAACGCAGGTGGGTTTTTGGCACTGCAGACACCTCTGGGCCTCATAGATGGCGTCCTCCACCGAATAGCCCAGCGGGACCTCGTTGAAGTTTTTGATCCTCTCTTCGGGCCTCTGCTCCGGCATCGGGCGCGGTGGCCTTTTCATTCTTTCCGGAATCGGTATGGGCTGAGCCATTCAAGCATCACCCCTGCTTTTATACAGCTCGTAGGCCATCTTCTCCTGCTGTTTGTAGCGGGCCAGGCGGTTGATGAACTCCACCCAGTCGACGTGGTGGCCGTTGAACTCCGGTCCGTCCACGCAGGCGAACTTCGTCTCCCCGGCCACGGTTACTCGGCAGGTGCCACACATCCCGGTCCCATCAAGCATGGTGGCGTTCAAGCTGGTGATGGTTTCTATGCCGTATGGTTTGGTGACCTCGCAAACGGCCTTCATCATCACGGCGGGACCAATGGCCCAGATCTTGTCGATTTTTTCGCCCCTTGCCAGGAGTTCGGCCAGGGGCCCGGTCACGAAACCCTTCCTTCCGTAGCTGCCGTCGTCGGTGGTAACTAGAAGCTCGTCGGAGACGCTTCTCATCTCTTCCTCCATTATCAGCAGCTTCTTTGACCTGGCACCGATGATGGCGATCACCCGGTTACCCGCCCTCTTGAGTTCCCTGGCTATGGGATAAACCGGAGCGACTCCGATCCCTCCACCAACCACGGTCACGGTGCCATAATGCTTTATTTCCGAAGGTATCCCCAGGGGCCCCACGAGGGAGTAAAGGTCGTCGCCCTCGTTCAGCTTCGACAGCATTGCGGTGGTTTTCCCCACCACCTCAAAGACCATGCGGATGGTTCCCCTCTCGCGGTCGTAGTCGGCAATGGTGAGCGGGATGCGTTCGCCCTTTTCCCGCACCATCAAAATCACAAATTGTCCCGGCCTGGCCTTTGCCGCGATCAGCGGTGCTTGGACCAGCAGGGAGTAGATATCTGGGGCTATTTCAGTTTTTGAGACGATCTTTGCCATGTTCTGCACCGACGATTAGTTTAAAATAAACGGCACTTAATCGGTTTTAAATTTTTTGTTGCCCGAGGGATCAAATGATCACAGTGTTTAATCCTGAAGTGCTTGAGGCTCTATTTCGACGATCGGTTTGCCTTCGCGTGTTTTCGGCGCCAGGTAGTCGATGAGCAGATCAATGTTGGGGGCCTCCAGGGAAACGCTGATGGGGCCGAGGGGAGATTCTCCCTCGGTAAAGCTGATTCTGCCGACGAAAGCAACCTGTTTGTTCAGCATGAAATGGGTGGCGTTGCCCCTTTTGTTGGCGAGCAGCACCGACCGGGCCGTGTCCAGGATCGCCTGCTGCCTGAGGAGCCGGTGAAATTGGGAAAGGGCGCCAACGTCCGAGGCCTCACCGACCAGCCTCTGCCCGACCAGCTCCAAGTTCAGGGTCGGGAAGATCCTCTTCACCGCGGCCTCCACCTTCTCCCGTGACTCAGTTGGCCTGACTTCAGCTTCCACGCGCAGCTTCAACACCATCACCCCACAATTTTCTTGAACAGATCCTCCGCCGCCCGCCGCAGCTCTTCGAGATCACCCTCGTTCACGATGATAAAATCAGCCAGCGCCATGGCATCGCCCAGCCCCCAGCTCAGCTCCCGTTCATCCTTCTTGTGAAAGCTCCGGATGCTGATGGTGTCATCCTCCCTCTTTCTCGAGGCTATCCTCCGGTACCTAGTCCTCTGGCTCGACCAGCACCCGATGAGATGAAAGTTTTTGCCGAAGGTCTTTCGAAACTCCTTGACCTCGGCCATCCCTCTGATACCGTCGACGACAACCGCCCGCTGCCCCTCGCCCGCTTTCCTGACGAGTGGAATGCAGCGCTTGGCGATGGCCCCCATTCCCTCCCTTCTTCGCAGCTCGTTGGAGAGCAGCGCCACATTTTTCTCAGTTATCCTTTTGCCGCGGCGTCTCAGCTCCTCCCAGACTACATCGCCCATCCTCACGCTGGGAACACCGAGCCTCGAGAGGGTCTTGGCGATTTCAGTCTTACCTGATCCGGGCAGGCCGACGATGCCGATGATCTGGGGAGCCATTACAATTCAACCACGATCAGAGTGGTGGTGTTGGTCACTCCCGGGATGCTCCGTATGTCGCCGAAGATGGCCTTGGTCAGCTTTTCCAGAGAGTCGACCTCTATTCTGGCGACTATGTCATAGGGGCCAGCGACGGCCTCGGCCTTCTTTACGCCCTCGATGAGCTTTACCTTCTTGAAAACTTCGGCAGTCTTCCCTGGCTCCGCCGAGATCAGGCTGTACGCGTTTACCATTCCGACACCTCCAATTGATATCTTCCCTTTTTCCCTTAAAATACCCGCGGAGGAAATTGGGAACCCTATTGCTGCAGTTTCAAAATCTCTTTAATTTTGCTCAGGCCGATGTTTTTGAGTCTTTCCAGTTCTGCCTCGTCGCGACCTTCCGCGGCAAAGCGCGCCTTGGGCTCGGTTCCGGAGACGCGCACCAGGATCCAGCTGCCGTTTTTTCTGTTTATCCTGAGCCCGTCAAGCTCTATCGTCTCCTGAACTTCATCAACCTGGGCCAGGAGGTACTCGCGCATCTCCCTCATGAATTCTTCCTTCATCTCATCGGGGCAGGGAAAGTCACTGAAGTATGCCGGGTAGTTCGGGACCCTTTCTGAGATGATTTCTGAGAGCGGCCTCTGCTCGCTGGATAGCAGTTCCACCATCTTGGCAGCGCAGAAGACACCGTCAGCCCATGGTCCCAGCTCCAAGAAGACCAGTTTTCCCGGTTCTCCGGCAAAGCAGGCGTGGTGCTCCAGCATGGCTTCGGTGAAATCCCCCAGCCCCGTCCGGTAAACCTTTCCGCCGGCCCTCGACACAACCTCGTCAATTGCCGTCGAGGTGTTGATGCTGGTCACCACGGCCCCGCCGTTTGACCTCTTGACCGCGATTTCCGCGAAAAGGGCGAGGAGGGCATCTGGTCTCACGAAGTTGCCCTGCTCGTCCACCACCGCGATTCTATCGGCGTCCCCGTCGTGCGCCAGCCCGATGTCGGCGTCCACCTCGCGCACCGTGGCCATGAGGTCGAGCAGGTTCCATGGCTGTGGTTCCGGGGGTCTGCCGGGAAAGTGCCCGTCAGGGTGAGCGTTGAGCGTCACGACCTTGCAGCCCAGCTCCCGGAGCAGCCGCGGCGTGGTCACCGAGCCAGTTCCGTTGGCGCAGTCGACGACCACCTTGAGGCCGCCCTTCACCCTCACCATCTTCTTGATGGTGTTCAGGTAGGATGTGACCGGGTCATATCGTCGCACGCTGCCCAGCTCATCCCATCCCGTGGTCCTGCTTCCCGCTCCGAAGAAGAGCCGTTCCATCGATACCTCGTCCTCGGTCAGGAACTCGGTGCCGTCGGAGCGGTAGAAGACGATCCCGTTGTCCTCGGGAGGATTGTGTGAGGCGGTTATCATCGCGCCAGCTCCCGCGCCGAGGTCTTTGGTGGTGAAAGCGACGCAGGGGGAGGGCACCACACCAACTTCAACGATGTCACACCCTCCGGAGAGGAGTCCCGCGGTAAAGGCTCGGGCCAGCATCTCCCCGGATGTTCTCGTGTCCCATCCGACCACCACTTCACCACCGTTGACGTACTCTGCCAGGGCGCTGCCAAGCCTCAGCATCAGTTCCGGGGTAACTTTGGTCGATATTGGCCCCCTGATGCCCCTCGTGCCGAAGAGCTTTTTTCCTAACATGGCCCGCTCCTTTAAAGTCTTGCTCGTTTCAGCTATTCTCTCTTTCGGTCTTTAAATCAGCTTAAGTTATCCCCTTTATGGTCTGGGGGTAATACCGAGGCAGCGGAGATGTTTTTGCAGATCAGCATCAGGATATTTAAAGAGCAGGTAATTTATCTGTGATGTCCATGGAATGGGACGAGGATCTCGAGAGGATAAAGGAGAGGAAGTTGAGGGAGCTGCTGAAAAAGGCCGGTGAAGGCCGTGGTAAAAGCGAGGCAACGGTCAAGCCGGTGGAGTTGAACGCGGCCACCTTTCAGGAGCTGGTCCGAAGCCACCCCTTCGTGGTGATCGACTGCTGGGCGCCCTGGTGCGGCCCCTGTCGTATGTTGGCCCCCATCTTGGAGGAGCTGGCGCAGGAATATGCCGGGAGGGTGGTGTTCGGGAAGCTGAATGTGGACGAAAATTCATCCATCGCCTCCGACTATCAGATAATGAGCATCCCCACGCTGCTGGTGTTCAAGCGCGGTAAGCTCATAGATCGGATCGTGGGGGCAATGCCGAAAAAGGCACTTGAGGCAAGGATAACGCGCCTGCTTTGAAAATTACCGATCAACCCGGATAATAGTAGGGTTTTTTGATGTGGTCAAAGGCCTCCGTTGCGGCAATTATCCCCTGTCCCACCGCCACCCCAACCTGCTTGACCGGAGTTGCGGTGACGTCGCCAGCAGCGTAGACCCCGGGGATATTGGTTCTCTGCCTGCTGTCCACGATGATGAAGCCTCCGGCGTCCACGGCCACCCCGGCTTCTCTTGCTGGCTGGCTGTTGGGAACCTCTCCCACTTGGACGAAGATCCCGTCGATTTTTACCTCCTTGGTCTCACCGGTCTTGTTGTTGAACAGCAAAACGCTCCTGACCCTGGTGTCACCCCTTATTTCCTTAACCTCGGTGTTCCACAGGATCTCGACTTTCCTCTCCAGCAGGTCCCTCACATAGGCCTCCTCTGCCCTGAGCCTTTCTCGGCGGTGGGCCAGTTTGACCTCAGAAGCGATGTTTGACAGATAGATGGCGGAGATGGCGGCGGAATTTCCTCCGCCCACGACAAGGACGCTCTTACCCTTGAAGAAAGCCCCATCGCAGACCGCACAGTAGCTCACCCCCTTGCCGCGAAACTCGCTTTCTCCCGGGACATTGAGTTCCCGGCGATTACAGCCGGAGGCGATGATCACGGCAGAGGCCTCGTATTCCCCCTGTTCAGTTTGGATCAGCTTTTTTTCACCAGTTAGTTTCATCCCCACGACCTTCTCAAACTGTTTGATGGGAACCTTGAATTTCTCACAGTGTTCCACCATCTTGGCAACCAGCTCTTGCCCGCTCACCGACGGAAAGCCGGGATAGTTCTCGATGAGAGGGGCATCGGCGGCCGCTCCGCCGGGGATTTTTTCCTCAATGACCAGCGTTTTAAGCCCGCTGCGAACGCCATAGAGTCCAGCGGTTAATCCGGCAGGTCCTGCACCGATAATGATCAAATCCCACGATTCCATTTTCCCCATCTCTACCATTTTTCATGCCTTCCAATCAGATAGTCTGTTGGAGAATTAAATTATTAGGGCTTCCGCCAGCAGGATCACCCCAATCGCCAAAAAAATCGCGCCGGTGAAAATTCTGAGGCTCTTTTTTGGGATGAGTTTGATCAATTTGCAGCCCACCAAGACACCGGCCCCCATTAACAGGGCAAAGGCCAGCACCATCCCCGTGAAGATGAGCAGCGGGGCGTTGTACTCCACGGCCAGCGCAACCACTGAGAACTGGGTTTTATCTCCCAGTTCCATCACAGCCACCATGGAAAAGGACGCCAACAATGCAGAACGACTTCCCCTGAATTTTATTCTTTCCCCATCTTTTTCTCCCAGAGTTTTCAGGCCAAATGCCAGGAAAATGGCGGCAGCGATCAGCCTCAGGATCTGGAAGGGGAACAGCCCCGCCAGCGCTGTTCCAGCCAAGATGCTGATTCCGTCGATGAGGGCAACTGCCAGCATGGCTCCTGCGAAAACCGCGGCGGCGGGACATCTGCCGGATAGAGTCATCGCGGCGAGCTGGGTTTTGTCCCCCAGCTCGGCAAGCGCCACGATTGCCATGGTTGTTACCAGCGGCGTTAGCTCCATGCGGGTCTCAATAATTTACCCGCGCGGGGATAAAACGGTTGAAACTCTTTTTATTCCTCTTCGGTCCCCGGTAAGTTCTGAAGTTCTTCAATTGACTTTTCAATTCCGAAGGAGCGCAGAAGCTTGTTCATTTCCTCGTTGGCTCTCTTTCTGGCCGCCGTCTCGGTAACTCCAGAATTGATGAGTTCTTCCTCGATCAAGTCGCGGTAAATGGTGACGTTGACGATGAAGTCTTCCAAGGTCATGCTGCCGATGGCGATGCCGGCGTGGATCATGACCAGTTGTCCCGGAGAAATGCCTTCAAAGCCAACTAGGACCTCTCTTCTCACTCCACCCAGGTCTACTGTTGCTATCTGCCCGTTAACGCTGAGCACCTTGGCGGGCACTCCCCAGCACACGTCAACCACCTTGCCCTCCTTTAAACGGCTCTGATGTTTTTATACCCTGCCGGGCCCAGACGTTGCAGGTGCCCTCTGAGGAGACCATGCATGGCCCCCAGGGCTTGGCCGGTGAGCAGCCCTTCAAAAACATTGGACAATCAACCGGCTTCGAGATCCCGACGACGACTTCACCACACTTACATCCCGACGGTATCTCCGATCCTGAACTTTCATGTCCTGTTGTCCCCGCTTCTGAAATGCCGAAGCATTTCATCGCATCGAACTTATCGAACAGTTCTCCCCGCAGCCTGAGCCCGCTCCGCGGCATGAGCCCCAGACCCCGCCAGACGGCATCGGTTTTCTCGAAGACCTCCTCGATGGCCTTTATCGCGTACTGGTTGCCCTCCCACCTCACCAGTCTTCTGTACTCTATTTTGGTCTCGGGCTTGTTTTCCCTGATCATGAGCAGGATCTGGGCCACGGCCAGCATTACATCGATGGGTTCAAAGCCGGCAACCACCGTGGGCAGGCCATGCTCCTTGGGGAGAAAGTCCCAGGCGGAGGCCCCTATTATCGCCGAAACGTGCCCCGGGGCAAGCACACCCCGGATGGGGAGCAGGCCACGCTCTTGGTAAAGTTTGATGGTGTATTTCATGGCCGGAGGGGTCAACCTGATGGCGTTGAGGAATTTTAGGTTTTCCGGTACCATGTTTTCCCTGAACGGCAGCGCATAGCTGGGTGCGGTGGTCTCGAACCCGATCGCGAAAAAGACGCTCTCTCGCCCGTGTTTCCTGGCGTCGGCGATGGCATCGAGATAGCTGTAAACAACCCTTACCTCGCCGCCGCAGGCCTTGGCTTCCTCTAGGCTGGCGGGATAGCTCGATCCCGGGCCGCGCAGCTTCAGGACATCTCCGTAGGTGTAGACCCTTATCCCCTCCAGCGCCAGCTTCACCGCAGCCTCGACGTAGTGGGCCGGGGTCACGCAGACGGGACAGCCGGGGCCAGCCACCAGGTCCAGGAAATGAGGCAGCAGGGATCTAATGCCGTACCTGGTTGTGGTCCATTCGTGCGTGCCGCAGAAGTTCATTATTTTTATCAACTCACAGCTCTCCCTCTTTCTGATCTCCTCGGCGCATTTTTCTATTGTTTCCCTGAGCCTGGTGGCTAAAGATAAGTTTTCCCGGAAAACCTGCCTTATTCGATCCTGATCAAATGCAGGAAGCATGAGCCCACACCATCTCGCTATCGGGATAGGATGTTAATAAATGCTGGAGCTCAGCCGGTGATGGTTACTCTCTTTCGTGTGATTTAAAATTAAAAATTCTTGCGATGGCAAAAGCTTAAATTGGCTAATTCATTAGTCTGAAAGAAGCGGGATGGACCAAGCCGAGTCCCGAAGGGGTGGAAGGTTGGAAAAGTACCTGGTGACCAAGACGAGTTTTCTCAAGCTCGTCGATGAGCAAATCAAGGAGGGCAAGGAAGTGGTCGCGCCGGTGAGGCAGGAAAATCAGGCCAACTTCCGAAGGATAAAATCCACGGCCGAGATCCTCTGGGGTGGGCCCCAAACGGTGGTCTCCGCCAAGTCCTTCGTCTTTCCGCCAAAGGAGGAGCTGCTCAATTATGAGACGAATGATGAGGTCAGGGTTCAGCCCCGGGTGGAAGCGAAACCGCTGATCCTGCTTGGTGTTCATTCCTGTGACATCAATGGGATGGCATTGCTGGACAAGGTTTTCACGGAGAAAAACTTGGACGAGAACTATGTCAAGAAGAGGGAAAACCTGACCGTGATCGGAGTGGAGTGCCTGGAGCCCTGTTCCCCGGAGTCATTCTGTTATCGCAAGGATTCGGTGCTGCCCTGGGACGGCTTTGATCTCTTCCTGACCGATCTGGGTAAGAACTTTTTTGTCGAAGTTGGTTCAGCAAAGGGGGAATCATTTCTCTCAGGCTTGGGAAAAAAGGCCACCCAGGCCGATGTGGATCGGGTGAAAAAAATCAGGAGGGAAAGAGACGCCAAGTTTGATGAAAAGCAGCGGAAGCTGAAACCCAAGCTGTCAGATCTACCGGTTCTTCTCAAGGAAAATTATAATTCCCCCGTTTGGGCTGAGCGCGGGGCGAGGTGCTTTGGATGCGGTTCCTGCAACATGGTCTGTCCCACCTGTTACTGTTTTGACGTCAGGGATTGCGTTGAGCTGGATCTCAAACACGGCATCCGCGCCAGGTGGTGGGACGGTTGCATGCTTACCGATTTCACTCGGATAGCCACCGGCGAGATCTTCCGGGAGGACAGGGGGGCCAGGCTTCGCCACAGGACCTACCGAAAGGATTACTACCTGTTTGAAAAATGGGGGAAGAGCTTTTGCACCGGTTGCGGCAGGTGCGGCAAGGCCTGCCTGACCAAGGTGGTCGACCCCCTGGACATCGCCAACGAAATCTATGAAAGGAGCAGATCAAGATGACGATATACAAGCCCGAGGTCGCGGTGATTAAAAGGGTGGAGAAGCTGACCGTTACGGAGAGCCTGTTTGATCTGGAGCTCCTCTCCGGCAAGCCCTTGGGACACAGGCCGGGGCAATTTTTGGAGCTGTCGATTTTTGGTGTAGGCGAGGCCCCGATCTCCATATCCTCGGCGCCTTCAGACAGCCCAACCTTCCAGCTCTGCGTCAGAAAGATTGGAAACGTGACCACCGCCATGCATGCGCGGAAGCCCGGAGATAAAGTGGGGATCAGGGGGCCTTTTGGCAATGGCTTTGATCTGGAGAATTTCAAGGGTTGGGATGTTCTTTTGATCGGCGCTGGACTTGGCCTAGCGCCGCTGCGCTCGCTCATCTGGGCGGTGCTGAACTCACGGCAGGATTACGGCAGGGTGTTCATCATCCACGGGGCGAGGAGCCCCCAGCTGCTCCTCTTCAAGGAGGAACTGAGGGAATGGGAAAACAGGCCCGATGTGGAATTTTACTCGACGGTTGATGTGGCCGATGAATCGTGGCAGGGCCATGTGGGGGTTATCAGCACGATAATACCGGAGGTGGATTTTGACCCGGAAAAGACCCAGGCGGTGATCGTTGGTCCCCCAGTGGTTTACAAGTTCCTCATAAAGGAACTGAAGAATCGGGGAGTGGAAGATGACCACATCTGGGTGGACCTCGAGAGAAAAATGAAGTGCGGTGTTGGTAAATGCGGGCACTGCCAGATAAACAATGTTTATGTCTGCCAGGACGGTCCTGTGTTCCGTTACGACAGGATTAAAAACTTGCCGGAGGCGATATGATGGCGAAACCAAAGGTCGCATTCTTTGACTTCACCTGCTGTGAGGGCTGCCAGCTGACCGTCCTCTCCCTCGGAGACAAACTTCTGGACCTCTTTGAATCGGTTGAGGTGGTGAACTTCAGGGAGGCCTCCAGCTACAAGGGGCAGGACTATGATATCGCGTTCGTCGAGGGATCAATTGCCAGCTCCAAGGACATCGAGAGGATCAAGGAGATCAGAAAAAGAGCCAAGGTGCTGGTTGCCCTTGGAGCCTGCGCCCACACAGCCGGAGTTAACGCCATCAGGAACTTCCACAACCAGCAGGAGATCAGAAAGATGGTCTACGGCGACAAGGCCTGGGTTTTCGATTCAATACTGGCCCAGCCCATCGATGCCATCGTCAGGGTGGACTATTATATTCCTGAATGTCCCATTGACAAGGAGGAGTTTCTCCGCTTTGTGTCCCAACTCCTGAACAACATGAAGCCCTTCCTCCCGGATTATCCCGTCTGCGTTGAGTGCAAGATGAAGGGAAATGTTTGCAACTATCACAAGCCCAACCCGATCATCTGCCTGGGTCCGGTGACCAGAGGAGGCTGCGGGGCAATCTGTCCCTCTGCTGGCAACGCCTGTGAGGGCTGTCGGGGGCTGATACCGGATGCCAACCTGGAGGCGATGGAGTGGCTGCTGAATGAGTACGGGGTGTCCGCTGAAGACAAATTCAGGTTCTATCGGATGTATAACGGTTTGATGGGGATGAAAAAATGACCGGGAAAGACCTCAACATCTACGTCCATCACGTCACCAGGGTGGAAGGTCACGGAAACATTCTGGTCGACGTGAAGAACGGCGAGCTGAAGGAGGTTAAGCTGGAGATCATAGAGTCGCCCAGGTTTTTCGAGGCAATGCTGGTCGGGCGGAGGTTCCCCGAGGCCGTTCACATCGCCAGCAGGATCTGCGGGATCTGTTCCATCTCGCACACGGCCGCTTCGATAAAGGCCATTGAGGACGCGCTGGACATCAAGCCGACCTGGCAGACGGAGACCCTGAGGAAGATCTTGATGGAGGCCGAGATTCTGGATTCTCACGCGCTGCACAGCTTCTTCCTCGCCGCCCCCGATTTCTTCGGTCTTCCTTCGGTGATCCCGATGGCTTCCACCAACCCCGATGTCGTTAAAACCGCGATCAACTTCAAGAAGCTGGCTCATGAAATTTGCGATGTGATGGTGGGCAGGCACACCCACCCGATCTCAATGGTTGTCGACGGCTTTACCAATTTGGTGACCGAGGAGCAGATGGCGGAGCTGCTGAAAAAGATAAAGGCGGCGCTGAAAAACGATGTGCCAAAGATGCTGGAATTTTTCTCCCGGATAAAGTTCCCCGATTTCGAGAGGAAGGCCAATTACACCTGCTTGGTCAACCCGGAAATGTATCCCTTTTATGATGGGATGATAAAATCCTCGGAGGCCGGAGTTTACCGGCACCGGGATTATCGGCAAAAAATTGTCGAGCGTGTCGTGGACCACTCCACGGCAAAGCATGCATTTGGACCGGTAAAACCATATATGGTCGGTGCTCTCGCCAGGTTCAACACCAACTATAAACAGCTGATGCCGGGAGCTCAGGAGGCCGCCAAGATGCTGGGGCTGGAGGCGCCGAGCTACAACCCGTATCACATTACCCTGGCCCAGGTCGTTGAGATCGTTCACTGTTTGGAATCGATGTCCCGTCTGATTGAACAGCTGCTGTCGCGTGGCATCAGGGATGAGCGGGTGGAAAGGCCGCCGCTCGCGGGCTGGTCGGCCAGGCTTCCCCCGGCCAAGAAGAGCTGGGGCGTCGGCGTGGTCGAGGCGCCGCGGGGGCTCCTCATTCACGAGTACCGGATAAACGGCAACGGCACGATAGATGCGGCGAACTGCATCATCCCAACGGCGCAGAACCTGGCCAACATCGAGGCGGACATGAGGGAACTGGTTCCTCAGATACTTGACCGATCCAAGGAGGAGATAACCCAGCTTCTGGAAATGTTGGTCCGGTCTTATGACCCCTGCATTTCCTGCTCTGCCCACCTGCTAAAGGTAGATTTTGTTGAGTGAAAGGAAGCTCGTGGTCGGGCTGGGAAACATCCTCCTCAAGGATGAAGGAGTTGGTGTGAGATGCGTCGAGCTCCTCAGAAGCAGAAATCTGAATCAGGACGTTAAAATTGTTGACGGGGCCACGATGGGTTTCGACCTTCTTGAGGAGATGAGGGGCTTCGATCGGGTGGTGCTGGTTGACGCCGTGGACATGGGGAAAGAACCCGGTTATATCGCCAGCTTTGGGGCCGAGGAATTGCTCAAGGTTGCTGGAGGAAAAAAATTTTCCCTGCACGAATTCAACCTGGTTGATGTCATCCAGCTGGGGAAGAAGCTGGGCTACCCCATGGATAAAGTGAGGATCGTTGGCATCCAGCCGGCGGAGGTTGGATGGGGGAGTCGCCTGAGCAAGATCATCGAGGAAAAGTTACCCGAGCTGGCAGGTAGGGTTTTAAGAGAGATCAGTGATTAAAATTTGGTGACCTAATGGCGGTGAAGCCGGAAGTCCTGAAGGGAATGGATATTTTTGAGTTCCTGAAGCGCGATGAGCTGAGGGACATCGCCGAGCTGACCGAGGTTGAGGAGTACGAGCAGGGGGACTTGATCTTTAAGGAAGGGGACGAGGCCGAGAAAATCTACATGGTCTTGGAGGGAAGGGTCTCGATCGAGCTGGAGGCGGGGGCCGGAAAGAGGATCTCCGTTTACACGCTCACCAAGGGAAGATTTTTCGGCTACCCGGCACTCCTCCGCACCAGGAGATACACCACCTATGCCCGATGTTTGGATAAAGTCAAAGTGGCCACCATCGTTGCCGATGAACTGGTCAACAAGATCTTCAAAAAGGACTGCAGGCGAGGATATCTGGTGATTAAAAAAGTCGCTGAGATCATCGCCAATGAACTCTCGGACACCCGCGTGCAGCTTCTCTTTCTGGCCCAGCTTTGAAGTCAGGGTCGGAAGGGGACCCACCCCATTGGGGCTAGCTAGCGGCGTCTTGGGCACGTCTCACCAGTTTTTGTTGTTAAGGCAAAGTTAAAATGTGGGAAAATAACAGGGGAACAGGTGAACTCGTGGCGAAGGATCCGGTTTGTGGCATGTTCGTTGACGAGAAAAAGACGAAATTCAAGTCGGTCTACCAGGGCAGGGATTATTTCTTCTGCTCGGCTGGTTGTAAAAAAATCTTCGATAAATATCCGGAGAAGTGCTTGGAAGAAAAATCATCGAGCTGCTGCAGGTGTTAATTTTTTAGCCTAGCAATTTTTATTTTTGGTATAATAAGACAGCATCCGGGGCAAATCATCGGAAGCAGGTGACGTTATGAAAATCGGTGTCATCGGTCTGCAGGGGGCGGTAAGCGAACACATCGAGGCGGTCAAGCGGGCCTTCTCCAAAAGCGGCCAAAGAGGTGAGGTCATCTGGATAGCCCGGCCGGAACATCTGGAGGGTGTGGACGGGATTATCATCCCAGGCGGCGAAAGCACCACCATCGGAAAGCTGATGCAGATCACCGAGATCTTTGACGTGGTGAAAAGATTGGCCCTTTCCGGAGTCCCGATTCTTGGCACCTGCGCCGGGATGATTGTGCTGGCCAAGCGTGGGGATGAGCAGGTGGCAAAAACAAGGCAGCCGCTGCTGGGGCTGCTGGATATTTCCGTGGTGAGGAATGCCTTCGGGCGGCAGCGTGAATCCTTTGAGGCAGATCTCCATATTCCGGTGCTCGGCGAGGAACCCTTCAGGGGGGTCTTCATAAGGGCGCCAGCGGTCAAGGAGATCTGGGGGGACGTTGAGGTTCTCGCTGAGTTCATGGGGAAAATCGTGGGGGTCAAACAGGGGAACATTATTGCCGTGGCTTTCCATCCGGAGCTGACGCCGGACACCAGGCTTCACGAGTACTTTTTGAAGATGTGTCGCAAGGGATAGTTTTCTAAGTTGCTTCTTTTAGCCGGATTTTTGGTTAATTTGATTGCAATGTCAGGCGCGGAAAAACGGAGGTTTAGAAAAAGCCATTTCAGGCGCCAAAATTCAGCAAGTATTTAATGAGGGGCAGGAAATTAATTGGAATGGTGGGCCCATAGCTCAGCGGCAGATTGGATTTCAAGAAGTCCAAGCCGAAAGCACTCGCTTCGCAGGCGAGGGGTCGCGGGTTCAAATCCCGCTGGGTCCACCATGCCTTGGTATTTGTTTCTTGCTCAGCTGATCTTTAGCTTTGTCGGTGGCATGATCTCTATTGATCTATTAGATAAACGCGCGTTACATCTTTTAGAACAAGTCCTTCGCCGCGCCGCAGATGGGACAAACCCAGTCCTCTGGCAAATCCTCAAAGGGGGTGCCTGGCTCCACATTGGCGTCAGGATCGCCGCTTTCAGGGTCGTAGATGTACCCGCAAACAGTGCATACCCATTTGTCCATTTTTTTACCCCCATTTACCCTTGCCCACGTGCGTCTGGATCTCCGTTTTGGACCTCTGTCTGATCATCCATGCCAGGTCCTTAGCCTGCGTGAATATCTCGAGACATCGCGGGTCCAGATTATCATTGATCCCCTTCTCGGCCACGCCTATGACCTCTTGAAGCAGATTCTGCAGCTGCACATGCAATTCATTGGTATGCCTTGACCTGATCACCAGCTGGGCCTTATCTTCAGGTAGCTTCTCAAACTTTTCCCTCGGCGCCCCGCAGTTAGGACATCTCTCCGGAAGCTGGTCTCCATCCTGGATGTATCCGCAGACGCTGCACTTCCACATCACCACTTTCTCACCTCCTCTTCAATTTCAGAATGCTCTAAATTCTTCCGCAGGAGCCCCGCAGATGGGACATCTTTCTGGGGCCTTGCCCTCCACGGTGTAGCCGCATTTCTGGCATATATAAATAGTGCCTATCTGGATGTCTTCCCCGTTAATGACGGCCTGTTTCGCCCTCTGGTACATCCCGGCGTGCACCTTTTCCGCTTCGAGCGCCCAGCGGGTACTCCTCTGCCCGCCTGTCTCCTCCTGAAGTTCCGCTACGGCCTTGAAGGCAGGGTACATTTCCTCAACTTCATAGGTTTCGCCGTCTATCGCCGCCTCCAGGTTGTCAGCAGAGCTGCGGATCAGCTCCAGCACTTTTAGATGGTTTGTCGCATGCACCCGCTCAGCGAAGGCTATCGCCCTGAAAAGCCTAGCCACGTTGCTGAAGCCCTCTTCTTCAGCTTTGTCTGCGAAGATGGTGTATTTCATGTGCGCTTGGCTTTCCCCTGCGAAGGCATCGCTCAGGTTTTTCTCGGTCATTTTTCTCATTTTCTCACCTCCCGGGAAGTTTTTTCATTATCATCACGTTTACCTTTCTCAGCAAACACCTTGACGTGAACGGTTTAACCCCTTTTTTCAACTTCAGTAATCTTAACCCCCATTGATTTGTACCCTTCACTGAATAGTCTGCGCACTTGTTATCTTATAGGTGAAAGTAACGCCCGCAGCCCACATCGACTTGCGCAACTTCGAGCTGCTTGTCCAGCACCTCTTCGAGCTCGATTTTTAGATCGTCGAAGTAATCGTAAACGCCGCAAGTCCTGCAAAAGGTACCGCTCAGCTCGGCGGCAATCAAACTTACCTCCAGATTGATAAGTTTCGCGATCGATTCGGGTTCATGCCATTTGTTAAATTGTGCGAATGCCTTGAGGATAAGATTTCTATTCTTACGACCACCATCTTCTTTGTTCAGTTTCTGGATTCTTTTTCCCATTTTTATCCCAAAAGCGTAAATATTACGACTAATTAATAAAATTATGGTTCGAAATTCGTCAAAACTTGAGGTGGAATCGTGGATGAAAAAGACTTCGAGATAATCAAGGCCCTGCAAGTTGACGCTAGGACACCTTTTTTGACGATTGCGAAAAAGCTTCGCATGAGCGAGTCGGCGGTGCGCAAACGCGTCAGGAAACTGGAGCAGACGGGGGCAATAGAGAAATACACCGTAGTAGTCAACCCTTCCAAGCTGGGCTACAACGCCGTGGCGCTGGTAGGGCTCGATGTTGTGCCCGACAAATATCTTGAGATCGTAAATGAACTCACCGGCTTCAGTGAGGTAAGGTCGGTCGTTACCTCGACCGGCGACCACATGATCTTGGCCGAGATCTGGGCGCGCGATAACCGCGAGTTGACAGATATAGTCCTACGAAAAATCGGCAAGCTCAGTGGTGTCACAAAGGTTTGCCCCGCGATAATTCTCGAGCGGGTAAAATGATTTTTCAGCTGAGTTGGTTTTGAAAAGAGTGTTCAATTACTGGAATCAGAGATGGTAAGATATCTTGCTATTTGGATCATCCGCTGAACTAGATTCAGCTCGCACGGAGGCATTAAGCCGTTGGTGGGGCATTTTTTCTTGGGCGCCGTCAGACGGCGGTGTACCCTCCATCGATCACCAGCTCGGCCCCGGTCATGAAGGAGGACTCGTCCGAAGCCAGGAACAGCGCGCCGTAGGCTATTTCAATTGGTTCGGCAACCCTCTTCAATAAAGTCGGCCCAATCAACTCCTTTGCCTTTTCGGGATCCTTTAGCCAAGGCTCGTTCATCTCGGTTCTGGTGTTTCCGGGGTGAAGTGAGTTCACTCTGATATTGTACTTAGCATAGTCAGCAGCCATGGCTTTGGTCAGCATTCGGACTCCGCCCTTGGACGCATCATAGGAAGGCTCGTTTGGAAAAGCCACGATCCCCATTATGGAGGATGTGTTGATTATGGAGCCGCCATTTGCCCTTTTCATGGCTGGAAGAACATACTTGCATCCTAAGAAAGTTCCGGTGAGGTTTATCTTGATGACCCTTTCCCATTCCTCTAAGGTCAGCTCCTCCGCGCTTTTTGAGATCAGGATGCCGGCGTTGTTCACCAGAACGTCTATCTTGCCGTACTTTTTTACGACCCCATCCACCACTTTTTGCCAATTCTCTGGCGAGGTCACGTCGAGTTTCATGAACTCCGCTTTACCACCGGCAGCCCTGATTTCATGGACAACCTTCTCTCCCGCTGGGACCGAGATGTCGGTCACAATCACAACGGCGCCTTCCCTTGCAAACAAGGTTGCTTCGGCCCGGCCGATGCCTCCACCGGCTCCAGTTATCAAAGCAACTTTACCATCAAGCCTCCCCATGTTAACCAAGGTGATGTTGTGGAAAGATGTTTAAAAATTTTGTGACATCTTGGCAAAGATTCCGGTGGCTGGGATAAAATTTTTATGTAGTCTCGTTAAGTGTGGTGGGGGCATGTATGAGAATTATTGAGCTGGACAAGGCACCAGCCGAGGTTATTCAGACAATTTTGAGGAGAGGAATGAGGGATATTGAATCCTTCATGGAAAAAGTGAAGCCGATAATGAGCGACGTCCAGAAAAGAGGAAATCAGGCCTTGCTGGAGTATATCAAGAAATTTGATGGTGCGGACCTGAAAGCCGATGAGCTGAGGGTCTCTCCAGAGGAGATAAAGGAAGCCTATGAACTGGTCGATCCCAAGTTGATGAAAGCTTTGAAGCTCATGGCGCGGAACGTTAAAAAGTTCCACAAAAGACAGATGCCGAAGGCGGAGAGGGTAAAGATATCGAAAGGCGTTGAGGCCCGATGGCTGGTTGTGCCGATAGAGAGCGCGGGATTGTATGTTCCAGGCGGAAAGGGCCGCTTCCCCAGCGTGGCGGTGCATCTCTCCGTGCCGGCGAAAATAGCCGGAGTTTCCAGAACGGTTTTGTGCAGTCCTCCCATGAGCAACGGCAAGCTGGATCCCGCAACCATAGTGGCCGCCGACATGCAGGGTGTGGACGAGATCTACAAGATGGGCGGGGCTCACGCCATAGCGGCCTTGGCTTACGGTACTGAGACGATAAAGCCGGTATTTTGTATTGCTGGCCCCGGAGGCCCCTACGTAACCGCGGCGAAAATGTTGGTGCAGCACATCGTTAAAACAGATCTTCCCGCCGGTCCCAGCGAGGGCGTGGTTCTGGCCGACTCCACCGCGGATCCAAAATTTGTCGCTGCCGATGTTCTAAACGAGGCAGAACACGGACCAGATTCTGCAGGGGTTTTGGTAACCGATTCAATGGAGCTGGCCAAGCAGGTGGCGGTTTACATTGACGAGATGATGAAATCACTCTCCGAGATGAGGAGGAATTTCATCAACGAGAACATGCAAAAGTATAGCGCCATCGTGGTCACAAAAAGCGTCGAGGAGAGCATCAAATTTGTCAACGACTACGCCCCGGAGCACTTGGTTCTTCTCACCAAGAATCCCGAGAAAACCCTCAAGATGATTAAAAACGCGGGTACCATCTGCGTTGGCACCTACTCCCCAATTTCCGGCGGGAACTACGTCGTCGGCCCCAACCATGTCCTTCCCACCGGCGGCACGGCAAAGTGGACCTCCGGGGTAAGCGTCGACACCTTTTTGAAGAAGCCCACCGTGGAGAAGCTCAGCAAAAGAGGGCTGGAATCACTGAGCGAAGCCCTGATCACCGTGGCTGAGTATGAGGGCTTCCCAGCCCATGCCAACTCAGTAAAAGTAAGGCTTGAGAAACAATGACCGCCGAAAAACTGGGGCTGTTTCAGATCTCGGCTGATGTGAACCACGTCGTTCTGGAGAGAAAAACGAAGGAGCTGTTGATTCGGGGCGAGCTGTCGCTGAAGAACAAAGTGGAACCGGAAATCAACACCCAAGTGGATTTCTTGGACCACATGCTCGATCAGGTCAGATTTGCCGGCTGTTTTAGTCTGAAGCTTAAACTGGAAGCAACGAAAAAGAGGCTGCTGCATACCATCTGTGAAGATTCGGGGATCATGCTGGGCAACCTGGTTCTGGCCCTGTTCAAGCAGAGGAAGGATGAAGTAGGAGTCAACGGTTATGGAGCCTCGCTGCGAGTCATGGATGAGGCCAGGGCCAGGGTCTGCGTCAGCATCGAGGGGAGATGCAACTCCTTCATCGAGTTGCCCCCGTCACTTGAAAGTGCCGACCATGCTGAAGATGTGCTGAATAGAGACATGGTGGCATTTTTTGAAGGATTTGCCCAAGGATGTCGGGCCACCCTCCACCTGCAGATTGAAAGGGCAAACGATCCCCATCATGCCTGGGAGGCCGCCTGCCGGGCTCTGGGCGACTGCATACGCGAGGCGCTGAGGGAAAACAGCTGGAGAATCGGTGAAATCGGAGGAATCAAGGGAACCTTGGATTGATTTATTAAGTTATCTAGTTTTTGAGATGGGAGAGCAAGATTTAAATTTATCAATCAGGAACGAAATAGCGGAAAGCAGGTCTGAGGCCGTGAAAATGCGCACAGAAACCGTCTTAGAAATAGATAAATTGAGCAAGAAATACGATGAGTGTGAGGCCTTACGAGATGTTAGCTTTTCTGTGAACAAGGGAGAACTCGTGGTCATCTTGGGCCCCTCGGGTTCTGGAAAGAGCACCCTGCTGATGTGCATTGCTGGTTTCGTTAAACCTGATTCGGGAAGCATAATTCTCAACGGCACCAAGATCAACGATGTGCCACCGTACCGGAGAAACGTTGGGGTGGTTTTTCAAAGCATGGCACTTTTCCCCAACATGAATGTTTTTGATAACATAGCCTATCCGCTGAAGATAAGAAAAGTTGCCAAGGATGAAATCAAAAAGAGGGTGGAAAAAATGCTGGAAATCGTCGGACTGTCTGGTCTGGGGGGAAGGAGGATAACCCAGCTTAGCGGAGGCCAGCAGCAGCGCGTTGCCATCGCCAGAACTCTTGTCTTTGAGCCATCCATACTCCTCCTCGACGAGCCGCTGGGGGCTCTGGACAGAAAGCTTAGGGAAGAGATGCAGGGAGAGATAAAGAAGATCCATGACCGAGTCGGTGCTACCACCCTGCTCGTTACCCACGACCAAGAGGAGGCCATGACCATGGGCGACAGAATACTCGTCATAAATGGTGGAATGATCGAGCAGATGGGGACACCTGAGGAAATTTACAACCATCCGAAAACTCTGTTTGTTTCTGAGTTCATTGGCACGACAAACGTTTTTAAAGGCGTTGCAACCAAAGAGGGTGGCAAAACAGTCTTCAAGGCCGAGGAGGGATTTATCCTCCCGCTGGAGAAGGAGGCCAAGGGCGAAGGCCATGTTTCAATCAAGGCGGAGCACATTAAGATTCTCGAAAACAGGCCCAAGGGTGATGCCTTTGTGCTGGAAGCCAAAGTGGCGCAGAACTTCTTCTCAGGCAACTTTATTAAATACGAGATAGATCTCAACGGAACCATCTTCAGGGTCATTGACAGAGACCCTACGCAGGTTTTTAAGCAGGGGCAAAAAGTCTACCTGAAAATACTTCCGGAAAACGTCAAGTGGTTCCCGAAATAATTTGTCCCTTTGACTAAGAATTGGATGAGACGGTTTTTCTGGCATTTCTGCCGCTAAGATTTTTTCTCATTTAATGCTGATAAGTTTTTGAACAGCTTCTTCTATTTTTCTTTCGCTTGGAATGTAAAATTCTTCCAGTGGCGGGCTGAAAGGGACGGGAATATGTGGGGCGCCAATTCTCCCGATTGGAGCCTCGAGATAGTCAAATGCTTCCTCGGCGATAATTGCAGCGATCTCCGCACCAGCACCGCCAACTTTGCACTCCTCGGTCACTATCAACGCCTTTCCAGTTTTCTTTACCGATTCAACTATTGTTCTTTTATCCAAGGGAAATAATGTCCTCGGGTCAATCACTTCCAACTCAATTCCCTTGCTGGCGATGGTCTGTGCTACCCTGAGCACTTTATGGAGCATGGCCTGCGTGGCGACTACCGTGATATCGTCGCCACTTCTTTTGACATCAGCAACGCCGAACGGCACAGCATAATCCTCTTCCGGGACAGGCCCCTTTATCGAGTAAAGCATTTTGTGTTCCAGATAAACCACAGGATCGTCATCCCTTATGGCTGTTTTGAGCAGACCCTTGGCGTCATAGGGCGTTGCAGGCACAACTACCTTGAGTCCGGGTATGTGCATGAAAAGAGCCTCGAGACATTGGGAATGTTGGGCAGCTGCTTGAAAGCCCGCCCCCATCCCGTTTGCCCTGATCACGAGCGGGACCTTTGTCTTTCCCCCGCTCATGAACCTCATTTTGGCCGCCTGATTGATAATTTGGTCAAAACAGACCCCGGTGAAGTCGACGTACATTATTTCCGCTACTGGTCTCATCCCCGTCATTGCCGCACCAACGGCGCAGCCTAAGATCGCCATTTCAGAAAGAGGAGTATCTCTGACCCTTTCTTTCCCAAACTTTTCGATGAAGCCTTCGGTAATGCCAAAGATGTTGCCGTAGACGCCGACATCCTCCCCAATTATAAAAACAGTTTCGTCCCTTTCCATCTCTTCATACAGGGCTTCCCTGATGGCATCTCGATAAGTTATTTCCCTCATTCCAATTCCACCACCATCGTGGCAAAGACGTCTTTGGCCATCTCCTTTGGATCGGGGTAAGGAGCAGCTTCAGCGAACTTGACAGCTTCTTCCACTTCGACCTGAATTTTCTTTTTGATTTCCCCATCGGTTTCTTCGGACAACAATTTCATCTTCATTAGCTTCTCTCGGAATCTTTCTATGGGGTCTTTTGCCATCCACTCTTGAATCTCCGTCCTCGGTCGGTAGATCTCTTTGTGATGGTCCGGGTCTCCCTCCCAATGACCCTGCCACCTGTAAGTGATCGCTTCAATTAAGGTGGGACCATCTCCACTTCTGGCTCTGGCTGCGGCATCCTTAACGGCGTTGTAAACTTCCAGTGGGTCATTGCCGTCCACCTTTACACCTGGAATTCCGTAGGCCACAGCTCTTGAGGCGATGCCCACAGGGCACCCCGATCTAGCAGGGTAAGAGAAGGCATATTGATTGTTTTCGCACAAGAAAATCACGGGCAATTTCCAAATTGCTGCTAGGTTCAGCCCTTCATGAAAGGTTCCTTCCTGCGAGGCACCGTCGCCAAAAAAGCAGATGGTTATTTGTTTGGTTTTTCTCAGTTTTGCTGACAGTCCACTTCCCGTGGCGATTACAATACCGGCACCGACTATCCCATTTGCCCCCAATATATTTCTTTCAAAATCAGCTAGGTGCATCGAACCTCCCCGGCCCCGGTTGTAACCGGCTTCCTTACCAAATAGTTCGGCAAACATCTTTGACATCTCCAAACCAACGCCGATCATATGACCGTGCCCGCGATGGTGGCTGATTAAATAGTCACCCTTTTCCAGAGCCAAACATGCTCCGGCCGGTATGGCTTCCTGTCCTATGGAAAGGTGATATAACCCCGGAATTTTCCCCGCCGCAAATAATTCTGCGACTTTGGTTTCAAAAGACCGGATCCTGAGCATGGTTTCATAAATTTTCAGGAGCTCTTTTTCACCAAGCAATAATTGCCCTCCGTCAACATTTTATGTTTAAATTATTGTTCAGATCGATAAATAACCGTTTGTTTTGGAAAAACCACGCTCGGTAAATTATTTAAGTAGCAACGTTTAACTCAAAACGTATGAAAAGGAGCATAGTGATAGCAGCCATAGTAGTGATAGTGGTCGTGGTAGGGATAGGAATTTGGATTGTAGGCCGACCGTCAACCACGGCAGAGAAACCAAAGAGCATCATCGTCAG
>Ga0078972_1005260_pt1 | contig 33285 bp, 25 predicted proteins | sample YelNatPaOPGAMG01_FD_67568 | JGI IMG/M metagenome (GOLD analysis project Ga0078972, IMG submission 67568) | Hot spring thermophilic microbial communities from Obsidian Pool, Yellowstone National Park, USA - OP-RAMG-01 (SPADES assembly) (version 2) | ecosystem: Environmental > Aquatic > Thermal... | reverse complement strand
AAATTAAAAAAATTGGCCGTGATTGCTGGTGTTGGCGTGAGAGAATATTTCCGCAAATTAGGATACAAACTCAAAGACACTTATATGATTAAGAATTTGGATTAAGTTTAAAAAGATGTTATAATAAAAAAGGTCGAATTAAATTAAAAAACTATGAAGGGATTTTTTACAAACATTGAAAAAGAAACCTTGGAAAATGAAAATTTTCGCAAAGTGCTTTATACTGCAAAACATTCGCAATTAGTGTTAATGAGTTTAAGGCCGAATGAGGAAATTGGAATGGAGGTTCATAAAGACAGTGATCAATTTTTCCGCTTTGAAAAAGGCGAGGGAAAAGTGATTATTGATGGTAATGAATATCTGGTTTCTGATGGCAGCGCGATTGTTGTGCCAGCTGGCGCCGAGCATAATGTGATAAACACTTCTTCAACTGAACCATTGAAGCTTTATACCATTTATTCGCCAGCCCATCATAAGGATGGCATTGTAAGAGCCACGAAAGAAGAAGCTGAAGCCAACGAAGCGCCTTTTGACGGCCAGACAACTGAATAGATTTTGTCATCGCAAGTCGCTTTGCGACTTGCGATGTTTTTTCGCCAAAAACCCGCTTCTAAGCGGGTTTTTGGCTCTTTCATTTGAAATTAATAATTTTTTGTGGAAAAATATTAAAAAATAAAATAAAAGAGGTATAATAAAAGTAATGACCAAAGAAGAAAAATTTTATAAAGCGTTAGAAGACTTATTTATTGGAGCCAAAAGTGAAGGAGAAGGTGGTTTTGTTAATTTGATGCGGATTAAATCTTTGTATTATTCAAAAATTAGAGAGCATTTAGAAAAAGACATAGAAAAAGCTTTAGAAAAATATCCAAAATTTAGAGAAGAATTATTTGATAAACTTTATTCTTTTTTTAGCCGTTATTTTACTAAATCAGGCTCTATTTATTTTAACTACACGCCATTCTTCAAAAATAATAATGTTTATGACAAAGTTTATACCGCTGACAAAGACGTGATTTTATTTTGGAAAACAAAAATGCTTTATTATGTTAAGACCGATATAAGCATTCCTAAAAACTTAAAAATTGAAATTGAAGACAAAAATGAAACTTATCAATTTTTCTTTGATGTTTCTAATTTGGAATATAAAAAAGCCAATGAAAAAAGAAGTTTGGTTTATCAATTTAAGAAAATTTCTTCTGATGGGACGATTTTTTTTGATGTTTTTTACTCGGAAAAAGGAAGACAAACAAAATATGATGAGATTAAAAAGAGTTTGAAACAAAAAGGAATAAAAATTACTGATGAAATTTTAGACAAAGCATTTTCTACTTTTGAAGCCCAATCGGAAGTTGATTATTTTATAAATAAAAATGCTAAAGAATTTTTACAAGAACAATTTAAAATCTGGCTTTATCAGTATATTTATTCTGAAGAAACTGAATGGCCTAAAGAAAGAATTGATCAACTTCAGATATTAAAAGATATTGCTTTTAAAATCATTGATTTTATTTATCAATTTGAAGATGAATTGGTAAAAATATGGGAAAAACCCAAATTTGTTTTGAATTCTAATTATGTAATTACTTTAGATAGAATTGCTAAAAAGAATGGTTTTGAGATTATTGAGAAAATCCAAAAGCATAAAAATTTCAAAGAACAAATAAAAGAATGGAAAGAATTGGGAATTTTAGAAAAAGACCCTGATAATTTATTAGAAAAAACTTTAACTGGTTTACAACTTAAAAAAGAATATCAGTTTTTGCCAATTGATACCAAATATTTCAAAGATTTAGGACTTGAGATTTTATCTTTATTTGATGATTTAGACCACTCTTTAGATGGTTGGCTCATAAAATCAGAAAACTATCAAGCATTAAATACAATCTTGGAGAAACATAAAGAAAATATAAAAACAATTTATATAGATCCACCATATAATACTGGAAATGATGGCTTTTTATACAAAGATAGATATCAACACTCCACTTGGCTTTCCATGATGGAAAATAGGTTGAGTTTGGCTAAGGAATTGATGAGAGACGATGGAGTAATTTTTGTGAGTATTGATGATAGAGAGCAGGAAAATTTGAAAACTTTAATGAAAGCAATTTTTGGAGATGATAAATTCTTAGCACAGATAATTAGAGATATACCTGACGGAACTAATCTTAGAACAATTGGAGGAATTAAAACTTCTACTGAGTATGTTATTTCTTTCTTAAAAGAAAAAGAACCTGCAGTGAATAATTTTTTATTTAAAGATCCTATATATCTGGAAATTGTTAGGAATGAAATTAGTGATTTTATTGAGACTAGATTAACAAACAGGGGCAATCCTTTATCAGAAATTTTATTTCCCAAAGGCATTGGTAAATTCAAGGAAGATTTAAATCTGGTCGTGAATGAAGGAAGCTATATCAACCCATCATCTAGAGAAAAAATATTGGTAAAAAAAGGAGATTTGGTAATCAAAGATGGAATATTGCAAGAAGATGTGCTTCTTGAAGCATCTTGGAGGATGCCAAATGTCCTTAAGGAGTTATTTGCAGGAAGAGAAGTCTACGACGATAGTGGTCAAAAATATGAGTATGTGTTTTTTAAGAACAATGGAATACCTTATATAGTGAAGTCAAGAGGAAAGACACTTATTCCAAGTTATCTTGAAATAAGAAATAAAACAGATAAATTATTTGTAGATATTTTTGGTTATGAAGAATCACCAAAAGGCGCAACAATAAAACCAGTAGAACTCATCTACTTATTGGTATCATTTTATACCAATAAAAATGGTGTCGTATTGGACTTCTTCGCTGGCTCAGGCACTACCGTACACGCAGTTATGAAGTTAAACAAAGAAGATGGTGGTAAAAGAAAGTTTATTCTTGTAGAGATGGCAGATTATTTTGATACGATAATTATTCCAAGAATTAAAAAAATTGCCTATTCTTTTAACTGGAAAGATGGGAAACCACAAGATACAGATGGTATTGGTGGTTTCTTCAAATACCAGATTCTTGAGCAATACGAAGACACACTTGATAACATTGAACTAAAAGAAAACAGTCAGGCACAACTGAATTTTGGCGATGATTACCTTCTGAAATACTTCCTTGACTTTGAAACAAAAGATAGCCCATATCTACTAAATATTGAAGAACTAAAAAATCCTTTTGCTTACAAGCTAAAAGTTAACCTTTCGGAAGTAGGAGAATCCCAAGAAGTTGTTGTAGATATTCCAGAAACATTTAACTATCTTTTAGGTATAAAATTAAAAAAGATTAAAAAGAGAAAAAACAACGGCAAAGATTACCTATTCATTTTAGGAGAAAAAGAAGGACAAACTTATGCAATTGTTTGGCGGGAGTTATCAAACAACGAAGAAGAAGCCAAAAAAGACAAAGAATTCATCAGAGAAGAACTAAAAGACTGGAAACCTCAAATCGTTTACACTAACTGCCCCAATAACACCATCCTTACACCAGACTTCGGACACTTCCAAGCCGAAATAAGATACATAGAACCAGAATTTAAAAAATTAATGGAGGTGTAAAATGGAAAAGGCAGTACAAATAATAAAAGAAACAATTGAGAATAAAGGAATAAAAGTTTTAAAAATAATTCTTTTTGGCTCAAGAGCAAAAGGCACAGCAAGAGAAGATAGCGATTGGGATTTCTTTGTAATTATTGATAAAAAATTAAGTTTTAACGAAAAATGGGATATCATTGATGAAATAAAAATAAAATTGGCTAAGTTAAAAATACCCAATGACATCTTTTTAAAATCAGAAGATGAAGTAGAAGAAAGCAAAGATGATGTCGGAAGAATAACTTACTATGCATTGAGAGAAGGAATTGAAGTATGAAGAAAGAAAAGAAGGTTAGAGAATGGATTTTTTTAGCTGAAGGAGATTTAAAAACGGCTGAGGATGAACTTGCTATGCCCGAACCGTTTACAAATACTATTTGCTTTCATTCACAACAATGTGCTGAGAAATATTTGAAAGCATACCTGACCTTTTTAGGAAAACCTTTCAAAAAAACACATGATATAGCAGAACTTATTGAATTATGTAGAGAAAATGACAAAGAATTTGATAATCTCTACAATTTAAAAGCCACTAAACTTACAAGATATGCAGTTATAACAAGATACCCTGACGAATTCTATACTCCTTCCATTGAAGAGGCAAAAGAATCTGTGGAAATAGCTAAGAAAGTTAAATCTTTCGTTATCAAAAAACTAAAAGAGGTAGGATATGAACATTGAAAAATACTTCGTTTTAAATAAATATTTACTATCTCTTTTCGGAGTAGATAACTTCAAAGACCTACAACAGAATCTAAAAGGTACCAGAGAAGGTACTGACTCAGACGGCAAAACATATTTCGTAAACCCCCTAATATCCAACCTCCCAAACAAAAAAATTTCTGACAGTGACCTACTAAAATACGATTCAAACATCCAAGAGTACATAAGAAAAATTAACCATAGAAGAGGCAATGTATCACTAAAATACTTCCAATACCTCGCAGTACTCTTTACAGAAATCATCCTAGACAACCTAAAAAACAGAAAACTTGAATTCATTTACAAATTAAACGAGTTTTTAAAGAATTATGAAAACAAAGATGTGAAAAACCTTATAGGTGATTTTACAGAAGATGATTTAAGAAAATTTGCTTTTTACATGGCAACAGGCTCAGGTAAAACTCTCATAGCACACATAAACTATCATCAGTTTTTCAAATACAACCTATTCTCACCCGATAACATCCTTTTCATTACCCCAAACGAAGGACTTTCAAAACAACATTTTGAAGAATTACAGAAAAGTGGTATTCCTGCAAGGCTTTATTCTGGAAATCTAAACACTACAGAGATAAAAGGCACTAATGAAGTATTGGTTATAGAAATAACAAAATTCGTTGAAGAGAAAAAAGGCAGTGGGCTAACTATATCCGTTGACACTTTCGAAGGTAGAAACCTAATTCTCGTAGATGAAGGACACAAAGGCAAAAAATCAGAAGAACAGAAATGGGCTAAATTAAGAGATAAACTTTCAGAAAACGGACTCGTTTTTGAATACAGTGCCACATTCGGACAAATCTTAAGCGAAAAAAACAAAGAAACCCTAAAAGAATACGCTAAATCAATAGTTTTTGACTATTCCTACAAATATTTCTATCTAGACGGATACGGCAAAGACTTCTTCGTCGTAAATGTCGGTGAATCAGAAATCTCTGAAGAAAAATTCCAAAACATAATGTTCGTAGCAAATCTTTTATCTTTCTACGAACAACTTCTAATTTACGAAGAGAAAAAAGATGTAGCCAAAACATACAATATAGAAAAACCCCTATGGATTTTTGTTGGAACAACAGTCGTAGGAAAGAAAAAAGTAGAAGAAGAAAAAGAAACAATCTCAGATGTAATTCAGATTATAAAATTTATAGAAAAAACTATAAACAACGAGGAATGGCTCAAAGAACTAGCTAATGACATTCTTAATGGTGAAACAGGACTAAAAAACCAAGACGACGAAGATATCTTCAGCAAAAAATTTGAATATCTCAAAAAGAGGAAAATTGATTTTGATGACTTATACAAAAAAGTTTTCAACGGTAAAGGAAAACCCAGTATATGTGAGTTAAAGAATGCCGAAGGTGAGTTCGGACTAAAAGTTTCCGATAATCCTTACTTCGGCGTAATAAACATCGGCAGTACATCAGAATTCAAAAACAAGCTAACCGAAAGCGGCTTTACGGTAGAACAAGATGTAATATCAAACTCACTTTTTGATAATATAAAAGAAAATAATTCCCCAATAAATATTCTTATCGGAGCAAAAAAGTTTATAGAAGGTTGGGACACCTGGAGAGTATCATCAATGGGACTACTAAACATCGGTAAAGGACAAGGACCACAGATTATACAACTCTTCGGTAGAGGCGTAAGACTAAAAGGCAAAAATATGTCACTCAAAAGAAGTGAAGAAAATAACGAAATCCGTTACCTCGAAACACTCAACATATACAGTATCAAGGCTGATTACCTAAGAAAGTTCCTAGAAGCAATTAGAGAAGAAGATGTAGAGTTTGAAACTATAGAAATACCAATAAAAATACAACATAAAGACAAATGGAACGAATTAACCATCCTTAGCAAAAATGAATCTAAGAAGTTTGAAGAAGAAGCATTGAGGCTTGAATATGACGAAAAAATATTACTCACAGTTGACCTCAGACCAAGAATTTCAATATACGAAGCAAAAGAAAGAAAAGAAGAATCTGGTGTTGTAGTTGGGATAAAAACTGATGAATTAAAACTACAAACGAAAATAACTTTTCCTCAAGATAAATTAGAATTGCTCAATTGGGATAGAATTTACCAAGAAATTTACGAGTGGAAACGAATAAAAGGATACTGGAATCTAATCATAGACGAAAATATCATACAAAACCTACTAACCACACCCACGATAGAATTGCTAGCATCAGAAGACATCTTTTCAGTAAAGAATGAGAAAGACATAGAAAAAATAGAAGAAATAGCACTACTCCTTATCAAAAAATACATCGAAAGATTCTACGAGAAAAAAGCTAAAGCATTCCAAACCGAACAACTTGAATACAAAACCATAGAAAACAAAAAAGAACAATTATTGCTTCCATTCGGAAGCAAACAAGAATACCTAATTCAAATCCGAAAAGACAAAGACAACACAGAACTAATCAAAAGAATAAGAGAACTAATAAAAGATTTAAACAAATTGTACCAAGAAGAAACAAATGATTTACCTAGAATTTACATGGATGAACACCTATTCTTACCAATACTACTCAACAAATCCAAAAAAATTGACAAAATCACACCAGAAGGACTCATAGAAAGTGAAGAAAAGTTTATAGATGGCTTAAGAAAGTACTTAAATGAAAATGAAGAGAAATTAAAAGATTATGAAATCTATATTTTAAGAAACTTTTCAAAATCCGGTGTAGGCTTTCAGCTTGAATGGTACCAGTTTTTCCCTGACTTTATTATATGGATTAAAAAAGTTAACGACAAAAACAACCAAATAATAGTTTTTATAGAACCACACGGACTAGAGCATTCAGATATAGATAAAGATGTAAAAATACTATTTGCTAACACTTCCGAAGACTCTCAAGTAATTAACATCAAAAAAATAGAACAAAAAACAAATGAAAAAGAAAAGAAGAACATTAGATTGGAATACTTCTTACTTTCGGCAACAAACTATCACAAACTAACAGAAGGTAAGGCGAAATTCCCTAAAAAAGAAGATCTTGAAGACAGACACATTTTATTCATAAACGACGACACAGACTGGCCTCATAAATTGTTTAATAAACTCGGGTTAACTTAAAGTGTCTATGACACAAGTGTCTATGACACAAGTGCCTAGGACACTTTTAATACTTGTAGAATTTTTCTGATAAAAACAAAAAGGATGTTTGAATATGAAGTATCCCAACAATACACACTAAAGATAAATTTTAGTAATTAGATATTACAATTTTGTACCATCTTTCAGTGTAAACATCTATCCAAGAATTCGTAGGCACTCCATCAAGTAATTGAATAGAATTACTCATAGAGTAATTAGAAAGCTCTGTAACAGAAACATCATTATTCACATCTATTTTATTGTAACCATAGTAAATTGCGAAAGTATTTGAATTAGTAGTTTTACTTATGACTTTAGCGTAGTACACACCAGGAGCCATAGGCTTATACAACTTTGCCATAACATTTGAATACCCACTATCGTCATCCCCACCAAAACTTTCAATTTCCATTCCATTATTCCTATACAGATAGATTGCAGTATCAGGGAAATTTGAAAGATTGTTAGAAAGCGGTATAGTCTCTACATAATAACTCTGCGCCAATCTAACGAATGTTTCTTTTTGGAAATATTTTCTAAACTCACTTACATACCCCTCATTCACAAGCCCAACATAACAAGCATAAACAACAATATAAGCTTTACCTGCCATAGTATTAGTTATAGTAAACGGAATATAAAAAGAGACATTCGTCTCTTCTCTAATATCAAAGTATTCCCACCCTACCCAATTTCTACTTCCGCTATCATTTGAAATGTAAACATCAATTGAAATACCGTGCCAGTAATACCAGTAATCAAGTGGAGAAGTGAGAACTTTCTTACCTTTTACCTTATGGTAAGTAGTATAAAAATTAGTTACCTTCGTTTTCTTAACTTTCGCATTCACTACAAGGTAATATTTAAAATCAGCAAAAAGATTCGTAATCGTTATAATACCATCGCTAAGCAAAGAAAAATTCGTATCAACCTCGTAATAGTAATCATCATAAACATTTGTGACTACAGTATAATCAAAAATATCAGGCGTGTACCAAACAAAAGAATTTTGGTCCATCACTCCACACGAAGAAAACAAAAAAGCAGTTGACAGAAGTACGAACAAACCAATTAAAATCCTTTTCATACAATCCCCCTAAAACTTTATCCTTGGTACTATGCTAAATCCCAACGGCATTACACCACTCTTCAAACTTTTACCGATTGAAACCTCAACAACCAAACTAAAGTTATATTTAGGTAGGATCACAGCACCTAAAGAACCGATGATTAGTAAGCCAGTCAACCGATCAGATACAACACTGTATAAATAACTACTATACCCATCACCCATGGTGATGGTAGAATAAATTGAATCATTACCTTGTTGGTAAACTGCTGGCATAGAAATAAATTGACTGTAATCGTAAACTGGCCAAAAAGAAAACCTAAATTTAGAAGAAAGGTAAACTGAAAGGAAATCACAAACCATCATATCACCACCAATACCCACGGAAGAAACAACACTTACTCCTGTTATACCAACCCCACCAGCCGCCGGCAATAAAACATGTGGCATTAGCCCGTACCCTAATTCAAAGTCTAACGAAGAAGCAAAGGTAGAATCCCTATCACCCAAAAACTGCCACCTTACATCCATTATTCCACCCGGAACCCCCCAAGGTCTAATTCCAAAATCAAAACCATTCTCAAACCCATATCGTACAGAAAAATCAGGATAAACAGCGATGAAATTACTATAACCTGACTCAGCATAAGGAGTTTTTACACCAACAACCGACAAAGTACCACCTAAACCAACTTCTAATTTTCCTTTCTCAACAACCCTAACAGGCTGAACAATAGCCGGTGTACAACCTACTAAAAAAATCAACAATAAAAAAATTATATTTCTAACAAACCTCATAAGTGCCCCCAAATTAGAATTTTCTGAATCAGTAATTTGACACTACTATCTTATACCACCTTTCAGTGTAAACATCTATCCAAGAATTCGTAGGCACTCCTTCAAGTAATTGAATAGAATTGCTCATAGAGTAGTTAGAAAGCTCTGTGACGGAAATATAATCATTACTAAATATTCTGCTACTGCCGTAGTAAATGGCAAAGTTGTTTGATGAAGAATTTTTGGACAAAACTTTAACATAGTAATTACCAAAAGCTAGAGGTTTATAAAGCATTGACATTTTATTAGAATACCCACTATCGTCATCAGTACCCACAGTCTCAAGCGACATACCATCCCACCTATACAGGTAAACAAAGGTATCTGGGAAATTTGAAAGATTATTAGAAAGCGGTATAGTTTCAACATAATAATTTTGTGGCAACCTAACAAATGTGTTACTTACCAGCATATTACTAAGTTTTGTTATTTGCCCATCCTTTAACCCTCTATACTCCATGTATATACAAAAACCAAGAGCTCCAAAAGGCACATTCGTTGTTATTGTTAAAGGAACTTTAATTGTAGTGTTTGTTCCATTATCAAGAAGCTTATAATTCTGTAATACCTCACCACTACCCTCCTTCATGACACTACAACCATCATACTCATAATCAAAGTAACCATATTTGCCTACAATATACTCCTTTCCTCCGGCATCCCTGAGAAAAACCTTCAAAGCCAAGTCACTATAGTAAGGATAGTAATACTCATTGCCTACATACTGTATTTGTGTTTTCTTAACCAAAACATCAATGGTCACCCAATAATTAAAACCAACGAAAAGATTTGAAAGAGATATTATTCCATCACTAACCAAAGAAAAGCTAGATGACGGTTCGTAGTAATAAACAGTAACCGTATTTGTCTTTATCTCTAATGTGCCAGGTATAAACCAAGACCAAAAGTTGTTCACAGAATCAACAGGTGTACTAATACCACAAGATGAAACAAATACGACCAAAGCCAAAAGTACCAACAAAACAAACTTTTTCATCATAAATTCCTCCTAAAATTTTATTCTTGGCACAACACTAAAAGCGACAGGTGTAAGATTATTTAGTAGGCTTATACCTAGTGAAAATTCAGCAACTACACTAAAATTATTCTTTGGAAGCACAACAAGACCCAATGAATTAATAGACACCAACCCCATGAGTGGTTCATAACTTCTTGAAGAATATAGATACCCCGAATCCATAGTCACAGGCTCTGGATAGTACTTATCGTAATCAGCCATGAAGGTAAACCTTAGTTTAGAAGAAAGGTAAACAGATAAAAAGTCTGAAACCATCACATCCCCACCTACAGCAATTCCGGAAACTATAGGTATACCTGTAAGGTATCCTCCATCTGGTAAGTAATAAGGAAACGGACTCCAAGACCACCCCAATTCAAAATCAACTGAAGATGCAAATGTAGAAGTTCTATCGCCTAAGAATTGCCACTTAACATCCATTATCACCCCAAAAATCTGCCAAATCCTCAAACCAGCATCAACTCCATTCTCAACCCCATACCTCAACATAATATCCGGGTAAATAACAAAAGAATTGTGATAACCGGAAGTACTATAAATATCACCCACTCTCACTGCCGACAAAGTACTACCAATGTTTATCTCCGTTTTATTCTTCTCAACTACTCTAACAGGCTGAACAACAGCAGGGTTACAACTTGCCAAAAAAACTAAACCAACTAACACAAAAATTACCAATTTTTTACTCATATACCTACCCCCCTATAAGGATTTTTTATCAAAATTGAATAATTTTCAACATTTTTAGAGGATGTTCCAAAACTCTGTTTTGTAATTAGACCTGCTTCTTTATTAAGAATTAGCACAAATTACTTTTAGTGGTCCCGCCCACCCACCCTATTTGTTGTAGAGAGGCGAAGCCTCTCTACGCTCTCCAATGTTTAATAAGAAGTACTATTAAGTACACAGTGATTTAAGCACTTAATTAAGAAGGTGCTATGAAGCACGATGTGCTATTAAGCACGATGTGCTATTAAGCACTCCCGCCCAATTAAGTAAAGGATACTTCGTATCCCTTAACCCTGTAAGGAGTTTTTTATAAGAAGTGCTATGAAGCACCTCTCACCCATCCACACAATCAAGTAAGGGAGGCTACGCCTCTCCGATGCCAAGCATCCCTTAATCCAAATAAATTAAGAAGGAGATTCTTCACTTCGTTCAGAATGACAAAGGAAGGGATAGAATGACAGAGGAAGGGGCAGAATGACAAGGGGAAGGCAGGATGACTTTTGGAACACTTTCGTTTTTTATTGTATAATGATGTATTTTAGTATTAAACTAAAAATAACGAAAATGTTTGATTAGGAGGTTTCTATGTTGGCAAAGAGGATTTTGTTTACTTTATTTATGCTGATATTTTTTAGTTACTTTTCTTTTTCTCAAAAAGTGTCTCCTAAAGATCCTTATGGAAGTGAGCCAAGTGTTTATGTATCCACAAACGGCAACGATGCAAATCCCGGAACAAAGGCACTTCCTTTCAAAACTATAGAAGTGGCGATTGACAAAGCTGTAATATTCGGTGTAAACACAATAAAGATAGCGGAAGGGGTTTACACTCCGGGTAATGGTCTAAATACAGGTTTTAGTGGCGTGGCAATAAAACACCACGACATAAAACTTATAGGAGGCTATAGCCAAGATTTTGAGGGAGTAACAGGGTACAGTGTATTAGACGGCAGTAGAAAAATACAAGCAATAATTGAGGTAAGAGAGGTTACAAATGCTCTGATAGAGAATTTTGTAATCACAGGCACAACGAACAGAGATAAAACTGAGCAGAAGGGAGGAGGAATATTTTTGAATAACTCCTCATTTTCAAAGATAAACAATGTTATATCTTCTAATAACCAAGTAGGTAATGGTGCAGGTATGTGCATAATAGGCGATAATAACACCATACAAAATTCAAAAGTTATAGCAAACAATGGAGAGAATGGGGCAGGTATTTATGTTGTCGGTAAGTACAATAACATTGTATCATTCATTGCTATAAGCAATAACTCGTCAATTTGGGGTGGTGTATACATTAATGGTATAAGCAACACAATTTCTGATTCGACAGTTTCATACAATACATCAAGAGAAGGAGGAGGTATCTATATAGATAAAGGCATTGGTAATAAGATTTTAAATTCTACTATCAATGGCAATAACGCGTTAAATTCAGGTGGAGGTATATTTGTCAATATAGGTGCTGGAAACTATATAAATTCTACGATAAAAGAGAACAATTCTAGAGATGGGGGAGGAATATATCTATTCAAGACAACTTCCCTCGTAGTTGACGGAGAGATTTCAGGAAACAATGCTAGTAGAAACGGTGGTGGAGTATGTATTGAAAATTCTTACAAAAGTACTATAAATGCGAACATCATTAGGAATACTTCGGATTCATCCGGCGGGGGAATATTTTTAAGGGGTGATGAAAATGTTATAAACAGCACGATTTCTGAAAACTCATCAAAAGAAAATGGCGGTGGTATATGCTTAGTGACAGGCTTCAAGAATACAATAAGTGCAAAAGTACAAAACAACACAGCTAACAAAAATGGTGGCGGAATATACATAGAATTATCCAAGGGAACAATAGTTAAGGGTAGTTCAGTAAGTGGGAATAAATCTGGGAATATAGGTGGAGGAGTATTTACAAGCAAAGATAGTGATACCACCATCACTGAATCAGCAATCGTAAACAACAATTCAAAATTACATGGGGGAGGAATTGCCATATATGATTCTACTAATAGCTCTTTACTGAGTTCTGACATAACGCAAAATTCCGCAGAGATAACAAATAGCATCGTATACCTTTACAAGACAGAAGGTGTTGCAAATTTGATAATATCAAATTGTACCATTGGTAGTGTATCTGGAGGTAAGGGTTTTGGAATATACGAAGACGGTATAAACGATATAACATACCAAAAGATAATTGATAACACATTTGTAGAAGAAACACTATACAGGCTTTACAGGGACTATTATTTGGATGCTTCAGCATTTATAACAGCTGTGAATAATCCAAAATTTTCAGGAGCATCAGAGGCAAGAGGTAACAAAGTAAAATAGCTAAATATACACAACCAACAAAATAGAGAGAAGTAACAGGCAGTTTTTGTGAAGATTAAAAAGGGTGTCTCACCCAAAGGGTGTCTCACCCTTTGGATTGAATTATAAATTCAACTAAATTATGAATTTATTAGATTTGTTATAAAGAGTATCAAACTCTTTTTTCTTATCCTCATAACCTTTTCTACCAAGCAGAGCGTATGTAAAGTTTTTGCCTTCCTCTACTCCGGGTTGATCAAAAGCATTAATGTTATAGAGCTCACCAGAAATGGCAGTAGCAACTTCAAAGAAGAATATCATTTGACCTACATTATACTCATTGATTTCCGGTAATATTAATGTTTTTGAAGGTTTACCTTCTTTAGCAAGAGCAGCTTCAGTAGCCATTTCTTCGGCATTTATAAGTTCGTTCATTGTATGCCCTACGAGATAGGATAATGATGAATAATTTTTTAGACTATCATTTCCTTCAAGACTTACCTCATTCTTGAATTTTTCAACTCTTATGAATGTAATTACCTTGTCGTAAGGTCCCTCCTTAAATAATTGCACTTGAGAGTGCTGATCTGTAGAACCTACCCCTTTCAAAGGTGTAGGACCAACATAGACATAAGCACCATCCTTATCAATTTTCTTACCTAAACTTTCAGCCCACAATTGAACATACCAATCAGCCCATCTACCAAGTTTTGTAGAGTATGGCATCAAAACTGATATGTTGACTCCCCTCAAGTAAAGAATATACTCTATCGTAGCACTGAGATAAGCCATGTTAGAAAAGAGATCCTCTTTTCTTGTTGCTTTATCCATATCAGCCGCACCATCTAACAATGCTTCAATGTCAATTCCCATTAATTCGCCGGGGACCAAACCAACTGAAGAAAGCACACTAAACCTACCACCAACATTTTCAGGTATCGGGAAAGAATCAAGCCCAAACTCATTAGCCATTCTTCTAAGCTCACCTTTTTGAGGATCAGTAACGACAACTAAATGATCTTTAAGATTAGGACCAAGAACATCTTTGAATTTTGAGAAACAAGCGAGAAAATCAGCGGCAGTTTCAGCAGTAGAACCTGATTTACTTATCATAACAAAAAGAGCATCTTTAGGGTCAACAACTTCTGAGATATCGGAAAACCATTCAGGATCAACATTATCTATTATGTATGTCTTCATTCCTTTTCTCTTGTTCTTAGGTAATTCATTTGAAACATAGTTTAGAAGCGATGATTGTAAAGCAGCAGGACCAAGCCCCGAACCACCAATACCTAAAACAACTTGAGTACTATACTTATCCTTATACTTCTTCAAAATTTCCTTTATATACTTAACATTACCCCTATCATAAGGAAGATTATAAAAACCTAACTCCTTACCTACTTTTTCCATTAACAACTTATGAGCCTTTTTAATTTTAACTTCATAAGAAGCAAGCTCTTTTTCACATATACCCAACCTATCACCAATGTAATTAGCCATACAATAGTTATAATCTAACTTTATCATACTCCCCCCTAAACCTGATAGATTTAAAAGATTAAAAGATAACCAGAATACATTTCAAAATGATTTAAGACTGTTGAAAAATTCACAGGGAGCCTAAGGCTCCTTTTTATTTTTTCTTTTTATAAGTGAGAAGGTGCTATTAAGCACTTAAGCAATTCCCCGCCCACCCGCCCTGTTTGTTGTAGAGAGGCGAAGCCTCTCTACACTTTCCAGAATATTCAAACAAAAATGCGTTTTAAGCACCACCACCCCCTAAAGTTATAAGGGAGGCTACGCCTCCCTTAACCCTATAAATAAGGAAGTTTTATTCAGCGCCAACTCTATTGCTATGGAAAGGTTTCACCTCTCTTAACTCTTCAGAGCATGTAAATAAGAAGGTGCTATAAGCACAAATTGCTTTAAGCACCCCCACCCGCCCACCCATTTTTAATGTTGGGATGTTTCATATCCCAACACCCCGTATGTTTTCCATTGAGAATTGTCTATTCAGCTAAGTGCTATTTAGTACATTGCTTTTAGCACTCCCACCCTAAAGTTATAAGAGAGGCTAGGCATCCCTTAACCCTGTAAGGAGTTTTTTATAAGAAGTGCTATTAAGCACGATGTGCTATAAGCACCCACCCATTTTATCGTTGGAAGTTTTCTACCTTTCAACACCTTGTTTTTTTGACTAATAGTGTGCTTTAATTACCTATAAGAAGTACTATTTAGCAATTCCCGCTCGCCCACCCTAAAGTTATAAGGGAGGTTACACCTCCCTTAACCCTTGTAAAAGAAATTGCTTAAACATAAATAAGAAAATGCTTCAAGCATAAAGTGCTATTTAGCACGATGTGCTATTATAAAGCACCCTACTGGCCCATTTTATCGTTAGAAGGCGTAGCATTCTAACATCTTTATAAGCATTTAATAAAAATGTGCTTTAATGATTAGGGAAAAACGAATTCCAATCATAATTACAGATTAAGTAACGAAGTTAACCATGTAAGCACTTTTTTCTTTCAGGAAGGAAGACTGAAGAGTGAAGAGAGGCTCTGCCTCTCTTCAACCAATTAGGGTGGGTGGGCGGGACTACCAAAAGGTGCTTACAGCACACTTTCAATTAAGTGCTTTAAGCACAGGTGCTATAAGCACAGGTGCTATAAGCACAGATTTTTTCAACAGAGTTGAATGATTTGATTCTTTGAAAAACAACAATTTAAGAATTAGATGTATATTTTTATACACCTCTAAAAAATTAATCCTTTCCTAATACGAAGATTTGCCAAATCAGTATCCACCCCCCACACCATAAAAAGTATTATGAGGTATAATCACAATTACAAAAAGATACCACAAGAGCGATTTATATTTATTCTTTAATTCCCAAAAATTACTCAGATTCCTCAGATTCTTTATCTTCGAGATTCTCTATATCTTCAGATAGTTCAATCTTTTCGCTTCCAAGAGATTCCGGTTCTCCGCCTTCTTCCATAGATTTGTATTCTTCTTTTATTCCCAAACTCTCACCTTCCATGATAGCATTTTTTATTATCTCAGTTATAACCTGTATTGATCTCACTGCATCATCATTAGCAGGTATAGGGTAATCAACTAATGTTGGATCGGCGTTTGTATCAACTATTGCGATGACAGGTATACCCAATTTTCTAGCCTCCATCACTGCAATTTCTTCCTTCGTTATATCAACAACATAGAGAGCATCAGGAAGATTCCTCATATCTCTTACCCCTTCTAACCTATCGGCAAGTTTCTTCTTAAGTTTCATCAATTTGTTGATTTCTCCTCTAGGCAATTGATTTATAGAACCATCAGCCTCCATCTTTTCTATCTTAACAAGTTTTTGTATTGCCCTTCTTATCGAAGAAAAGTTTGTTAGCGTACCGGGTATCCATTTCTTATTGATATAAAATTGATTGCAAGATGATGCTTCTTGTTTTATCAAATCCTGAGCCTGTTTTTTAGTACCCACGAAGAGAAATCTACCACCCCTCTGAGACACCTCTTTGGCAAAATCGTACGCCTCTTTTAGCTTCTCGAGTGTCCTCTGAAGATTTATTATATAAACATTACCTCTTCCAGCAAAAATGTAATCCTTCATTTTAGGATTCCATCTATTTCTTTGATGACCAAAATGAGCACCCGCTTCAAGCAGAACATTTATGTTAATCTTTTCCGAAGGAAAAGTAGAAATATCTTCCTGATTCTCCATAGCCTCAGACATAAAAACCTCCATAGAAATTATAAAAAATAAAATGAAACCCAATCAAATTGTGCTACTTCTTATACTTTTCATCAGAGACCGTAAGTCTCCATCTTCCCTTTTGCTTTCTCCTCTTCAAAACTCTTAAGCCCCCCGTTGTAGAAATTCTAGCCATAAAACCATGAGTTTTATACCTTTTATAGTTACTTGGTTGATAAGTCCTTTTAGTCATAGAACCTCCAAAATATTACGCTGCTTCCTTAGAAAATTTTTCAAATGCTGTGTCACTAGCATCAAGGTTTGAAGCAACACTTTGAACATCATCATTACTCTCCAATTCATCAAGCAATCTAAGAACTTTTACGGCTGTCTCATCATCAACAGTGGTAACAGTCTTTGGGATCATGGAAATTTCTGCAACTTTCACCTCTATACCTTTATTCTTCAAAGCATTAAGCACATTTGAAAAAAGCTCAATAGGGGTATATATGCTTATAACATCATCTTCTTTTTTTACATCATCAGCGCCAACTTCCAAAGCAATCTCCAGTATATCATCTTCGTTATACTTTGAAGAATCAACAGAAATATATCCCTTCTTCTCAAATATCCAAGAAACACTACCCGATGTACCCAAGTTACCACCGAGTCTAGAAAATATTTTCCTTATATCAGCCGCTGTCCTATTCTTGTTGTCAGTCAAAACATTAACAATGATAGCAACACCACCAGGTCCATACCCTTCATAGGTTACCTCTTCATAAGTGACACCTTCCAATTCCCCTGTGCCTCTCTTTATCGCTCTCTCTATGTTATCTGTAGGCATGTTCGCCTCTCTTGCCCTCTCTATGGCTACCCTCAACCTAACATTATTCTCTGGATTACCACCGCCCGTCTTTGCAGCAACAGTTATTTCTTTAGCAAGCTTAGAAAACAACTGCCCTCTCTTTGCGTCTTGTGCACCCTTCCTATGTTTAATATTCGCCCATTTCGAATGCCCTGACATAATACCTCCCCCACAACACTACAAATACAAAGTAATTATAAACAAACCTAAATACACAATACAAGAAAAGAAGAGACTGTTCCCAAATTCTGTCTTGTAATTATACCTGCTTCCTCTTTTAATTAAGAAGGTGCTACAAGCACAAATTAATTTTAGTAGTCCCACCCACCCATCTTTAATGTTGGGATGTTTCGCATCCCAACACCCCTTATGTTTTCCATTGAGAATGGTCTATTCAGCTAAGTGCTATTTAGTACATTGCTTTTAGCAATCCCCACCCACCCGCCCTGTTTGTTGTAGAGAGGCTCCGCCTCCAAGAGGCTCTGCCTCCAAGAGGTTCCACCTCTCTCAACGAAAGAAAAAGAATTCTAATCGTAATGATAGATTAAAACTTTTTTGTATAGTAAGTTATTGGATTAACTATAATTAAGAAGTTGCTTTAAGCACACGGTGCTATTAAGCACACAGTGCTATTAAGCACCCCGCCTAATTATGTAACGAAGTTAACCCCGTAAGTACTTTTTTCTTTCAGGAAGGAAGACTGAAGAGCGAAGAGAGGTAAAGCCTCTCCTCAACTAATTAGGGTGGGTGGGCGGGACCACCAAAAGGTGCTTATAGCAGGCAGTGCTTAAAACACTGAGTGTTAAAAACACTGAGTGTTAAAAACACTGAGTGTCAAAAAATTACACAACTTATTGAAAATAGTTTTTACCTAACAAAACAAAATATTTTTAGAAAATATTATTCCCGGAAACTTAGAATAAGAAATACTTTCTCCAACATATCAATCGCTTGTATAGAATCAATTTGAATTTGAAGTTATGAAGTTCCTCACCTCATCGTAGAAAACTTTGTACACAAATATATCATCATGACCCGCACCGTCAACTATTACTAGTTTCTTGGGGTCTTTTGCTTTGTTGTAATTCGTTTCGCTCATCCAATTCGGGACAGTAGTATCTTTGTTTCCGTGTATGAATATTACAGGTACATTTATTTTATCAACTTTTGAAAAGTTGTCATATTTCCCATTTACTACCCAATCACCAGGCATGCTGTATGTAGTATAGTAATCAGCCATATCATCCATTGATGTGAATCCTGATACTACTATTAATCCTTTTGGTTTTATTCTCAGTGTTGTTTCTATAGAGGTAGCACTACCTAGCGAGTGGCCAACATAGAATATGTTATTAGTGTTTATGTTAGAAATTGATAAAACATATTTTACAATTGCTTCTGAATCGCTGTATAATCCTTCTTCTGTAGGCGTGCCTGTACTTTTACCAAATCCCCTGTAGTCAAACATTACGAAATTTACGCCCATGTCATGGAAAAGCGATGCTACATCTGTAAATTTGTTCACTGAATAGCTGTTTCCATGAAAGAATATTACTGTGATATTACTCATTGGGCTATTGGCAGGTGCAGGTACGAAAACACCGTAAATTGTGTTTCCATCTACTTCAACTGAAAAGGTATTTTGCTTAAAGTAGTATTCATCAACTTTATCTGGGTAATACAAAAGAGCACTATCAAGTGTACAGCTTGAGAGTACAACAAACAAAAATACTGAAAGATATATTACCCTATTCATTTTTTGCCTCCTTATTACCAAATTTATATGATGCCCCTATATAAATTGTTGGGAAACCTATGCCTTGAAAACCTGTGTTAACAAAGGTTGTCCTACCTACGCTGTTGAGTGACAGCTCTAAAGTGAGTCCCCAATCTTCGTTTAATTTTATTATTCCACCACCTTTTATGTTACCATTGACATCAAAAGAGTTCCTTATAGGAAATACAACAATATCACCTCCTAAATATAGATGTGATTTATCATTTCCACCTATGATAATGAATAAACCTGTGTTACCATAAAATTGAATTCCTTCAAAAAATTTAGCCATAACTTGGGTACCTAATAGCCCCGTTAGGTGTAAGTATGGTGAAAAGCTGTATATTCTCCCAACAATCCCTGTGTCAGCAAATAATATTCCCATGTAAAAAAACATTGGATAATTTCTTATGAAAAAGTTTAGGTCATCAGTTATACCATACTTATAGCCTACTGCTGGGAAAGGGGCTACCATTACCCCAACTGTTGGGAAGCTTGAATAGATTGGTACACCCAATGAAACGGAAACTTCGTGAGTTCCTTTCTTTATTATCTCCCCTCCCGGTGTGTAGGCACAGGAATAGACAAACACCGAAAGAAGAAGCACAGGAATTAGATAATTTCTCATTCCAACCTCCTTTTAACATTATCTTAATAAGATAATGTTTTTTTCAAATATCAAAAATTAATCCAAGTTAGCCTCTGTCTTCAGTATAGCAAATACACAACCCTTACAATTAAGAAATTGATCTTTCTTTAACAAAAAATATTTTTGAAAGAATTTAGAGGATTTTACTTATAAAACTTTACTTTGTATATTTTTAAATATGGACGCATTTAAAGCAAAAGTAATAGGTATGTCATGCGTATCATGTGCAAACACAGTTGAAAGAGTCTTAAAATCCCAAGGTATAGACGCCCATGTTGAATTCACCTCAGCTACAGCATACATAAATACAGACGATGAGTCAAAACTAAAAAAAGCAAAAGAAAAACTCAATAACCTCGGCTACGATATACTAATTCAGAAAAGTAACGATGAATTCATAAAAAAGGAGAAAAAGAACCTAATACTATCCTGGATTTTTTCAATACCCATATTCATAGAAATGGCACTAATGCCATTTAGAATACATATAGAGAATCACATAATTAATTTAGCACTATTTATTATTTCATCAATTATCGTTATATTCTTCGGTAGGCATGTACACAAGTCAGGAATAGGCTCACTAGTAGTTTTAGCTCCAAACATGGATAGTTTAATATCCATCGGCACAATTGTATCACTCAGTACATACATACTAAGTATTTTTTTACCGATTGGTAATTTTTCAAGTGAATCTGCAGTGATAATGAATATTTTCTTACTAGGAAACTACATAAAAAACAAATCAACAGTTCTAGCATCATCAAAAATCGAAAAACTCTATTCATTAATTGTTAGATACGCAAACACAATCATTGACGGAAACGAAGTAAAAGTAAACATTGAAAATGTAAACAAAGGAGACATAATAATAGTAAAACCCGGGGAAGTCATACCACTTGACGGTGTAATCATAAAAGGAAGCTCTTATGTTGATGAATCCAGCATAACAGGAGAACCACTACCTAAACCTAAAACTATAGGTGATAGAGTACTAGGTGGTACAATGAATATTGATGGCTATATAGAAGTAAGAGTAGAAAAGGAATACAAAGACACGGTAATAAAAAAGATAGTAGATTTCGTTGAGAAATCCGAAAGCACAAAACTAAAAATACAAAGTTTAATTGATAAAGTTGTGTTATACTTTGTACCATCAATATTTGTTATATCAATATTAGTCTTCGGAATATGGCTAATTCAAGGTGATACAAGCAAAGCACTAGTTGCTAGTATATCAATCCTTGTTATAGCGTGCCCATGTGCTCTAGGTCTAGCGGTACCCCTAGCGATAAAAGTAGGATTCGGAATATTAGCAACCAAAGGAATACTAATAAAAAATTCCGAAACAATTGAAAAAATAGTCAAAGTTGACACAGTAGTATTTGATAAAACAGGAACTATAACAGAAGGCAAACCAAAAGTAAAGTCCACAAACCTACCAGAAGATATACTAAAATTAGTAGCAGCAATTGAAAGCAAAATAAATCATCCACTTTCAACAGCAATCATAGAATTTTCAAAAAGTATAGGCTTAAAATTCAGCAATGTTAATGTTGAAAACATCAAGAATGTACCTGGTAAAGGTATTGAGGGTACAGCTAACGGTATAACCATAAGAATATTCAAACCAGATAAAGGAATGAAAAACTCAAACGGCACAATCTCCGTTGTCTACATACTTGAAAACAATAACTTCATTGAAAAGGGATACATAGAATTTGAAGACAAGATAAAAGAGGATGTAAAAGAAGTCATTGAGTACCTCAAAAATAAAGAAATTGGAGTATTCTTACTAACAGGGGACAATGAACTATCAGCCAAAAGAGTTTCTCGCGAAATAGGAATACCAGAAAACAATGTTTTCTATAACATGCTACCAGACGAAAAGGTAAATGTAGTAAAGAAACTTAGGGAAGAAGGCAAAAATGCAATGTTCGTAGGAGATGGCATCAACGATGCACCTTCAATCAAAGAATCATTTGTAGGAGTAGCAATGAGCACAGGCTCTGACATAACATCTGAACTAGGAGATGCAATAGTAGTAGGCAGTAGAATAAAAGCACTTATTGATTTGTTTGAGGTATCAAAAATGATACATAACAAAATCATCCAAAACCTATTCTATGCTTTCATATACAATATAATAGCAATTCCTATCGCGGGATTTGGATTACTAACCCCCGGAATAGCCCAGTTAATAATGTCCATAAGCTCAATAAGCGTTGTAATAAACTCACTTCTAATCGGAAGGAAAAGTGCTTAGTAGCATTCTATCATAATTGCTTAAAGCAATTTGTAATCATTAACTATTTAGGCACAGATGTTATTCAGCAAATTACCTTAAGTAGTCCCCACCCCAAAATCCTAAGGGAGGCTTTACCCCCTTAACCCTATATAAAAAGTGCTAATGAAGCACCAAAGATTTTTGATTGGGTGTAGGAGCAATCCATGAATTGCCCCTACAAAAGGAAAAAATAACGAATCCTAATCGCAGTGATAAATTAAAACTTTTTGTATAGTAAGTTGTTAGATTTACTATAAAAACTTGATTTTCATACTAATTTAGTATAATTTTAACAAAAGGAGGTTTTGTATGGTTTATAAAGTTGATGTTGACGGTATGCATTGTATGGGATGCGTATCAACAGTTAAACTTGCTTTATCTGAGATACCATCAGCAAAGATTATAAACATAAAACAAGGGAAAGTTGAGGTGGAGTCAAACGAAGACATAAAAAGCGAAATAATAAAGAAGATAGAATTTTACGGATACAAGGTCAAAGAAATAAGTGTAAGTTAAAAAAATACCTCCTAGAGGTAATACCTCCGAGAGGTAATACCTCCTACACTCCTAATATCCTCATTATCTCATCAGATACATCCACAATAAGCCTATTCAACTTCTCCCCCTTTTTCTCCCCCCTTCCGTCCAACATGCAGGAATTTTTCAATACAATCGCAAAAATTTGATACCTAGTATTCACATTAACTAAAATAACACCAGAGGTGTTGTGATGGTAGAAGAAATAAATAACCTCGTAAAAATGGCAAAAAAATCAGGTATAAAGAATTTTCATTTTAGGGGAAAGGGCATAAAAATATCGTTTTCTTTTGCTAGGGACCATGAAGAAATACCTCAAGAAGTAAAAGAAAATTCAAAAGCAGTAGAAGAAAATATAGAAGAGGTTATTCAACCGCAGGAAGTAGAAGTAAAATCGGAATTCATCGGAATACTTTCGCTGGACAAAAAATCCAATATATCCCAAGGTGTAGGAGTAAATAAAGACCAAATAATAGGTCACATAGAATCATTAGGAGTGAAGCACGAAATAAAATCACCTATTGACGGGAAAATAAAAGAAATCTTAGATGATGGAGCAATAGTTGATTACGGTAAAGTGATATGTAAAATCGTACCATAAATGTCCATTCGTAAGATTTTGAGAATATATCCCAAACTATCCGAAATTGCCCCCTCTTTAGCGACAACGATAAAAGTTGTTATAATAGCAATAGCGATTGCATTATTACTTACAATATTTTCAATAACCTACGACATATTAACAAATAACTTTATAGCCACATTAAAGGATATACTAATACTCATCCTATTCTTAGTAATTCCATACACAATACACACGGTAGTACAAAATATATACCTCACGATAATATCATTAAAAAAACTAAACATATACCAATACCCAATATTAAGGTTTGAAGACTTCGGTACTTATATAAAGAAAAATGTATACTCTTTAGCATCAAAATTGAAAGAAGCATTAAACGAAAATGATTTTGTTTTTTCTATTATTAATAACACTCCAAATCTTGGAGTGATAATAATCAATTCAGATAATACAATAATATTTTTCAATAAATTCATAAAAGAACTTTTCAATGTAAAGAAGGATTACACAGGCAGTAAAATAAACAACTTGATATTTGAAAAAAGTTTTATTGATGCAATAAGTGAAAATACAGCAAGTAAAACGATAACAATTACCTTACAAGGAATTGAAAAATCACTTGAAATAAATACGCTTAACTTCAATTCAAGAAAAGTAGTATTCATTAAGGATGTAACCAATTTAACAAACCTCGAAAATACCCTATCGTTAATAACAAGCATAATATCCCACGAAGTAAACACCCCCCTAACAAATATCCAACTCGGATTAGAAAGATTAGAAACTAAAGTAGAAATACCGAGAGAACTAGAGAAAACAATCTTTTCAAATCTAAACAGACTCAAAGTGGTAATATCAAATATAACTAGATTATCAAATGTAATAACAAACAAATCAATTGTCACAAAAAGGTTATTTAACCTAAAAAAGATGGTAGAAGAGATACTGGAAACTACCAACTTTAACTACGAAAATAAGGATCTAAAATATTCATTAGAATACTTAATTGATGAGGAAATCTATAATGATGACGATAAATTCAATTTAATACTCACCAACATCATCGATAACGCTTTTAAATTTTCAAAAAATTCAAGTGAGGTAAAAGTAAAGGTACATTACCAAGAAATTGAAAGCAAGAAAATATGTATTGAGATTTCAAATGAAGTTGAAAAGGAGATACCTGAAAGTGAACTAGAAAGTATTTTCAACAAGTTTTATAGAGCCCAAAATTCGTACTCAATAAGGGGGAAAGGATTAGGACTCCATATAAGCAAACTCCTGTGCGATATGCTAGAAATGGAGATAAAAGTAACTATGGAAAAAACGAAAATAACATTCACTGTAACTGAGAGATAGACTTCTCCATCTGTGATAGAGTGACAAAATTAAAATTTTCCTTATTTTCCTGGTACCACCTCAAGAGGATATTTATCGTATTAGGCTTAATATGACCTATAGCAACACAATAACCTTTTTTATAAGCAACACTCGCCACCTTATCAAGTTGAGAGAGAATATAGTACTCAGAAGAACTATTATCAATGAAGACATCCCTAACAAGGATAGATAAACCTTTTTGTTTAGCAACTTTAGAAGCAACGGACCTCACAGTAGTAAAAGAATCCAAGAATATCTTCCCTCTAGATGACAAGTACTTTAACACAACATTCATAACTCTTTCATCGCTAGTCGCTAGCGAGCCCATGTGATTATTGAGCCCAACACCATCAATCTCTCTAAAGGCTTTATCAAGTAATTCAATTATTTCACCATCACTCATCCTTGAAGATATATAAGGTTCAACATTTAACTTGTGATTCAAAGCCTCCATAGGCATGTGTACTATAACCTCTTTATCATACTTTTTCGCCAGCGAAAAAATCTCCTTTGAATGATCCTGAAAAGGTATTATAGCAACCGTTATTGGCATATCTGAAGATAGAGAAGAAATAACAGTATTATCAACAAAGTACCCATAATCATCAATAACTATGGATACAAGGGGTTTAGTTGTTTTTATCTTCTGAACAAAAGGAGTCTCAACCTCCTTACCTTCATCTAAATATTCAGTCACTCCATAATTTGTCGTTTCGGTTTGACTAAAATCGGTACTCTTATTGTCAGTATTAGTGTCATGATAAACCTCATAAAGAGTTGAAGAATGAACTAAAGAAATATTCGCTAGCTTATCACTCAAAAATGGAACTACAAAGATAATAAATACCACTGAAAAGAAATAAATCAAAAAAGAGAGAATTATACTTTTCTTCATATTCAAAAAATTATCGGTAAAGGAATTGATTTGATACACTAAGAAGTAATTAGTAATTGTTAAGTTTCTAACTTGTTAAGTTTTCAATTTGTAGTTGAGGTGGAATCCATATCCTAAGAATATCACATTGGCAATCCAGGCAGCAACAACAGGTGATAGTATTGCCCTCTCGCCTAGATACACACCACCTAGAAATGTTATAAAATACAAAATATACCTAAAAATAGATTGGAAAATCATATTGGCGAAAGATAAATCTTTAGACAAAACCTTAACAAATCCCAATGCTATCATGGCTGATATTAGTAAAGAGAAAGACATACTAACTCTAGAATATATACTCATGATTTTCTGATAATAGTTTTTCTGATCAAACGACAAAACTGTAGACAAAGGTTTTATCAATTCCTCCTTCATCTCAGATAGAGTTAAAGCATTAAACTCATACTTACTCGGGAAGAAATAACTAGGTTTATCAATCTTGAAATCAGGTACATATCTCCCAAACTTTTGTTCATCTTCAACTTCAGAAATCGGAGTTAATTTCAGTACATCAACATCGTACAAAACCCAATTTTGAAGTTTCGCATCCCATTTACCATATTTAGCAGTTATTGTATACTCTATTAACCCCTTTGAAAACTCCCTTTTTTGAAAATTCATCGTTTTTAAACTTTTTGGGTCATAAAACTTTTGTATTGTTATATTGCTGACAACACCAAGTTTTGATATATACCCAATGTAAGTATAAGTTATGTTAGGATCACTACCTTTTATAGGGTCTTTTAGATCAACCAATGTATCCATTGCCTTAAAACTTTCATCATTCCATATAACAACTCTCTCTATATATCTAGCATTTTTCAATGAAAATGTTACAACTTGATCAATAAAGAAGAAATACCCTACGGAAAGAATAAAATTTGTTATTATAAATGGCACAAACAACCTTTTTAGACTCATCCCAGCATTAACTATTGCTATCAATTCAAAGTTCTTTGACATACTTGAAATAACATAAGCTACACTTATTAAAACGCACAAAGGAGCAATATAAGAGTACAAATTTGGTCCTCTCAAAAAATAAACAAGGAGAATGTAATTAAACTTTGATGCCAGTATATCAGGATGTTCAGTAAACCAAGAAATATCCATAAGTAAATTGAATACCACAGAAACCAAAGTAAGAGAAATAGAAGTTATGAAAAAAACAATTAAAAATTCCTTTATTATATACCATTGTAATAAGTAAATCTTAACTTCTTTAGACTTACTCCATAAAATCAAAAAGTACTTCCCCAATTCCTTCAAAAAATTCTTTAATTTGTCTAACATTTGCTAAATTTTAATACTAACAAAATTTAATTATCTATTAAATACGAGGCTGTTTCAAAATTCGGTAATGACAGGGGTGTGTATCCACAATTTCTCTATCCTTTAGATCATTCCAAGCAAAGCAAGGAATCTTAAGGAGATTGTTCACTTCGTTCAGAATGACTTTTGGAAAACTCTTAATTTTGTTAATTTTGTTAAAAAATTCACAGGCTAGGCCTGTGTCAGGCTTGGCCTGTCAGGTTAGACCTGTTTTTTTATTTAAGAACTGGTATAAATACTTTAAGCAATTCCCCGCCCACCCGCCCTGTTTGTTGTAGAGAGGCGAAGCCCCTCTACACTTTCCAGAATATTCAAACAAAAATGCGTTTTAAGTACCACCACTCCCTAAAGTTATAAGGGAGGCGTAGCCTCCCTTACCCCTTGTAAGAGAAATTGCTTAAACATAAATGAGAAAATGCTTCAAGTATAAAGTGCTATTTAGCACAATGTGCTATGAAGCACGATGTGCTATGAACACTACATCCCCACCTAATTATGTAACGAAATTAACTCTGTAAGGACTTTTTCTTTCAGGAAGGAATTATGTATTGTGTACTAAAGAGTGAAGAGAGGCAGAGCCTCTCTTCAACCAACTAGGGTGGGTGGGTGGGACTACCAAAAGCAATTTGTGCTCAAAGCACATAGTGCTACTTATCATAAGATTTTTTGAACGCAATAATTAGCGAAGGAATTTAGTAAGTAATTATTCAAAAGCACTTTCATTAACTCGTTGTTCCATGATGGTAAGGATTTTTTAAAAGTTTCAATATTAGTGATTTTGTTGAAAAATTCAACTTTTCTTGAATCTACATGATCAAACAATCATTAGTAATTTCCCACCCACCCATTTTATCGTTGGAAGGCTACGCATCAAAAGATGCTACGCCTTCCAACACCTTCATAGATCCTCTTTAAGAAGTTTTATTAATCACCCACCCCGCCCATTCTTATTGCAGAGAAGATTTGCTTCTCTGCACTCTTAAGAGTGTTTCAGTAAGAAGTATCCTAGGCAGTACAGGATGTAAGTAATTTAGCAGTTTCAAGAATTGAGTGCTAAAAACACTAAGTGTTTAGAACACCAAGTGTTTAGAACACCAAGTGTTTTAAAATTACACAGCCACGAGAAAATAGTTCTCTCCTATTAAGGAAGATTTCTTCAACAGAATTAATATTAGTAGAAAGGAGGAATTCGCTATAATAATAATTATTCAATATGGTACTAATGGAACTACAGAATATAACGAAAAGTTTCGGTGGACTGAAAGCTTTGACTGATGTCTCCTTTTCTATTGAAAAGGATTCAATAACATCTATAATAGGTCCTAACGGTGCAGGCAAAACAACGCTTTTTAACATAATTTCAAACTTCTACAAACCGGATTCAGGTAAAATATTACTTGAGGGAAGAGAAATAACAAATTATAAGGTCCACGAATGTGCTAAATTAGGAATAACAAGAACCTTCCAAAATATAAGATTATTTTACAACATGACAGTTTTGGAGAATGTACTCGTTGGTTTACATGCCAAAGCAAAATCAGGTCTATCCTCTCTCTTTGACACAATGTTTAGAACAAAAAGTTTTTATAGCACAGAAAGAGAACTCATGGAAAAATCTATAGAGGTAATAAAATTCTTGGGATTAGATGACCATTTAAATACACTCGCCAAAAATTTGCCATACGGTTTACAAAGAAAATTAGAAATAGCAAGAGCAATAGCACCATCACCAAAACTTTTACTACTTGATGAACCCACTGCTGGTATGAATTACAAAGAAATTAATGAAATAATAGACATCATCCTAAAAATAAGGGAAATGGGGATTACAGTCACTCTTATAGAGCATCAAATGATGCTCGTAATGAACATTTCTGATAAAGTTATTGTTTTGGATCATGGTGTTAAGATTGCAGAAGGTACCCCTGATGAAGTAAAAAATGATGAAAAAGTCATAGATGCTTACCTAGGCAAGGAAGAAACTGAATCTTATGTCTAATTGGCTAAAAAACTTCATAGTTTATCAAATATTTCCAGATTTGTTTAATAACTACGGTCAAACTAGCGATTTACCTCAAGGCTATCACGGTGGTACAATAAAAGGAATAACTGAAAAACTTGACTATATAAGCGATGTAGGATTCAATGCTATATACATAAACCCCATATTCCCAGCAAAGAGTAGTCACAGATACAATGTTTTGGACTTTTTTAAAGTAGACCCAATTTTGGGCACAATTGAAGACTTTGAAGAACTTATTAAGGCATCTCACAGCAAGGGAATAAAAGTCATACTTGATATACCATTCAACCATATCTCTGATAAGCACCCATTTTTCTTAGATACTATTAACAATGAAAACTCAAATTATAAAAACTTCTTCATAAAAAAGAATGGCAAATTTCAAAGATGGAGAGGTAGTGATTTAGTTGAATTGAATTTAGACACCAAAGAAGTACAAGAATACCTCATAACATCAGATAATAGTGTTCTAAAATACTGGATTCACAAAGGTATAGATGGTATAAGACTTGATTGTGCTAATGATTTGGGCATTGGAATCACCAAACTTATTGTTGATGAATCTAGAAAGATAAATAACGATATCTTAATCATGGGAGAAGTCTTTAATTACGCTGAAGACTGGAGCTATGTTTTAGATTCACTTCAAAGTTATTACCTTACAGGAATACTCTTCTCCCTTATCAAGGGAGAAATATCTTTATCATCCTTCAGTAATGCTTACTCTTTCGTTTACGAAAGGTACAATTTTGAAACCTTACTCAACTCCCTTAACATACTTTCGTCACACGACACCCCAAGAATATTGGATATTTTTCCTCCTGATATCAGGATATACAACATTCTTCTAGCCGTACAATTTACATTCCCTGGTGTCCCTGTGGTGCTTTACGGAGAGGAAATCGGGCTAAGAAAAAGCAAAAATCTGTCTAGACAACCTATGGTATGGGACCAAGAAAAGTGGAACAAAGATATTCTATCTTTGTACAAAAAATTTATTACACTCCGCAAAAACAGAACTGAATTGAGAATAGGAAAATTTTTAGACTTCTCTTCCCTATCCGACTACCGCTTAATTTCACATATAAGGTATACCAACAAGAGAGATGAATTCTCTTTAATTCTCATAAATCCCTATGACAAAAACATAGAATTGAAACTATTTGTCCCTTACTCACACTTACATGATGCTATGAAAGTTTATGATGTGTTTACTGGAGATTCGTTTCTTTGCGAAATAAGCGCTATAAATATCAAAATGGCACCATACCAAGTTAGGATTCTCTTGCCTGATCCAGAGTATATTGATGGGTATACTTTTTTCAAGAGGCATTAAAACTTATTTTTCAGTGTAGGAAATAGCATAACTTCTCTTATGGATGTCGAGTTGGTGAGCAACATTACCAACCTGTCAATACCTATTCCTTGCCCCGCTGTTGGTGGTAATCCGTATTCAAGAGCTGTCACGAAATCCTCATCTTTCATTTGTGCTTCTTCATCTCCCATTTTTTTCTCTTCGAGTTGTTCATCAAATCTTTTATTTTGCTCCTCTGGGTCGTTTAACTCCGTATAAGCATTTGAAACCTCAAACCCAGCAATGAATAATTCAAATCTTTCAACAAGATCGCTATCATCTCTGTGTGTTTTCGCTAAAGGCGAAAGTATCTTTGGAAAATCAATTACAAAAGTTGGATTGATGAAATCCCCTTCTGAGAAATGGTCAAATATCTTATCTATCACTTTTGGATGAGTTAATTTTTCTTCTTTTATCCCTAACTCTTTTGCAAACTCTCTAGTTTTCTTTTCATCAAGGAAAAACTCTTTACCTTTTCCTGTTTTTTCTTTGAGATAATCAAAGTATCTAACTTTTCTGAATGGCGGTGTGAAATCTATTTCATACTCACCGAATTTAACTTTGTAACTCCCTTTTATTTCTTTAACAAGGTACGAAAGTAAGTCCTCTGAAAATTTTATTAGGTCATTATAATCCCAATAAGCAACATAAAATTCCATCATGGTAAACTCAGGGTTGTGGTGTATGTCTATTCCTTCGTTCCTAAAGTTTTTACCTATTTCATAAACCCTATTGAACCCACCAACAACTAACTTTTTCAAAAATAATTCTGGTGCAATTCTTAAATAAAGTTGTTCATCAAGCGCGTTGTGGTATGTAACGAAAGGTTTTGCTGCTGCACCACTTGCTATTTGGTGTAGCATTGGTGTCTCAACTTCAATGAACCCCATTGAATTAAAGTAATCCCTTATTTTTTGGATGATTTTTGCTCTTTCTATGAATATTTTTGTTACTTCTGGATTTGCAATCAAATCAAGGTATCTTTGTCTGTATCTGACTTCGGGATCTTTGATGCCGTGCCACTTTTCAGGTAATTCATGCAAACTCTTTGCTAAAATCTCAAATTTTTCAACCTCAACTGTTAGTTCTCCCGTTTTTGTTCTAAACAGTTTACCCCTGACACCTAATATATCACCTACATCTACAAATTCTTTGAAGAACTTAAATTTCTCTTCCCCTACAACATCAATTTTTATGTATATCTGGATTTTACTTTCTGCGTCCTTTATGTGCGCAAAAGCTGCTTTACCTTGATCCCTTATTGTTATTACCCTTCCAGCTAACGAAACAGATTCGTAGTTCGGATCAATGTCAAATAAATTACAAACTTCACTTATTTTTTTAGATGGTGCATTTTCAACTTGAGGATCATACTCCAATGATAAGACATCGTTAATCCTTTTTAATCTACCTTTAACGGTTATTGAATCATTAGGTTTTATATTTTCAAAGTCTTTTGAAAATTCATTTTTAATGAATACCAAAATGTTCTTTTCATCTTCAAGCCTTATCATCATCCCATCATCAGCTTTTGAAACTCTTTTTGCAATTCCACTAATGGTAACAGGGAAATTCTTTGTATCTAATTCATATTTTTTCCTGACTTCGTCTATTGATGATTTGACTTCAAATTTGTATGGGTATGGGTTTATTCCAATCTCTTGTAATCTCCTAACCTTCTCTTTTCTCACTGAGCTCATTTCTTCTTCACTCATTGTTTCCTCCATTAAAGTAATTTTAAAAGACAAAACTTGAGAATTTCACCGAAGGAAGATTGTGTTGAAAAACAGGCTATTGCCTGTCAGGTTATACCTGTTTCTTCTTTTAATTAAGAAAGTTTTAATTAAGAAAGTGCTATAAGCACCGTGTGTTTTAAGCACTCCCACCCACCCGCCCAATTATTTAAGGGATACTCCGTATCCCTTAACCCTGTAAGCACTTTTCCTTTCAGGAAGGAAGTATGTATTGTGCAAGAGTGAAGAGAGGCAGAGCCTCTCTACAAATAATTAGGGTGGGTGGGCGGGACTACTAAAGATAATTTGTGCTATGAAGCACAAGGTGCTATTAAGCACCGTGTGCTATAAGCACTTGATTAGAAAATTTTGTAATTCTTATCTTTTTCCCAATTTAACGGATTATTCAGAATATATTTTCTTATTTTGTTTAATTCAATTTCGTTTCTGATAATGCGTTCGTAATAATTGCGTTGCCATAATTTTTTATTAAACGGTTTCCAATTATTGGTTTTCACATTCCTGATATAATCATTTGTTGTCATTGTTTTAAACCATTGTACAATTTTGTATAGGGGCGAACCTGTGTGTTCGCACCTTGAATTGTAATTATCATTATCGTTTATATCAGGGCAGACACACAGGTCTGCCCCTGTAATATTGTAATTATCATCGTTGTTTATATCAGGACAGACACATAGGTCTGCC
>Ga0078972_1005259_pt1 | contig 33290 bp, 34 predicted proteins | sample YelNatPaOPGAMG01_FD_67568 | JGI IMG/M metagenome (GOLD analysis project Ga0078972, IMG submission 67568) | Hot spring thermophilic microbial communities from Obsidian Pool, Yellowstone National Park, USA - OP-RAMG-01 (SPADES assembly) (version 2) | ecosystem: Environmental > Aquatic > Thermal... | reverse complement strand
ACCCATCCGAAGAAGAAAACCGCTTAACACGTATCTACGACGAGTAGTAGATGCCCATGGATCGGGCCTCTCGGCCGTGAGGCCGGGATGTAGCTCACGAGAAAGACGTAAGACCTTGCTTGCAAGGCGGCCTTTCGATGATATGAGTAAGACTCTTCAGGGAGAAGCGCCCGGGCTTGTCCCGGGGGTCAGATTCACGACCCAGGGTAAATTGGACCCGTCAGTTTTAAATCCTCTGGTATGTCCGGGAGGGCTGGCTTTTCGCATGAGCATGCTATTCATGACACACTTTTGAACACCTTCGGTCAATAGGTTCCTTAACCATGTCGTTATGGGAAACTTAGACTCGTCTTCAGGCAAATTGCCGAGTGCAGATTTTTCTTGTACCTAGTTTAAAGGCGTGAGCCCAGCCCTTTCCGGATTCCGAGTAAACTTCAGAGTAGTAGTTATCATTGCCGCCATAAACCTTATTTATGACAGTGCGACTGTTTTGCCTGCCCTTGGGGGGCAAGGATGGTTTTGGGCGGTAAAATCGTAGAAGGAAAGAACGATACCTGTGTATCTTTCGACCTAGGCTTTGCTTTTAGAATGGTTCTTTCCGACAAAATAGCTATTTCTCCACGATCGATCCCTATTCTAATTTCGTAACGAATAATGTCATAGGGCTGTTTATCCAAACACTTGCGCCGCTCGTCGGGGATACGTGCCTCGACGGCCAACTCGAAACTTATGTCGGCGTGGCCCGATACGAGATCGGAGAAGTTCTGTGTTTTTTCATTGACGGCGAAATCCAATCCATTTGAAACCAAATCACCAAGAAATTCTATTACATCAAGAAAAGTGGTCTTGCCACTGGCGTTTGGCCCGACCAGCACATGAAACGGCCCCAGTTCCTGACTCACATATTTCAGACAGCGAAAATTCAGCGTTTCCAGCAAAGTTATCATATCCATCCCCACCTTCAACCGGTGGGCCGGCGGTAACAGCGTCTTCCGGCAGGAAAATACTTATCCCCCGGGAAACTTTATACGGCACCGCGCACGCCATTTCAAGTTCATCCCGCCTCACGCAAAGGGCCGCAAAATGGCCAGAAGACGCCTGATGTCCTCGCGCCGCAGGGTTCCGGTGACCAGGAGGGCGGCCCCGTAGGCCACGGTACCGGCCGCCAGGGCGAGCACAAGGGCCAGGGCCGGGGAGACGCCGGGGACGAAAAGGCGCTGCCGGACCCAGAAGACCGCCAGACCCGTTAGCCCGGCGCAGAGGGCCGGTTTGGCCATGACCTCTTTCAAGTCCAGGGACAAACCCGTAGCGCGATGGATGTCGGCCAGGTTCAGGCAGGACATGACGATGTAGTGCAGGGACATGGCGGCGGCCGCGCCCCTGATGCCGAGGCCGGGCACGGCGGTGAGGTAGTAGATGCCAGCCAGTTTGAAAACCGAGGCGACAACCAGATTCCGGAAGGGTAGCAGCGGCCGGCCCAGACCCTGCAGGATGGCGGTCGAGGTTTGCAGCAGGTAGAGGAACACGCCGCCCGTGGCCATGACCAGCAGGGCCCCGCCGGCGGCCGGGTAGCCGAAGATGACACCGGCCAACTGACGGGGCAGGACCAGGAAAAAGACCACCGCCGGCAGTCCCACCAGGAGGGTGAGGCGGATAGCCTCCTCGATGCGGAAGCGGACCACCGCGTGGTCGCCCTGGGCCAGGGCATCGGCGACGGCGGGCAGAAGGGCGGTGGCCAGGGACAGGGTCACGATGGCGGGGGTGAAGAGCAGGGTCTCCGCGATGCCGGAAAGTTGGCCGTAAAGGGCGGTGGCCCGTTCCATACTCGCGCCGGCGGCCATGAGGCGCTGGGGTATCAGCAGCGCCTCCACGGAAAAGAGGGCCGTGGACACGAAACGGGTCATGGTCACCGGAATGCCCAGGGCCAAAAGGCGGCGGGTGACCGATAACAGGCCTTCCCGCCGGCGCGGCAGCCGGACGGGCAGGCGGGGACGGCTACGGACGTAGATGCAGAGCATCAGGACGAAGCCGGCCGCCTCGCCGATCACCACTCCGACGGCCACCCCGGCGCTGGCGAACTGGATGCCCCGGGGCAGGAGCATGGTGGCCAGGGCGAGGCCGGCCACAAAGCGAACCACTTGCTCCAGGGCCTGGCTGGTGGCCGTAGGCCCCATACGCTGCAATCCCTGGAAGAAACCGCGGAAGCCCGAGCAAACCGCGACCACGACGGTGGCCGGCGCCAGGGCCAGAAAGACGTAATAGGCGCCGGGATTGGGCAGGAAGCGCTGTATGAGGCCGGCCGGCAGGAGGAAGGAGAAAGCGGTCAGAAGGGTGCCCGAAACCACCAGGTAGATCAGGGCGACGCGGAGAATATAATAGGCGCCTTCCAGGTTGTCCCGGGCCGTTTCCTCGGCCACCAGTTTGGATACGGCGGTGGGCAGACCCAGCGTAGCCACCACCAGGACCAGAATGTACAAGGGATGGGCCATGGAGAACAGCCCGACTCCTTCGGGCCGGATCAGACGGATGAGAAGGATCTGGTAAAGGAAACCGACCACCCGGTTGAAAAGGCTGGCCGCGACCAGTACCACGGTTCCGTGCACGAAGGACTGGGCCATGATCATCCCTTCCAAGCCAGGGTTTTCTTAGAATGTTATTCCAGCCCGGCGGCCGGTATGTGGAAAAGCCCTTACGCCCGGGGGGCTGGACTCCGGCCCGGCGGCAGGAATTCGGCGGGCCATCGTAGAAGTAGTTTTGCTCAATGCCCAAAAAGGACCGCGGCCGGTTTTAACTTGATACAAGTCAGGAATATTTTGGGATGCTTTGGGAAAATCCTTATTAGTAAGAAGGGGGACATTACTACTTGAAAGATTTTGCAACCGAAAGTATCCGGAACGTCGGACTGGTGGCTCATAGCGGCGCCGGCAAGACTTCGCTGACGGAAGCGATGCTTTTTCTCACCGGCGTCAACACCCGGCTGGGACGGGTGGAGGATGGTACCACCACCGCCGATTACCACCCGGAAGAGATCGGCCGCCACATGACCATCCACGCCAAACCGGTGCCCTGCGTCTGGCGTAACGTCAAGCTCAACGTGGTGGATACGCCGGGTTATTCCGATTTCATCGCCGAGGTGCGGGCCGTCTTGCGGGTGGTGGACGCCGCCCTCTTTGTGGTCAGCGCCGTCGACGGGGTCGAGGTCCAGACGGAGGTCATATGGGACCTGGCCAACCGGGCCCGGCTGCCGCGGGCGGTCTTTATCAACAAGATGGACCGGGAGAACGCCAATTTCTATAAAGTGCTGGACGAACTGAAGGAGAAAACCGAAGCCAACTGCGTGCCGTTCCAGTTGCCGATCGGAACCGAGGCTTCCTTCAGCGGTGTGGTGGACCTCATTTCCCGGAAGGCGTTCTCTTTCGGGGCCGACGGCAAGGCCCAGGAGGTCGGGATGCCCGGCGACCTCGCTGCCTCCGTGGCGGAATACCGCGAGAAACTGCTGGAGACGGCCGCCGAGGCGGACGACGAACTGCTCACCAAATACCTTGACGGCGAGGAACTCACGCCTGACGAGGTGGTCACCGGACTCAAGAAAGGCCTGGCCGGGGCCTCGTTCGTACCGGTCCTCTGCGGTTCGGCGGTGCGCAACATCGGCATCGCCACCTTGATGGATACCCTGGCTGATTTCTTCCCGGCCCCCCGCGTCGAACAGGACCGGCTGGCGGCTTTAGTGTTCAAGACCCTGGCCGACCCCTACGTGGGCAAGATGAGCTTCGTCCGGGTGTTCGGCGGCCGCCTGCGGGCCGACAGCACCCTGTACAACAGCACCCGGGAAAAAACCGAGAAAGTCGGCCAGGTCTTCTATGTCCGGGGCAAAAACCAGGTGGCCGCCACCGAGGTACCGGCCGGCGACCTGGCCGTCCTGGTCAAACTGCAGGATACCGGCACCGGCGACACCCTGTGTGAGAAGGAGAAACCGGTTACTCTGGCCGGCATCGACTTTCCCGTACCCACCCTGACGGTGGCCATAGAACCCAAGAGCAAGGCCGACGAGGATAAGCTGGGTAACGCCATGGCCCGTCTTCTGGAAGAAGATCCGGCCGTACGCCTGGAAAAGAACCTGGAGACCAAGGAAACCCTGCTCACCGGCATGGGCGAGATGCATCTGGACATCATGGTCGACCGTCTCAAACGCAAATACGGCGTGGATGTGATCACCAAAACGCCCCGCGTGCCGTACCGGGAAACCATCCGGCAGGAAGTGAAGGCCGAAGGGAAACACAAGAAACAAACGGGCGGGCACGGTCAGTACGGTCACGTCTGGTTGCGCCTGGAGCCCTGCGAGGAACCGTTTGTCTTCGGCGAGGAACTTTTCGGCGGCTCGGTACCCAGGAACTACGTGCCGGCGGTGGAAAAGGGCGTGCGCGAGACCATGGCCGAGGGTGTGCTGGCCGGTTACCCGGTGACGGGGGTCAAGGTGATTCTTTACGACGGTTCCTACCATCCCGTCGATTCCTCCGAAATGGCCTTCAAGATCGCGGCCAGCCTGGCTTTCAAGAAGGGCGCGCTGGCGGCCAAACCGGTATTGCTTGAACCGATCATGAACGTGGAGGTGCACGTACCGGAAGCGGTCATGGGCGACGTCATCGGGGACTTCAACACCCGCCGGGGCCGCATCCTGGGCATGGAGGCCGCCGGGCGGGACAGCGTGGTAAAGGCCATGGTGCCCATGAGCGAAATGTACCGCTACACCATCGACCTGAAATCGATGACCCAGGGCAAGGGTTCGTTTTCCATGGCCTTTGCCAGTTACGAAGAGGTCCCGGCCCGCCTGAGCGAGGAAATCGTCAAGAAAGCCAAAGTAGAGACCGAAGAGAAGAAATAGGCCGGTCCCGGGTCATGGGCGGAGGCACGGCCAAATATGATGTAAATGGTCGCCGGGTCGTCGCCTGAAAAACCCTGGTATCGTTTACCGACCCCGGGACCCACCGCAGGTGAGTGTTGAAAACGGGGGTATTGGCGAAGTGGAGGAGTATCCGGCAACCCCCGGCTGAAGTCGGGGGCCTGCCGGAGAGAGGAAAGGGGGGCGCGGGGGCCGTTGACGGAACCGTTTCGGAAACCAGGCAGCGAGTTGTGGCTGAAAGGTATCACCTCGGTGATAATCGTGGTGATAGCCTTTTTGGCCATCTCCCTGCGCATCCAACTCTGGTCCGTGCACCCCGGCCTGCTGCTGGCCCACATGTTCAACCGGCCGTCATTCTGGGTGGTGGCCCTTTTGTCCGTGCTGGTCGGACTGACTTTCGGCCAGATCAAAGGGAACTTCCGCCCCCTGGTGGCTATCCTGGCGGTCGTCGTCTTGTTCATCCTCATCCTGGGGGCGGAGCTTTTCTTCCTGACGCGTGGAGCACCTGAATAAAAGGGAGGTGGGGGGCCGGACTTGTCGGTCCGGCCCGGGTTTTGGCGGAACTGGTTTACTTGAACGGCCGCATCCTGGATCCGCACACGGCCGCCATTTCGGTCAACGACCGGGCCTTTCTCTTCGGCGACGGCGTGTACGAAGTGATCCGGTCCTACCACGGCCGGCTCTTCAGCCTGGCCGAACACTTGCGGCGCCTGGCGGGCAGCATGGCGGCGGTGGACCTGGCCCTGCCCCGGGAGTTGGACCTGGCCGGCCTCATCAACGACCTGTACGCACGAAGCGGCCTGCGTGATGCCAAGATCTACCTGCAGGTCACGCGTGGCTCCGAACCGCGCAATCATCTCTTCAGTCTGGACCTGGAACCCAACGTCTACATCAACATCAGCGCCATACCGGGGCAGGATGTAGCTCCGTTGTCCGTCATCACTGTCGAGGACCGGCGCTGGCACATGTGCCACGTCAAGACCACGTCCCTGATCGCCAACGTTCTGGCCAAGCACCAGGCGAGAGTGGCCGGCGCGGACGACGCCGTGTTCGTCCGTAACGGCGTCGTGACGGAAGCGGCCTCCTCCAACGTTTTCCTGGTGGCGGACGGCTGTCTTTACACCCATCCGGCCGACAACCACGTCCTGGCCGGGGTGACCAGGCAACACGTCCTGAACCTGGCCGCCGCGAGGGGAGTGCCGGTGCGGGAGGAGAAATGCAGCCGGGAACTGATGGCCACGGCCGCGGAGATCTTTTTGTCCGATACCATCCATGACGTGACCCCGGTGATCCGCGTCGATGGTCAACCGGTCGGCGGCGGTAACCCGGGCCCGGTCACCCGCCTGCTGAAGGACGCCTTCCGGGAACTGACCGCCTGAAGCCGCGGCGGCGCAGACGACCGGGATGGCCGGGCCGGGGAGATGTCCCGGCCCGGTTTCCTTCCGGCCCGGTCGGCACGCCCTGTATACAAAATACTTGTTGACGAACCGTCCGGCATATAGTAGGATTACCACGAAGCGACGCCAAAGGGGGGACAGGCTCCCCGCCGGCCGCTCATTCGGCAAAGGGAAGGGGATTTCCCCGTTTGAACGGGCTCGGGTTGATCATCGCCATCGTGCTCCTCGGGGTGTTCTTCGACTTCAGCAACGGCTTCCACGACACCTCCAACGTCATTGCGACCTCCCTGGCCACCAGGGCCCTCTCACCCCGCAACGCCATCGTACTCTCCGCGGTGATGAATTTCGTGGGCGCGCTGGCCTTCACCGGCGTGGCGCAAACGATAGGGGGCAAGATAACCGACCCCCTAAAGCTGCCCCACGGCCTGATCGTGGTCGTGGCCGCACTGCTGGCGGCCATCAGTTGGAACCTGATCACCTGGTACTTCGGCCTGCCCAGCAGTTCCTCCCACGCCTTGATCGGCGCCCTCGCCGGAGCGGTGATCGCCGCCGCCGGTTTTGCGGCCATCAATTACCGGGGGTTCAGCAGCGTCATCGAAGCCCTCGTCCTCTCGCCCATCCTGGCCTATCTCACCGGACTGGTGATCATGACGCTGATCAAGGTATTGTTGAAAAACGCCTTGCCGCACCCCACCAACCGGGTCTTCCGCCTCCTCCAGGTCTTCAGCGCCGCTTTTCAATCCTTCTCCCACGGGACCAACGACGCCCAAAAGACCATGGGGGTGATAACCATGGCCCTGGTCTCGGGCGGATTCCTGCACGCCGTGGTGGTACCCCTCTGGGTGAAGGCCCTGGCCGCCACCGCCATGGGCGCCGGAACCAGTACCGGCGGCTGGCGGATCATCAAGACGGTCGGCACCAAGATCATCAAACTCGAGCCCAGTACCGGCTTTTCCGCCGACCTGAGTTCCTCGGTGGTTATCTTGGGCGCCACGCTCCTGCGGTTGCCGGTCAGTTCCACCCACGTCATCTCCTCCTCCATCATGGGGGTGGGCATGGCCCGGCGCCGGTCCATGGTCATGTGGGGTACGGTGCAGCGTATCGTTTCCGGCTGGCTGGTCACCCTTCCCATAGCGGCCCTTTTGGCCGCGGGATTCTACTGGTTGCTGGTCCTGGCCGGCAAGGCGGCCGGCGCGTTGGTAAGGATCTAACTGGAGAGAGGGCTGATTAAAATGCTCACCAAGAAGAAGGATGTTTTCTTTGAAAACCTCTTGCTAATCATTGAAAACATCAAGGATGCCGCTGTTTTGTTCAAGAATGACATGGAAAACCCCGCGGACCTGGAAGGCTATGCCGAAAAGATAAAAATGCTTGAGCACAAGGGTGACGAGTACACCCATGTCATCTTCCAGGCTCTCAACCGGACCTTCATCACTCCCCTGGAACGGGATGACATTATGGCTCTGACCGGCAGGCTGGACGATATCCTGGACGCCATCGAAGCGTGTGCCGATTTAATCAACCTTTATAATTTAAAGGATCGTGATAGTTATCTTTGTTTGTATGCCCGAATGATAGAACGCTGCGCCATCGAACTCCAGGAGGCGCTAAACCACCTTATCGAGAAGAAGTATTCTCAAATACATCGACACATTGTATGGGTCAATTCCCTGGAAAACGAGGCCGACCAGCTGTACAGGGAGTGTCTGAAAGATCTGTTTTCCACCGAAACCGACGTCAAGAAGATAGTTCAGAAAAAAGAGGTATACGAACTGATCGAGGGCGCCTTCGACCGGGCCGAGGATGCGGCGGATATTCTGGAAGGCATAGTCATGCGCAGTTAACCGGACGGGGGAATGAAGATGGCGGGTAAGGTTTGGCGTGGTTTATTCTGGTGCCTTTTGGCCGTGGCTCTCACGGTCGGCGCAACCGGGTGCGCCCTGGACGCCCTCCTGGCCCCGCCGGCTCCGTCACCGCCGGCGGCGGGGGCGGGACAACCGGGGGCTGCCAGTCTGAACGAAGGCCTGGTGGGTATGGAAATATTCCACGCCTTCTCCTCCCAGGAGAACCAGGTCGACTTCACCGTGATACCGTCCACCGCCGGAACCTATATCGACGGCAACGGCCGGGTGGGTCCCATCGACACCTCGCCCACCGACCCCAGGATCAAGTCATTGAATGTGGTATGCCACAATTTTTCCCCCAACGACGTGGTCAACGTCACCCTGTACGATCCCCAGGGCGCCGTTGCCGGGAACCTGCCGATCAAGGCCACCGGAACCATCGACGTATCCACTTACAACGCGGCTTCCTGCCGCCTTACCGCCACCACCACCGACACCGCCGCCGTGGCACCCGTACCGTTTGCCTATCTTTATCAAATGACGAACAGCGCCGGTACCACTTTCACCTACACCGTACCGTCGCCACCCTAGACCGGAAACAGGCGGCAGGGCTCCCTGGACATCAGGGAGCCTTTTTCATGGCGCCGTGTATGTGCTTTGTGGAAAATGGTTACATAGATAGATGAAAATTGGGGAAGGACGAGGCGTTACAACCAGCCCATGTTTCTTTTGGCGGCAAAGAACCTCCTCCGGCGAAAGGGCATCGCTTCCCTGGCCCTTTTGGGCGTCGGACTGGGCAGCGCCCTCATCATCGTCCTCTTGGCCGTCTCCGGCGGCCTGGACCGCAACCTCGACCAAACGGTCGGCGCCTTGGCCGGCAAACTGGTGGTGTCACCAAAAGACGCCCTTTTCGGCGGTATCTTTTTCTCCAGCGGCACGCCGCTGCCCGCGGGCGACCTGGACGCGGTCCGCTCCCTGCCGGGCGTTCGCGCGGTCTACGGCCGGGTGACGGCCAGCCTGACGCCGGCCGGTTCGCCCGAACTGATGCTGCCGCTGACCGGCTACGGCCGGGAAGAAACAGACTCTTCTCCCTACACACCGTTCGCCAAGATCATTCAAGGCCGCGCTCCCGGAAATGACCGGGAGATCATCATCGGTCAGAGCCTTTATTCCAGTCTCTCCTTCATCGGCCGGCGCCTCGAGGTCGGCCAGACCTACCCGTTCCTCTCGCCGGACGGAATCCACGCCATCGACCTGCGGGTGACCGGGATCTACCGGACGGGGGACGAAATCACGGACACGGCGGTGGCCGGAACGGAGAGTCTGGCCCGCCGCTTCGATTCCCTGCCTTACGGCGAATATTCCAGCCTGGCCGTCCGGGTGGACGATCCCGGGGCGGTGTTACCGGTGCAGGGGGCCATCCTGCGCGACCTGGCCGGCCGGGGGCCGGCCGTGCAGGTGGTGGCCCCCGAAAACCTGCTGGATCCCCTGCAGGCCAGCATGAGGGTGGTCAGTCGTTTCCTGCTGGTTCTGGGGTCGGTCTTCGCCCTGGGCTGTGCCGTTTTCATCTCCATCATCATGTCCATAATTGTTCTGGAACGCATGAAGGAATTCGGGGTGCTCAAGGCGGTGGGGTGGCGGGGAGGTCATGTCACCGTCCTGGTGCTCCTGGAATCCCTGCTGCTCAGTGCCGCCGGAACCATGTTCGGCACGGCGCTGGGCTACGGGACGTCCCTTGTGGCGGCCTGGTTCCTCAAGTCGGGGCCGGACGTCCCCTCCACGGTCACGCTCCTGCGCATAGCCGTGCTGGCCGTCGGGGTGGGTACGCTCGGCGGCATCTACCCGGCCTGGCGGGCCAACCGGGCGGCGCCGGCGGAAATATTCCGTCACGGTTGAGAGGAGGGGGCGCAACCATGTCCGGGATCGTGGTGGAAAACCTGGCCAAAGTCTATGGGCGGGGTCCCCTGGCGGTAACCGTGTTCAGCGGCGTCGACATGGTCCTGGAGGATCGATCCTTCTGCGCCCTGGCCGGTCCCAGCGGCTGCGGCAAAACCACCTTCCTGAACATCCTGGGAGCCCTGGACCGGCCCACCAGCGGCCGCGTGCTTCTGGAAGGCCTGGACCTGTCCCGGCTCCCGGAAGGGCAGCTTTTCAGGGTGCGGCGGGACAAGGTGGGCTTCGTCTTCCAGTTGTTTCACCTCATACCCTCCCTGAAGGCTTGGGAGAATGTGCTCGTCCCGGCCGCGCCCTGGCCGTTCCTCAGCCGGGACCGCAAACGGGCTCAGGAGTTGTTGGCCCTGGTGGGTCTGTCCGGGGCGGAAAACCGCCGGCCGGCGGAACTTTCCGGGGGCCAGCAGCAACGGGTGGCCATAGCCCGCGCCCTCGTTTTGGATCCACCGGTCATCCTGGCCGACGAACCCACGGGCAACCTGGACCGGGAAAGCGGGCGCAAAATCGTCCAACTCCTGGAACATCTCAACCGGGAACTGGGCAAGACGATCCTGGTGGCCACCCACGACCCGGAGGTGGCCGCCGGCTGCGGCAGGGTCATCCGCTGGGGTCCCGGCCAGGCGCCGGCGTGTTGAGGAAGGGGGTTTTTGCCTTGGCCGGCACGCCGCACGACCGTGCCGCCTTGACAATTCCGTTTTACCCGGAAACCGGGCCTTGACGGCCAGCCCGAGAAATTCATCGCATCATGGTGGTAGCGATTCATTCACCGCTGGGCCCATGGCACGCGGTCCATCTGGCCGGAGGGAGATGAGCGATACTGATAGCACCGACACCGTTGTAGCCTTATTGCCCAAGCTGAGCAACAAAAAACCCACCCGTTTTGACAGGTGGTGGCTGATTCAGCAATTGAAACCGCAGCGCTACGCGACCCTATGGCTCCCTACCGATAATACCGTTCTCTATCGGACGGCCCTTTGTTTCTCGCCAGAAAGACGCTTAATGTCGTCCCACATGTTATCGAGCTGGCTAAATATCTTCTTGTGGGTTCGGCGGTTACTGGCTCTCAGATCATTAACCGTGGCCTCAATGCAAGCCTGTCCCATTTTCAAATCCTGGACGTCCTGCCTGAGTTCTTCCTGCCCTGCTTTCAACCCTTGGACGTCCTGCCTGAGTTCTTCCTGCCCTGCTTTCAACCCTTGGACGTCCTGCCTGAGTTCTTCCTGCCCCGCTTGCAACCCTTGGACATCCTGCCTGAGTTCTTCCTGCCCCGCTTGCAACTCTTGGACATCCTGCCTGAGTTCTTCCTGCCCCGCTTGCAACCCTTGGACGTCCTGCCTGAGTTCTCTTACATCTTGCCTGAGTTCTTGCACTCCTCCTCCCAGGACGCCGAGCCTCTCATTAACTGGTTGGAGTTCCTCCTGAATAACCGTTCGCAGCATGCCCACCAATTCATTGTCGTTCACCATGCATAAACCCCCTTTCCATTCTCCTGTACAGCAGCCATAGCATGGCCCATGGTAAGATGCTAATGCCTTTTGAACGTAGTTGCTGGACTGCTGGCCCGGGCCAAACGGCAGCATCCAGGCGGTGCCGGGTACCCGCCCTTGTGCTGAGCGTTCACGGGCTGCCCTTAACCAGAATGATAAACCATTGATGACGGATTGTCAACCGTTTATCGAACGGCATTTGAATTTTTTTGCCACCGTAATTCCAAAGCGGCGCCACCCTGTCTTCGGGAGCCGAGCCGTCACCAGTTTCAGGTCAACACCCACCTGGCGGTGGGTCCCGGCGGCCATGTAAAACCGATTCCCAAACGCCGGTCGCAAGACCGAGCGCCTTCGACTGAAGGCTTCCAAGTAAAGCGGCAGCGCAAGCCACCGCATAGAGGGCATTGTAAGCCCATCGAGGTTCGGCCTCGGAATCCCCCGGATTTATCCGTGGGGAGGAAATCAAAGGACCTATCTTCTTTGTGAACGAAACGCCCCTGGCTGTCTTGAGCCCATTCTACCCGTCCACGCCCCCGGGGTCAACCCTTTGTAGTTATCGTCAGGCGGGAACCGGGTTTCGATCCCCCTATTCCCGGGCCTTCGCCGCTGCGCGGGATGTCGCGCTCATGGCGGATGAAGGGATGGCCACCGGGATTCCCGGTTTCCCTTGTCTGGCACTTGACGGTTGAGGCCGACCGGAATACTCCATGACCCCAAAACAGGTTTGTGGACCTGTTCGTGACCTACTTACCGACAAATGAAAAACAGCAAGGTCTTCCATCCCCGGAAGCCTTGCCGTTACTGGTTTTCCTGGCAGGGGTGGCAGGACTCGAACCCGCAACCAACGGTTTTGGAGACCGCTACTCTACCAATTGAGCTACACCCCTACGCCATCTATAATATAACGCGTCGGGGCGGACGATGTCAAGAGGGGAGGACTCCGGGCAGGGAAATTCCTCCGGCAGGCTTTTCGTTTTGCCCCAGACAATATATAATAATGGAATTAGAACGGGCCCGGAGGCCGGAGGGGGAGCCAGGATGCGTCCCAAGGTGGGTGTCTTGCTGGGAGGGCGGTCGGCCGAGAGGGAAGTGTCCCTCAACTCGGGGGAGGCCGTCTACCAGGCCCTTTTGTCGCGCGGTTACCAGGCGGTGAAAATCGATCCGGTGGAGGACCCGGCCGGCCGGATCCAGGCGGCGGCTATCGACGTGGCTTTTTTGGCCCTGCACGGCCGCTGGGGCGAGGACGGCACCATGCAAGGACTTCTGGAACTTCTCGACATTCCCTATACCGGGTCGGGCGTTCTGGCCAGCGCCCTGGCCATGGACAAGGTGGCCACCAAGAAGATATTGCTCCACGAAGATATACCGACGCCGGTGTTCGCGGCCTTCGACCGGAGTGATGTGCGGCGGGAAGGTTACGACGGAGTGCGGGATCGCCTTTTGCGTCAGCTTTCCCTGCCGGTGGTGATCAAGCCGGCCACCGAGGGGTCCACCATCGGCATCACCTTCGTGCACCGGGATGAGGATATCGTCCCGGGTCTGCAAGAAGCGTTCGGCCGCTCGCCCCGGGTCCTGGTGGAGAAGTTTGTCGCCGGCATGGAGGTGACGGCCTCCATTCTGGGCAACGACGAGCCGGTGGCCCTGCCGCTCATCGAAATCGTCTCCGCCTCCGGAGTATATGATTACGACGCCAAATACACCCCGGGTATGAGTCAGCACGTCATCCCGCCCCGCTTGCCGGAGGATGTCCAGGCGAGGGCGAGGGAACTGGCCCTGGCCGCCTACCGGGCGGTGGGGTGCCGGGGCCTGGCCCGGGTGGACGCCATCGTGGACGAAGGCGGCGGCGTATCGGTCCTGGAGGTCAATACCCTCCCCGGCATGACCGGTACCAGCCTGTTTCCCGACGCCGCGCGGGCGGCCGGGATTGAGTTTCCCGACCTGGTGGAAAAACTGGTGAACCTGGCCCTGGAAAGGCAGTAAACATGCAGACGAGCATATGGACCCGGGCCTCTTTGGCCGCACTCCTGGATTATTCCCTTCTGACCCCCGTGGCCACCCGGGCCGAGATTGTGGATCTTTGCGCCCGCGCGGCCGAGTTGGGGGTGTGCGCCGTATGCGTTCATCCCCGTTTCGTGCGGCTGGCTTCCCTGGAACTGGCCGACACCACGGTGGGGGTGTGCACCGTGATCGGTTTCCCCCTCGGCGCGGCCAGCGTCCGCACCAAGGCTTTCGAGGCCAAGGACGCCGTGGCCAAGGGCGCCTCCGAACTGGACCTGGTGTTGCCCATCGGAGCCATCAAGGAACGGGACCTGGCCGCGGTCAAGGAGGATGTCGCGGCAGTGGTGGCGGCCGGCGGGGGCGAGGTACCGGTCAAGGCCATCCTGGAAACCTGCTATCTGACCGAGGACGAGATCGTCCTGGCGTGCCGCCTGGCGGTGGCGGCGGGAGCTTCCTTCGTCAAGACTTCCACCGGTTTCGGCCCGCGCGGGGCCCGGGTGCAGGACGTGCAACTGATGCGCAAGGCCGTGGGACCGGCCATAGGCGTCAAGGCGGCGGGCGGCATCCGGACCCTGGAAGACGCCCTGACCATGATCGAGGCCGGCGCCAACCGCCTGGGCACCTCGCACGCCGAACGCATTCTGGCGGAATTGGGACCGGAAACCACGTAAAGGGACGGAGGCATCGTGAATTGATCGAGTTGCGGAAAGAGACGTACACCACCTCCCTGCACAATCCCATGGCGGATTTCGCACTTACCGGGTTGCCTTCTGAGATCAGGACCGACCCCCTGACCGGGGGACGGGTGCGGATATGTCCGCCCAAAGTCTACAACCTGCGGCCGCACGACTGGACCCCGTACATTGAAAACTCGCGGCAAAGGTTCTGTCCCTTTTGCCCGGAAGCTTTGGAAAAGGCCACGCCCCGCTTTCCGGCCGGGCTTATACCCGAAGGGCGTCTCAGGATAGGGGGGGCCACCCTGATTCCGAACATGACGCCGTACGATCTGTACGCCGCGGTGGTGATCATGTCGCCGGACCATTACGTTCCCCCCGAAGGGCTGGTCCCGAACGTGCTCGGCGATAGCCTGACCGCCGCCTGGCGGTTCGTCGAACGGTTGACGGCGTACGACCCCGACCGCGCCGTGTACGCCTCCATCAACTGGAATTACATGCCCTATTCCGGCGGCAGCATCATTCATCCGCACCTGCAGGTCCTGGCCGGCCCCCTGGCCAGCCGGTACCAGGGCGAGGCTCTGGCCGGTGAGCAAGACTATTTCGCCCGGACCGGCCGCTTCTTCTGGGACGACCTGGTCAGCGAGGAGAAAGAACGCGGCGAACGATACCTGGGGGCCAGCGGGGAAGTGGAATGGCTGGCCTACTGGGCGCCGCGCGCCCTGGTGGACATTGCGGCCGTTCTGCCGGCTTCCGGCGGGGAAGGGATCCTGGCCCACTTGAACGATCTGTGCGCCGGTTTTGCCCGGCTCATGGCCTATTTCCAGTCGGTGAACATGCCTAGTTTCAACGCCGGACTCCACCTGGCCCCCGCCACAGCGCGGGGCCACCGGATCACCCTGCGCATCGGCGGGCGATTCACCACCCATCCGGTGGCGGGCAGCGACATCACCTTTTTGCAGCTTTTCCACGACGAGCCCTGGACGCCGTGGGAACCGGAGAAAGTGGCGGCGGCGGCCCGGCCGTTCTTTGCCCGGCAGGATTTTGGTCCTGCGGCCACGAATGAGTAAGGAGACACGTGGCAGCCGGTCAAGGAGGGGCGGATGAAACATGACGCGTTGCATGCTGTGCGGTCAGATAATTGAAGAAGAGGATCCCCCGCGTCCTATGGATGACGACGAGGACGAACCGGTCAAGAAGCCGCTGGCGGTCTGTCTCCGCTGCCAGGCCAAGTTGAAGCGCGAGGCCGACGATGCGCAAAAGGTACCCAAGCCCATGTAGGGATCACCGGCAAAGAAGGAGTTTTTTGTGCGGCAGAGGTTGCAGTTTGTGGTCTGGTCCCTGGTCCTGGCCGTCATGGTCGTACTGGGGGTGGCCAAATGGTCATCCGGATTGTACACGGACTGGCTGTGGTTCGGGTCGCTGCATTACCGGCAGGTCTTTCTCACCATCCTGTTTACCGAACTGGGACTGCGCCTGGCCGTTGGCGTGCTGGTTTTTGTCGTCCTTTTCGTCAACCTCATGTTCACCAGGCGTTCCATCCTCGCGGCCCTGGGAACGCCCCTGGCCAGCCGGGACGGAGAGGACGGGGTTGTAACTCTGCGCCAGTCGCCGTTGGCCAACTTCCTCGGCCCCCGCACCGTTACCTGGACCTTTTTCCTCCTCAGCGTGGTCCTGGGATTCTTCCTCAGCTTTACCGTAAGCGGCAGCTGGGTGGTGCTGCAGAAATTTCTACATCCCACTCCGTTTAACGTTACCGATCCTGTTTTCGGTTTGGATATATCGTTTTACGTTTTTAAACTACCTTTTTACACTTTCATTTACCAGTTCCTCTTGTGGCTTACTGTTCTGGTGGCTTTCTGGGTAGGTCTCGTCTATTTCCTTCTGGCCGTGCCCAGGGGCCCGGGCGCCATGTTCAGGCTCAACGCCGCCCGTTACCATCTCTCCGCCCTGGCCCTGGTCTTTTTCCTCGTCAAAGCCTGGGGCTACCGCCTGGACCAGTTCATGTTGCTCTTTTCCCAGGAAGGTATGGTTTACGGACCCGGGTACACGGATCTGCACGCCGTTTTGCCGGGCTTGTGGATACTCCTGGTGGTATCCCTGTTGTGCGCGGCGGCGGTGGTGACCAACCTGTTCGTCAGGCAGTTCCGCCTGGTGCCCCTGGCCGTCGGCTTCCTCGTGGCCGCCTCGGTGGTCTTTCTCAACATCTACCCGGCCCTGGTGCAGAAATTCGTTGTAGCCCCCAACGAGTTCGACAAGGAGAAACCGTACATCGAGCGCTCCATCGCCTTCACCCGGGCCGCTTACGACCTGAACGACATCACGGCGCAGGACTTTCCGGCGACCGGCGTACTGACCGGTGACGAACTGGCCGCCAACCAGAGCGTTGTCAACTCCATACGCCTTTGGGACGAGGGTCCCCTGCAGGCGACTTACAACCAGATCCAAACCATGCGCCTGTACTATACTTTCCCCCAAATCGACGTGGACCGGTACACCCTGAATGGACAGTACCGCCAGGTCCTTCTGGGCGTGCGCGAGATCGACCAGACCCAGTTGCCGGACCAGGCCCGCACCTGGATCAACGAGAAGCTGAAATACACGCACGGGTACGGCGTGGCCATGAGCCCGGTCAACGAATTCACCACCGACGGCCTGCCCCGGTTCTATTTGAAAAACATCCCGCCGGAGTCGGACACCGACCTGCAACTGACCAACCCGGCCATCTATTACGGTCAGGATACCAACGGTTACGTCGTGGTGGATACCAATACCCCCGAATTCGATTATCCCAAAGGGGACGACAACGCCTACACCACTTACCGGGGCGACGGGGGAGTGGCGATCGGGAACGCCTGGCGCCGGCTGCTCTTCGCCTTTTCCTTTGCCGACTACAAGCTGCTTTTTTCCGGCGACATCAGCAACTCCAGCCGCCTTCTCTACTACCGCAACATCAGCCAACGGGTGCCCAAGCTGGCTCCCTTCCTGCGTTTCGACCGCGATCCCTACCCCGTGGTCGCGAACGGAAAGGTCTACTGGATGTGGGACGCCTACACCGAGACCGACATGTACCCCTACTCCGAACCCTTCGGCGACGGCAACGACTACATGCGCAACCCGGTCAAAGTGGTCGTGGACGCCTACACCGGCGACGTCAATTTTTACGTGTCGGATCCCACCGACCCCCTTATCCAGACCTGGTCCAGGATTTTCCCCGGCATGTTCCAGCCGCTGTCCCAAATGCCGGCCGCACTGCGCGCCCATATCCGCTATCCGCTGGATTATTTCACGGTGCAGGCCCGCATGTATGCCACCTACCACATGACCGACCCTCAGGTCTTCTACAACAAGGAAGACAAGTGGAGCATGCCCACGGACACGGTCCAGCAGCAGCCGGACAAAACGGTCCAGCCGTATTACATCATCACCCGGCTCCCGGGACAACCCAAGGCGGAATACGTCCTCATCCTGCCTTTCACGCCGCAGAACAAGCAGAACATGGTGGCCTGGCTGGCCGCCCGCATGGACCCGCCCAACTACGGTAAACTGGTCGTCTACGAGTTTCCCAAGCAGCAGGTGGTTTACGGACCGCAGCAGATCGACGCCCTGATCGACCAGAACACCACCATCTCGGCGCAACTGACCTTGTGGAACCAGCAGGGGTCCAAAGTCATCCGGGGGAACCTGATGGTGATTCCCATCGACAACGCCATCCTTTACGTGGAGCCCCTCTACCTGCAGGCCCAACAGAGCAAGATGCCCGAATTGGCCCGGGTCATCGCCATCAGCGGCAACAACATCGCCATGGAGCCGACCCTGGGTGACGCCCTGAACCAGTTGTTCCATCCCTCCACGACCTCCGGCGGCGGGACCCTGCCGGCCCCGGCCACCGAAACCCTGACCCAGTTGATCCAGAAGGCGAACCAGGTGTACGACGAAGCCCAAAAGCAACTACAGGCCGGCAATTGGGCCGGTTACGGCGATGATTTGCGGCAACTGAAGGAGATATTGGACGAATTGAGTCAGAAGACCCAGGGCAACGCGCCCGGAGCACAGGGCGCGACCTCGAACGCTGGCACCGCGCCGGGCAACTTGCCCGGCGGCCCGTCCGCGCAGTAAGATAAGACCGAAGGGGGAGAAGCAGCATGTTCTTCGTCACGTGGTGGCAGGGTCTTTTGTTCGGCCTGTTCACGACCGTCCTGATGCTGATGGTGGGTTACGTTTTCGCCGGCATGTGGGAGCGGTACGAGGACAAACCGAAGGCGGTCGCCGGTTCCGACCCGCACGGGCACTGACATGCCACGGGTGGAAGTCGGGGGCCGGGAATGCTTCTACCTGGAAAGCGGCGCGCGGGACGCCCCCGTGCCGGTGTTGTTCCTGCACGGATCCGGCGGGTCCAGCCATCACTTCGTCCCTCAGATGGCCCTGGGCGGTGCCGGCGTGCGCGTGTGCGCCCCGGACCTGCCCGGTCACGGACGGTCGGCGGGAGTACCTTGCGACCGTGTCGACTTGTACCGGGAATGGGTGCGTGAATTCGCCGGCGCCATTGGCTGGTCGGGCTTTTTCCTGGCCGGCCACTCCCTGGGGGGAGCCATAGCGCTGGACTACGCCCGGAGTTATCCGGAGGATTTGGCCGGCTTGATCCTGATCGGGACCGGCGCCCGGCTGCGGGTGGCACCGGCCATCCTCGACGCTTTCGGCGGCGGACGGCCCTACCCGGAACTGGTCGACTGGGCCTACGGTCCCGGGACGCCGGCCGCCTTGCGGGAAAAAGCCCGGCAGGAGGTGGCAACCGTCGATCCAGCGGTCTACTTTGCCGATTTTTCGGCCTGCAACGCTTTCGACGCGATGAACGACCTCCCCGGCATCGGCATCCGGACCCTGGTTCTGGTCGGCACCGCGGACCGGCTGACACCTCCCAAGTACGCCCTTTATCTCGCCGAACACCTGCCGCGGGCCGTTCTCGTGACGATCGAGGAAGCCGGTCACATGTCGATGCTGGAAAAGCCGGAACGGGTAAACGAGGCGATAGCCGGTTTTGTGGCCGGTTGACAAACGGTTCGGTTGGCCTTAACATGGATCATGGAAGAAACAGGAGACGGGGGCGGCCATGGAAACGAGCGTGGTGCGACGCATCGGGGTTCTGACCGGCGGGGGTGACTGCCCCGGCTTGAACGCGGTCATCCGGGCGGTGGTGGTGACCGCCGTTCGGGAGTTCCACCTCGGCGTGGTCGGGGTGGAAAACGGTTTCGGCGGCCTGATCCAGAACCGGATGCGGGAGTTGACCGAAAAGGACGTCAGCGGGATCCTGTCGCGGGGCGGCACCATTTTGGGCACCACCAACCGCGACAACCCCTTCCACTTTCCGGTGGTCATCGACGGCCGGAAGGAGATGCGCGACGTTTCCGACCGCGCCTTCGAGAACATGAGCATTCACGGTGTGGATGCCCTGATCGTCATCGGCGGAGACGGCAGCTTGAAGATCGCCAAGGAACTCGGCGACAAGGGCATGCGGGTGGTGGGGGTGCCGAAAACCATCGACCACGACCTGTCCGCCACCGACCTCACCTTCGGTTTCGATACCGCCCTCAACACCGCCACCGAGGCCATCGACCGCCTCCACACGACGGCGGAATCCCACCACCGGGTCATGGTCCTGGAGGTCATGGGCCGTTACGCCGGCTGGATCGCCATCGAATCCGGCATCGCCGGAGGGGCGGACGTGATCCTCATCCCGGAGATTCCCTTCCGGATGGACAGGGTGGTGGCCAAGATCCGGGAGCGGCGGGACAACGGCAAGCCTTACAGCATCATCGTGGTGGCGGAAGGAGCCAAGCCGGCCGGGGGCGAACTGGTTGTGCAAAGGCGGGTGGAGGACAGTTTCGACCCCGTCCGCCTGGGCGGTATCGGGAACCAGGTGGGGGCGGAAGTGGAGAAAACGACCGGGATGGAAACCCGCGTGACCGTGCTCGGCCACCTGCAGCGGGGCGGCACGCCGACCGCTTTCGACCGTATCCTCTCCACCCGTTACGGAGTAGGGGCGGTGAACCTGGTCATGGAGGGCCGCTTCGGGGAGATGGTCTGTTTGAAAGGCTCCGTCATCGACGCGGTACCCATCGAGAATGCCGTCGGCGAACTGCGCACCGTACCCCTGGACGGAGACATAGTACGTTCGGCCCGCCAGATGGGTATTTGCCTCGGCGACTGAGGACGGCGGACCAAAGGGGGGAATGGTTTTCATGTGCATGGAAAAAACTGATTGGGAGCGGGCGGTCGAGTTCCACGGTCATGTCTGCCCGGGCCTGGCCATCGGTTTCCGGGCCGCCCAGTTGGGGCTTGAGCGGCTCGGCGCCGGGCGCGCCGTGGACGAGGAGATGGTGGCCATCGTGGAAAACGATGCCTGCGGGGTGGGCGCGGTCCAGGTGTTGACGGGCTGCACCTTCGGCAAGGGTAACCTGATCTTCCGCGACTTCGGCAAGCACGTGTATACCTTCGCCCACCGTTCCTCGCCACGGGCGGTTCGCGTCGCCGTCCCGGCCGGCGCTTTTCACCATCCCGGGTCCGCCGGACGTTCCGGAGCGGACACGGAGGCGCGGCGGGCCGAATGGCGGGAAAGGCAGGTCCAGGCTATTTTGGCCGCCGGCGAGGACGCCTTCGATATCCGGGAGGCCGTCCTGACTTTACCGCCGCGGGCGGCGCGGCTCCCGTCCGTAACCTGTTACCGGTGCGGCGAAAGCGTGATGGAAACCAGGGCCCGCGTGCGCGACGGCAAAACGGTTTGTATTCCCTGCCGCGAGGCCGACTGAGGAGGAGTGGTGCGGCATGCTCGAAGTGAACATCCCCGGCTGGAAGAGCCTGCGCCTGGAGCACATCGTCTTCGACTTCAACGGTACCCTGGCCTGTGACGGGGTTCTCCTGCCCGGCGTCGAGGAACGTTTGAACCGCCTGGCCGACCTCCTGGCCATACATGTCCTTACGGCGGATACCCACGGTACGGTACGCGCGGCCTGCCGGAACGTCCGCGGCGAGGTCGGCATAACCACGGAAAGTATCGGAGCCGTGGAGAAGGAACGTTTCGTGTGGAGCCTTTCCGCGCCCTCGGTGGTGGCGGTGGGCAACGGTACCAACGACCACCTGATGCTGGCCGCCGCCGCCCTGGGGATCGTGATCCTGGGACCGGAGGGAACCTCGGCCCGGGCCCTGGCCACCGCCGACATCGTGGTCGGCAGCATCAACGACGGCCTGGACCTGTTGTTGCATCCCAAACGCCTGATCGCGTCCCTGCGGGCTTGACGAGGGAACCGAAGGTCGTTTTTTCCCGGCGGGAGGGCGAACTTTTCCATGCCCCGCGCATGGAGAGGGAATTTATGCGGGTCGGCTTTTTCACGGATAGCTACAAACCATACACCAGCGGCGTGGTGCGTTCCATCGAGACGGTAACCGCCCAGTTGGAGGCCCAGAACCACCAGGTCTATATCTTCGCCCCCGCCTATCCCGGGTTCAGGGAGGACAGCGGCCAGGTATACCGGTTCGCCTCCATCCAGTCACCCACCAACCGGGACTTCTACCTGGCCCTGCCGTTTTCCGCCCACCTGGCGGCCCGGCTGAGAAAACTCGGCCTGGACATCATCCACGTCCACTCGCCCTTCCTCCTGGGGGGACTGGGCGCCCGGATGGCCAGGCGGCTGCACCTGCCCCTGGTATACACCTACCACACCATGTACGACCGTTACACCCATTACATTCCCATCGGCCAAGTGACGGCCAGCCGGGCCACGCTCAAATTCTGCGTGTCTTTCTGCAACAACTGCGACCTGGTGCTGGTTCCCACCGCGGCCGTGGCCGCCTATCTGAAACAGGCCGGGGTACGGACGCCGGTCGAGTGCCTGCCCACCGGAGTTACCGGCTTCACTGCGACCGACCGCTCCTACCTACGGCAACGTTACCGGATCGGCGACGCCACGCCGGTCTGCCTGTTCGTTGGGCGTCTGGGACAGGAAAAGAACCTGGATTTCCTCCTGCGCTCCTTCGCCCTGGTGAGTGCCGCCCGTCCCGACGCGCTGCTGGTCGTCATCGGCAGCGGGCCGGAAGAGGAGAACCTGGTCAAGACCGCCCGCCGCCTGGGCATCCAGGACCGGGTCCTTTTCACGGGGCTCCTGCCGCACGAGGAAGTGGCCCAATGTTACGCCGGAGCCGACGTGTTCGTCTTTCCCTCCCTTACCGAGACGCAGGGTCTGGTTATCGGCGAGGCCAAGGCGGCCGGCCTGCCGGTGGTGGCGGTGCGGGCTTTTGGGACCGGGGAAATGTTGACCGGACAAGGGGTGGACGGTTTTCTGACACCGCCGGTGGAGTACGAGTTCGCGCAACGGGTTTTGCAACTGCTGGGCGACGACGAATTGCGGCGCGAGATGGGACGGCGGTCCCGGGAATCGGTGACCCAACTGGATCCGGCCAACCTGGGGCGGCGGTTGGAGGCGATCTACCGCGGCCTCGTCGAGGCCCGGCGCGTCTGACGCCGGGGAATCCGCTCCTTGCTTCCGCGGCCGGCGCTGAGCAGACGCTTGACGGCGCCCAGGGCCAGAACGGCCACGGCGGCGAAGGAGATACCGGCCGCCGCGGCGCGGCTCAACATTCCCGTTACCGCGGCCGCCGCCAGGATTCCCACCAGCGCGCCCACGAACACTTCCAGGGGCCGGTGGCCCAGCAGTTCCTTGAGCCCGGTTTCGTCGATGTCGGGAGGAAGGGAGTCCAGCCGTTGCAGTTCCCGCACCAACTGGTTGATGACCGCGGCCTGCCGCCCGGCCTGCTGGCGGATGCCGGCGGCGTCGTACATGACGATGAGGGCCAGGACGGTGGCGATGGCGAAGGGATAGCCGCGCACCCCGCCCTGAAAGGCCAGGGCGGCGGCGAGAGCGCAGGCCATGGCGGTGTGTGAACTGGGCATGCCGCCGGCGTTCCAGATGATTTCGGGGTCGAAACGGCCGGTCCGGACCAGGTGGTACAACAGTTTGAAGAGTTGGGCCGCCAACATGGCCGCCAGGGCGCCCACGAGCGGCCCGTTGTCCCAGAAGGCTAACATGCCGGACCCCCTTTCCGCGTCGGGAAACATATTCGCCGCCGGACCGCCTACCTGTAGCTCCTCCTCCATTGGGGGGCGTAATTCCCGTAGCGGAAAAGACGGAGGCCGAGATTGGTGAGGGGCCGGAACAGGGGAGAGGCCCACGCCAGGATGCGGCCGCTCAAAACGCCCACCACCAGCCCGCCCAGGACGTCGGTCGGCCAGTGCACCCCCACCCAGACCCGGGCCACCATGATCACCACCGCCATGAGCGTGAAGAGGACGCTGATCCAGCGGGGAGTACGGCCCCAGGCTCCCGAGGCCAGGGCGAAGCTGGCCGTGGCGTGGTCGCTGGGGAAGGAGGCGTCCGGCGCGTGGGGGATCAACTGGCGAAAACTGCCGGCGGGCAGAACGGCAAAGGGCCGGGGCCGGAACCAGTAGTGGCCGGTGACAAAGTTGACCGCCAGGCCGAAGAGGGCCGCCAAAGCGCTCGTAACCAGGGCGTGCCGGGCGGCGCCATCGCGCCTGGGCAGGGCGAACCAGGCGATGACCAGGAGCAGGGCGTACAGATAGATCGCGTCGGCGGCGAAGAAGACCATCAGGCGGTCCACCGCCGGCCAGGTACCGGCGAGATGGTTGACCCGGTAAAACAGGTCGACGTCCCAGTGATTCATGCCAATTTACCTCCCGGCTTTGTCCGGGCTCCATTATATTACGTTTGGACGCGGGCTTCAAGCCGTGCTGTTTACCGCCGGGCGCGGGCCTGATAGAATTAGAAGGGGATGGGAGGGGGAAAGAAATGCCTTTTGGGGCCCATATCGTCGTCAGAGGCCGCGTGCAGGGTGTCTATTTCCGGGCCGCCACCCAGGGCCAGGCCCAGGCCCGGGGCCTGACCGGATGGGTGCGCAATTGTCCGGACAAAAGCGTGGAAATACTGGCGCTGGGCGCGCGGGAAGCCGTCGAGGGTCTAATCGGCTGGTGCCGTGAAGGTCCCCCGCGCTCGCGCGTGGACGATGTCGCCGTCCGCTGGGGGGAGTACGATGGTGGAGAAAACGGCTTTGTCATCCGCTACTGACCGGGTGCTGATCATGCCCTTCCGGAAAGGAGGGGCGACCGGTTACGACCTGGCCGTGACGTCGCCGGAGGCCACGGTGGAGGACTACCTGACCGCCCTGGACACGGGCGCGCGACGGCTCGTGCTGACCCGCAGCCGTAATCCGGGGGGCCGGTGCCAGGGCTGCGCCGGCTGTTGCGCCGAACGCGTCCCCCTGACCGCCATCGACTTCCGGCAGCTCACTGGGTGCCGCGATATGACCGGGGAAGCGTTCAGGCTCCTGACCGACGTTCACGTGGCCGCCCCCGGGGTGGACATCGTGCTGAAGCGCGACGAAAGCGGCCGGTGCGCTCTTTTCGATCCGGCGCGGGGGCTGTGTCGCGTCTACCACGCCCGCCCCTTCGTCTGCCGCACCTTCATCTGCTGCCCCACCTCCCGCCGGGCCGCGGAACTGAGAGCCGCCGTCACCAATGCCGGCGAGGACGAACTGGTTCGTCTTCTCCTTCGCGAACGTTCTTTCCCGGGCGTGGATCCCGCGGACTGGCGGCCCAACGCCTTCACCGGACGGTGGCACTACCGGGAGGTCCGGTTGCGGGACTGCGTGACCCCGTCGCTTTGGCGGCGGCTCTATCGGCCTGGCCGGGAAAAAGGGCGGGGAGAACGGGGAGCCGCCGGGCATCAATCCCCGGCCAATCCGGCCCCGGCCAGGAAGCACTCGGCCAGGGCCGCGCCGTTGGCAAAGGCGTCCCCTTTCTCCTCCAGGCCGCGGTAGCCGTAGAAGCCGGCCGGTTCGATCTCCAGCATTTTAAAGAAATACCGGGCCACCGCCCGCGCGCCGTCAAACACCCCGGGCAGGTCGGATCCGGCGGTGGAGATGAATATGCCGCGTCGTGGCGGTCTCCGCCCGGAGTCGGCGATGACCCGCCGGTGCAGCAGGCAGCGGGTGGCCCAGAAGCGCTGGGCCCGGTCGATGATGGCCTTGGCCTGGGCGCAGATGCCCATGGAGAAGATGGGCGCCGCCAGAATGACCCGGTCGGCGGCCAAAAGGCGGTCGAAGATATCGGCCGCCTGGTCCGGAACGACACACACACCGGTCCGGTAGCAGCCGCCGCAGGCCCGGCAGGGCTCGTAGCGGAAGTCGGCCAGACGCAGGAGATCGGTGCGGGCCCCTCTGGCCCTGGCTCCGGCCAGGGCCTGCCGGGCCAGGGTCTCCGAGTTGCCCCCCCGGCGGGGGCTGGTGGACAGGGCGACGCAGGTGATCATGGGTTTTTCTTGCCGAACTTGGTGGCGGTGAAATAGGCGTAGGTCATCGGTTCGCCGGTCTTTCTCACCCCGCCGGCTTCCACGCGGGCCACGAACAGGGTGTGGGTACCGCAGTCCAGGCACAGCTCCTTCTGCACCCGGCATTCCAGGTAGGCCAGGCAGTCCTCCAGCACGGGAGCCCCCGTGACACCGGTGAAATAGGGGACGCCCTCGTATTTGTCCGCGGCGCGTCCGGAACGGTAACCGAACTTGCGGACCAGGTCGTGCGCGTCGTTGGCCAGCACCGAAACCGAAAAGACCCCGCTGGCCGTGATCAACTCGTGGGTCAGGTTGCGCTGGTTGATGCCTATGGCCACCTGGACGGGCTCGCTGGTGATCTGGAAGACGGTGTTGCAGGTCTGGCCGTTGAGACGGCCGTCGGCCACCGAACCCACCACGTACAGACCGTAGGTGATGGTGGCTACGGCGGACTTGATTTCCTTCAGTGCGTCCTCGGTCAAAAAACATTCCCCTTTCCCGCCGGAAGAAACCGGCCCCGAATCACTATATGTACGTACTTTGACGGAATATTAGGATTTCCTGCCTATCTTATTAATATTTAACCCTGGCGCCGGGGCCATGCGGGATGGCGGTTTCCCCCCGCTTTGGTAGCGCGCCCTCCGGTGCCGGAGGTATCGCCCCTTGCCAACGCAGAGCGGGCGATATATACTCTCTTTGGCGGAAGGTCGCCGACGGGAGGCTTCAGGTGTATGGGTATCGATCCGGACACCGCGGGCCCGGAGCGCTACGTCTGCTTCCGGTTGGCCCGGGTCATGCGCAAGGTGCAAAAGTACTACGAAGGGCCCATGGCCGCCCACGGGATCACTCCCGGCCAGTTCTACGTCCTCAACGCCCTGTGGGTTACCGACGGGATGAAGTTCAAGGAACTGGCCAAAAGCGTCGACATCGACGGATCCACCCTTACCGGCATCCTGGACCGCATGGAGCGGGGCGGATTCATCCAACGGCGGGACGATCCGGAGGACCGCCGGTCCCTGCTGGTCTTTTTGACGGACAAGGGGAGGGAGGCCGGGCCGGAACTGATCCGCCTGGCCGAGAAACTGGACCGGGAGGTGCGCGGCCAGTTCCCGCGGGAAGAGTGGGAAATCTTTTTGCGGGTCCTTGACAGGCTCTCGGTACCGGGTGTATAATTACCTCGCCCATATTGTTTGTAGACAAATAATACGAATACCAATGATAGTCCGCGGGCGAGGTCGGGAAGGGGGGGTGCAGCCGACCCGCAAAGGCCGTCTGGGTACGAAAAGAAGGGGAGTGGCCTGGCATGAAGGAAACAATCAGACAATACATCAGAAACCTCGGGGCCGACGACGTTGGTTTCGCTGCCGTGTCCGATTACCATCGCCCCAGGTCCCCCAGGATCGAAAATTTCTTCCCGGAGGCCAAGTCGATAATCGTGGTGGCCTACAAGGAACTCTCCACCTGCGAAAGCCCCCATATGCAGTTGGCCATGAACGGCCGGCTGGACAGGTACGCCGTGGTGCGGTACAACAGCTACCGGATATGCCACTTCCTAGAGACGGAATTTCAAGCCACGGTTTTGTCCGTTCCGGGAGGCTACACGGTGGATCTGAACAAGGACCCCCCGAAGGGGGTCAGCGCCCTCTCCCTGCGCCCCGCCGCAGTGGCGGCGGTTTTGGGCAGCTTCGGCCGCCACAACCTGGTGATCCATCCCGTCCTCGGCACCAGGGTGACCTTCACGGCAGTTGTCACCAACCTGGAAATGGAATCGGACACCAGGGTGACGGAGGACCATTGCCTTCACTGCAATATCTGTGTCGACAACTGCCCGGCCGGGGCCTTGAATGAAGAGGGCCGTACCGACTTGCGCAAATGCATGGAAGTGTCCCAGCCCTTCGGTGCCAATTCATTCCTCGGGTACCTGCGTAAATTCGTGAATTCTTCGGCGGAAGAACAGGAAGGGATGCTGAAATCCTTTACGTTTCTCCCCTTTTATCAGGCTCTTTCGGGAGCCAGGGAATACAACTGTTTCAACTGCCAGAAGCTTTGTCCCGCCGGCCGGCACGAATCCGTCACGAAGCCGGCGATGGCTGGTTGAATAACAAAGGAGGCTTTTAAGGTGGGCCACATCATCGATGCCAAGGAAGAAGTGTACCGGGCGCTGGCCGGGCGCCTGCACCGCAACCCGGTGGGGGCGCCGCCCAACGATACGTTGATGGAAATCCTGCACCGGCTGTACACGGAGACGGAAGCCCGGGTGGGCAGCAAATTTCCGCTGGTGCCGCTCCCGCTGGAGAAGATAGCCGATATCACCGGCATGAAGGCGGTGGAACTCCAGGACATCCTGGAGGGGATGGCCCGAAAGGGCCTGGTCCTCGACCTGCCCCGGCGGGACGGGGTCTACTACATGCTGGCCCCGATGGTGATCGGTTTCTTCGAGTACACCTTCATGCGCGTGCGGGACGACTTGAACATGAAGGAACTGGCCGAACTGTTCGCCCGGTATTTTCATGACGAGGCCGTGCGAAAGGAGTTTGCCGGCCACGAGACCACCTTCTTTCAAACCCTGGTCTACGAAAGCCTGATCCCGGCCGTGGTGGAAACGGAGGTCCTGGACTACGAGAGGGCCTCCCAAATTATCCGGGCCTCCGGCGGCGGAGCCCTGACCACCTGCGCCTGCCGCCACAAGGCCGGCCATCTGGGCAAGGCCTGCGACGCGCCCCTGGACGTATGCACCTCCCTGGGCGGCGCCGCGCAGTGGCTGATTCGCCGGGGCTTCGCCCGCCCCGCCACCGTCGACGAACTGCTGCGGACCCTGGACCGGACGGAAAAACTGGGCCTGGTGCACATGGGCGACAACGTGTTGAACGACCCGACCTACATCTGCCATTGCTGCGGCTGCTGTTGCGTGGTACTGCAAAGCGTCAGGGAGTCCGGACGCGGCTCCACCCATCCCAGCAACTTCATCCCGGCTCTCGACGAACAGGCCTGCGCCGGCTGTGGCACCTGCGCCGACGCCTGCCACATCGCCGCCATCGTCATGGAAGGCGATGCGCCGCAGGTGAAGAAAGACCTCTGCCTGGGCTGCGGCGTTTGCGCGGCCGCCTGTCCAAACGGGGCCCTGACCATGGCGCGGCGGTCCGTCCTCCACGTGCCCCCGCAGGACAAGAAGGAACAGTTCCGGCGCTTCGCCCTGGAGAGGGGAAAGCTCTAAACGCCAAAAATTCTTTTTGCCCCGGTGCATAATTGCCCCCCGCCGGTCATACAATACTAATGAAAACCACCGAAGGGCGTACTAAAAAATTTGCCGTAATGCAAGAAAAGTACGCAAGACCGGGTGGTTAAGGTCGGGGACCTGTCTTGTGATATAGACAGGTCCTTTGTTATTTGGAACCATTTTCCTCCTACGACCATAACCATATCATGCCGGGAGCGGGTAGGAGGGGGGGATACATTTTGCCTGTTTGTCGCCTGACGCCGGGCGCGGTCAGAAACGGCCGGCGCAGTCTCGGCGTTTACGTCCTCCAGGGGGCGGACCGCCTCTTGCCGGCCGTAGCGTACGCCGACCCCTGGACGGCTTCATACGAGGAGCGTAGGGCGTCCCTGACCAGAGGACACCGGCGCGTGGCCTATCTGTACGAAACGCCGGACGCGGCCACCTTCCGGTACCGCGTCTACAACATGATCCAGGCCCTGCGGGAAGGTGCCGGGGACATAGCGGCGTCGTACTTCACCGGGGACGAACTGGACCGGGTGACTACGACAATCGACATGACCGACGTGTTGGTGGTCTGCCGTTTTCGTCACACCGGCCGGCTGGAAGCCCTCATAACGCGGGCACGCCGCAGGGGGATCAGGATTATTTTCGATATCGACGACCTGGTGTTTGATCCGGATTTCCTACCGCTCCTTGTAGAAACGATGAATCAGGAGGGTTATCCCAACGCATGGCGATATTGGCAGGATTATATTGAACGAATGGGGAAGACACTGCGTCTTTGCGATGATGTTATCACAACCAACTACTATTTGGCTTCTCGAATTATGGAATTCGGTAAAAAACCTGCTTACGTAATCCCCAATTTCCTGAATAAAGAGCAAATTGCCATATCCCACAGGATATGGCAAGCAAAAAACAATTGCCTTTACCCACATAGCGGGCCGGTTTATCTGGGCTATTTTAGCGGAACTCCGACACATCAAAAAGATTTTTCCCTTGTATCTGATACGTTGGCTTCACTATGCAACAAGTATCCCAATATAAACCTGGTAATCGTTGGTTCTCTCGAGCCCTCTGGCGTCATTATGAATTACCACTCGCGCATGATCTTTTATCCACTTCAAGATTTCATAAACCTGCAGCGCTTCATAGGCATGGTCGATGTGAATCTTGTCCCATTGCGCAATAACCCGATCAACAACAGCAAGTCCGAGTTGAAGTATTTCGAGGCCGGGATTGTAGGAACGGTCACCGTGGCCTCTCCGTCGTTCGCCTATGCGGGGGCCGTTCGCGACGGGGAAAACGGCCTGTTGGCGGACGCAACGGAGTGGAATGACAAGCTACAAACCATCATCGACTCCGAAGCGCTCCGTCGCCGCATGGCGAAACAAGCTCGTGCTGACACGGAAGAAAGGTATACATGGCACAGCCAATCGGCCCTGGTGAAGAACATACTCTTTCCCTAGGCCAACTCTTTTGCGGCGACAATGACGTCTTGCAGCTCCCGGGATGGCTTTCTACCGCACCAATAGCCGTATTGGATCTCCGTGACATACTGTCCGGTACGAAGATACAAATTACGCACATAAGCCTCATCCAGAGCCACCGCCGTCTCGGGAGTCGTCAGACTGGCCACCCGGCATTCGTTGAACAGGGAGAACGGTACTTTGACGGTAGGACTCGTTCCGGTCATGGCCAGGATGGCCTCCGGGTTGAGCAGGAAGTAGGTGGCGACGCTCCTTCCCCCCGGCCTGAGCACCCGGGCCATCTGTTCCATGTAGTGGCCGACGTCCTCCGGCAGCATGTGGGTGAAAACGGAGGTTAAGAAAACCACGTCGAAACTGTTGTCATCGTAAGGAAAAACGAAATCCCGGGCTCTCAGCTTCCCGTCCCGGTTATACCGCGAATTGTAAATATCGGCATGTGTGAAGCGAAAGTTCCGGTAATCTCTATATGCTTCCCTGCACCAGTCGATCGAATCCCGAATGATATCGAACCCTTCGTACCTTCCGGAATTACCGAGATGTTTCGTCAATACCCTGGCTATTCTGCCTATACCGCAGCCCACATCCAAGACATGTGCATCAGGAAAAAGCTGACTTTTACCTATAAGGTAGGTTTGGACGAAATATTCACCAACCGAAACGAATTCCGCGTGACTGCCGCTGCCATCCTGGATGAGCGACAGCGGAGGGATCAAATTCCTTACCGGGCCCTTGGGAGCACCCGTCCGCATGTCGGACGCCGTAATCATCCTGCGCCTCATGATTTTTTCCTTCCTTCCCCGTCCGCCTTGGATCACTGACCAGGGCCGGCCTCCTCTTCGCGACGGCGTCGGGTTGCGCCGCGCGCTCGCCCCGGATCCAGGTTGCCGCCATAATACGGGTCGCCCTTGTCGATGACACTGCGCCATTTTTGGCAAAACAATGGTGCGGACATGGGTAATCTGTCGCCGTTGCCGTGGTAATAGGCGAGACAATAAGGTGTAAACAGCACCCTGTATCCCTTTTCCCGGACTTTCAGGCACAAATCGATATCAAAATAACCTGGCTCCACATCGTCACCGAAGCCGTTTACTGCGGAAAAGGCTTCCCTTTTCACCGCCAGACATCCACCCGACACCGCCGAGCATTCCCTGATGGATACCAAACCGCTCAGATAACCGCGGCAGGGGATCCCGGCGCCGCCGTCCTCGTAGGCATTGACCAATCTATGCCCGTGTTCGGCACAGCCAAAAAGGCCCAGCACCACCCCGGCATGGTAAACGCGGTTGTCGGGGTAGAGCAGCTTGGCACCCACCACCCCTGCGTCCGGAAGATGGCAGAGTTCCACCAGGGAGGAGACCGCCTCACCGGATGCCAACACCACGTCGTCCCGCAGAAACAAGAGAATATCTCCCTTAGCCTGCCGGGCGGCGTTGTTACAAACGGCACCATAGTCCGAGGCCGAATCATATTGGACAATAATTGTCTCAAGCTCCGGATAATCCGTCCCCGCCAGAGCGGACAGACAACGATGAAGGTTCCGGTTGTCGCTGCTGCCGATAATTACCGACACCAGCCGATCCCGGGCCGCCGTCAACCGTATGCGGAACGTGTTGAAGAGGGGTCCGTCCTCCACCCGGCCCTGGATGCTTTTGGACGCGAGATAGCGGTTTATTGCCAGCCGGGTATACTGGTGAACCCTCCCTTTCCCTTTCTTTCCGGCGGAATCCGGGTGATTTCTCCAGTAATACAGAATCTCGGGAATGTGAATAATCTGTTTGTCGTCTGTTTTCGCAAAAATCCTTAACAGAAGATCCACATCGTGCGAGACCCCGGCGTCGAACCAGACGTCATCCAGGAAGCCTACCTCGTCCAATACAGCTTTTCTTATAGCCACCAAATGAACGATATATGGGAAGGAAAGATAATAGTACCTGGAAAAATCCGGACAATGCAAGGGATACAGCACCATTCCCTGTTCGTCCATGGCGGCGTAATCCGAATAAATGACGGCGGCATCCGGACGCCGGGCCATCGTTGCGGCGACCGAGGAGAGGGCTGCCGGTACCAGCATATCGTCGTGGTCGAGGAAAACAACGAAATCGCCGGACGCCTGGGCGAGCCCCACGTTGGTATTACCGGCCACCCCCTTGTTCTCCGGTAAAAGAACCACTCTTATTCTTTCATCACGGGCCGCATAATCGGTAAGCGTATCTTTTACCGCCGGGTTTTCACTGGCTCCATCGACCAGACACAACTCCCATCCTTGATAGGTTTGCTCCAGGACCGATTCGATCATTTCCTTCAAATAGGCAACGGGGGTATTATACACGGGTACGACGACGCTTATTTTCCCCGCCTGACCGGCCGGCCCGGCTTGGCCGGACGGATGGCCGGGCACCGCTTCCGGCGCTTGCACCACAAACGTCCTTCTTCCCCGGCGGGAAAACTTTATCCGGTTAAACGACGTATTCATGAAACATTCCCTTCCTCAGATGCCGGGCGGTCGAATGCCCACGAGGCCGTTGGCAATTACATCCAGGAGGTGCTTTCTCACAATCAGGCTTCCTTCTTCCGGGCCGTAATGACTGCGGAACGGGGCGCCGGCCGGCAGATGCCGGACGCGGGCCACGCCCCGGACCAAAAACGGCTGTCGCTTGACCCGGCGGCCACCAGGTGGCGCACCAGCCCCGTGGCAAGCGGACATTCGAGCCGCATCCTGAACACGAGGGCCAATCACGATCCAATGGTCGGCAAACCGTGCCGCGGACGTTACACCGAAAAACCGGATCACAGTGGTCCGAACCGCCTTCCGGCTTGGGCGTCCCAAAGCCAAAGGGTCTTCTCCCTTGCCGCCGTAACCGGCACCCCTGGTAGTGCCCCCATGTAGTCATGCACCCCTTCGCCCATTCCTCCTGCTTTTGCCGTTAAAGGCAGTATATG